>Ga0256841_1000156_pt1 | contig 75479 bp, 58 predicted proteins | sample 356308metaG_FD_185971 | JGI IMG/M metagenome (GOLD analysis project Ga0256841, IMG submission 185971) | Hydrothermal vent microbial communities from Mid Atlantic Ridge, Atlantic Ocean - 356-308 | ecosystem: Environmental > Aquatic > Marine > Hydrothermal vents | place: Atlantic Ocean: Mid... | reverse complement strand
GCAAACAGGGCAATATCTATATTGATACATCGCAACCTCATTTTGATAGTGTAATTGGAAATATAATATGGGAATGTTAGATTACAACCAATTTATTTGGAGAAAAAACGGATGAGAAATAGATTGGGATTTGAAAAGATTTCCCTTTGAATAATTTACTCTCAAACGATTAAACTATGCCCAAATGTCCCATCTACGGACTGGGATCAGGGGTGGTAATCGATTGCTCGTTGCTGCCGATATAATGCCCCATTCGATCATAAACATAGACCTTGAAGTAGTATGTCTGCGAATACTCGAAATTTCCGATTTGTATATATGTGGAATCCTGCTGTCCGATATCCGCAATCAGGATACTTGTCCAATCCACGAATTGATCGGTATCGGTATAAAGACGATAACTTTCAAATCCATAATCATTGTTTTGGCTCCAATGAATTCCCAACGCAACGCCATTTGCGCTATCAACCGCTATTATCGGGAAAAGATAAACGGGAGACGGATCCGGCAACGAGTCGGTCAATACGCTATCCACATTGGAGGGCGATCCCAATCCGAAGTTGTCATAGGTCCATATCTTGTAATAATACCGCGTATAGGGAAGCAAATCATAATCATTAGAGGCGACAGTATTCCTATCGGTGATAATCTCCACTAATACCGAATCCTCGAAATTGTTATCTGAACGAAACATTCTGTATTCGGAGAAATCATCATCCGTATTTGCCGACCAACTTATGGAAACCGAGCTATCGGTGATATTGAAAATGTCATATAATCGAACCCCCTGAGGAGAACTTTGAATATTTATCCTTTTAGCTGCCTGTTTCCCATCGGCTATATTCCCGAGCATATCGGTAAAATGACCTGTAATCGCTGCATTGACCACCTCCACCCCTTCGGGAATAATATAATCAAGGGAGTAAACGCCGTCATCAGCGACCGAATCGCCGTTAATCCCATTGTCGTAGAGGTCAACCCCTTCCGGACCTCCTTCTATGTCGATATAAGCGCCCCCTCCGATTTCGCCGGCATAAACTATGAAATTAATGGTATCCCCCGCCGTTTTCACCGATCCGTAACTGTTTTCCGTTACGGAATCGATAACCGCTATTCTATCGAGGGTTATCGAATCGAAATAATACCCCGCTGTCAAGTTATCATCATTATCACGAAATTCGGCATAAACCCTTTTCTCACCATCCGGAGGGCTTAAATACCACACGCGGGTCGAATCGAAATATTCCCAAACCGAATTTTCAAAAGTTGAATCATCGGCTAATCTCATATATCTGACATCCTCCGGGGCTATGATTCTGATATTCACTTCGAGGGAATTGGTAGCCTTTCTATTGTTATCAATGATTATCCCGTAAACCTGCGGAATAGCATTGACAGATATAGAAGGATAGCTTTCAAAGCGTTTTTCATTTAGGGAAGAAACCCGATAAAAATAAGCAACCCCATTTACTAATCCAGTATCAAGGTATGCTTTTGTTTCAGTCGAATCAATTAATCTGAATTGTCCGGTAATTGAATCCGAGCGGTAAATATTATAAATCGCAATCGATGAATCATTCTCGATGCTCCAGTTGAGCGTTATGATTCCATCGCCGACGAAGGCATTCAGCCCAAACGGAGTCGGGGGAATATCCATATTCCTTGCAGGAGCTATCGGGGACCGGATACTTCTATCACAGGAAACAGATAAAATCATTAGAAATATCGAAACTATCACGATTGATATTTTAGCCAATGCTGACTTGGAATGGATTTGAATATTCATCTATCTCAAATACCTCCCCTAAAATTTCGCAGTCAATATTATACCCGGATTTCCATCTATCACCGCCGATTGTATCGATGGCTCAAACCCAGCTATAGTTCCAGCCCTGTAATCCGGGAAAAACAATATCGAATCAAGAATATTGTAAACCCATAAGCCGATCGTAACCCCGGCGGCAGTTCGTAATAAGGTCTCTGCGTTGTAAACATCCCTGTGCTTATCGCTGTAAACCTTATAAAGCAATTCCGCTTCGTCGGCGGATGATGCGCAGTTATAATCAGTTCGGGCGCTTCGATATTCATCATATTTATCGTTATAATATTTATTTATGATCAAAGTTGCGCCTGCCGATGACAATGAGGCCAACCCAAGCATAACCCCTTCGAATTTTCGTCCGGAATAGAATTGCCCCCAACCCGGCATTAAGATCGAACGGAACGCCGCCTTGAATTTCGTCTTGCGGCTAAGCTTGATATTCAAACTGTAGTTTCCGCCCGGGGGAATGAAAAATTCGGATTTCCAATCCTCATAACCGGGTTTGAATGCCGTTACCTTAAAATCGCCGGTTAGATTTTGAACAATCCTGCAGGGCGCCACTGCGGAAACCTCAACTTCACCGGACAAAACGACTTCAACCCCCTTGGGATTGGAATTAATCTCCAAATTCCCAGCCTTCCCGCCTGCGGCGGCAAGGTTCATCATAATGGCTAAAAAAGTAAAAACCGCAAGCGTATATTTTGATATGATGATAATTGCATCCCTCATAATGTATCCATATTTTAGGGTAGTGATTTTTATAATATTATCGGTAATTCTCCCGCTCATTTAACTATTAGTTAAGCTTATCTCTTTTATAAAATCTCCAATGTTTGAAAACCCAAAAACAAAATAAGATCGAGATACCGAAAAATAAAAAAAGCGAAGCTACGGCAGCTCCGCCTTGATTTTTGAAAATACATTTAAGTTTATGACAACCCCACCGCTTCAACCAAAAGCTGTTTTTCATAAAGCTTCTTATAAACACCGCCCAAATCAATCAACTCTTTATGGCTTCCCCTTTCGATTATTTCCCCGTTATCCAACACCAAAATGAAATCCGCATTTTTAATCGTTTGCGTGCGATGAGATACCAACAACGAGGATGTCTCTGGCATAATCTCCTTCAAACGTTTCCAAAGCGCTATTTCCGTTTCAGCATCCAAAGAAGCTGTACAATCATCCAAAAGCAACAGTTTAGGCCTGCCGGCTAAAGCTCTTGCCAACGATAACCTTTGCTTTTGACCTCCGGATAAATTAACCCCGCGCGTGCCGATGAAAGTCTTGCTCCCGTTATGTAATCCGCTGACCTCGTCAGCCATCTGAGCTGATTTTATCGAACTGTGCACCATTTCTTCGGTAATTGAGCTACGATGGAAAACCACATTACTCTCAATCGTATCGGAGAACAGCATCGGCTCCTGTGGTATATAACCGATGAGTTTCCGCCATTCCTCAAGGGAAAGATTTTTAAGGCTATGACCGTTTACAAGTATTTCCCCCTCGGTGGGGTCAAATAACCGCGTCAGCAACGCCAAGATAGTCGATTTTCCGGAACCGATGGAGCCTACAAGAGCAACTGTCTCGCCTGAACGGATTTTGAAATTTATGCTCTTAAGCGCCTTCCTGTCACCATCAAAACTGAAACCGACATTCCTGAATTCTATCTCCAATCCTCTATCCCCGATGGAAATAGGATTTTTCGGTTCCTCTATATCGGGGGAAATTTCTTCAAGCTCGCGAAGCCTCTCATAACTAACGACCCCCCGCCTTCCGGAGACAACGAATTGCCCGATGTCGAACATAGGATAAATAAGCATCAGCATATAAGTATCAAAAGCAACGAAATCCCCAATGGTAAGGTTGCCGTTGATAACCATTTTGCCGCCGACCAGAAGGATAACTACAATTCCCAACTGCCATATATGGCTCCAAAGCGAATCGATAATACTATAGCTGACGGCGGCCTTTACCTCCGCCTTTTTCCTATCCTCCACCGCCTTGCTGAAAACTTCTTTTTGCGCTTTTTCGCGGTTATACGCTTTAATTACCTTAATCCCGGAGAAACAGGATTCCATCACATTATTTATATGAGATATCGCCCTCTGAACCCTGTCGAACCTCTTATGTAAAACGGTGGCGGTTTTAATAAATACGAAAACAATGAAAGGCAGGGGTCCCACAGCGTATAAGGTCAACTTTACATTCAAGGTCAACATCGCCCCGATGCAAAATATAACCGTCAATAAAGCCTCATAAGTCCGAAAAATCCCCGAGCAGGAAAACCAAGATAACTTTTCGGTAATATCATCCGTCAGCCTCGTAACCAAATCGCCGGTGGTAAACTTATTGAAAAACGAGGGAGAAAGCTTTGTAAGATGTTCAAATATCCATTGACGGAAATGGAATTCCAGGCGGATGTTCATATACGCCCGTGTCCCCTGCAAGATGATATAGACGAAATAAGCGGCTACTCCCACTCCAAGAAAAAGCAGGGCTAACCTCGTCAGGTTCTCATTACTGAATTCCGCCTCTAATCCATCGAATATGTATTTCAAAATGTATGGATACGCTATTCCGATAGCGGCGTTCAGTATCGAAAATATAAGTATAATCGCTAATTGCAGAGGATGTAGTTTCCAAAACCTCCATAACCACTTTGCCAATCTACGCATAACCTACCGCCTTTCTATCTTCAAGCTCAAATTGTAGTTTGAAGAGGTCTGCATAATACCCGCCGGCTTTTAATAATTGCGGATGTGTTCCCCTCTCGATTATTTCTCCCTCGCGGAGAACCAAGATACAATCCGAATCCAAAACGGTCTGCAATCGGTGTGCGATAGTAAGCGAGGTCCTTCCTTCCTGAAGTTTCCGTAAAGCACCCTGAATATTCCTCTCGGTATGAGGATCTATTGAAGAGGTTGCCTCATCCAAAATCAATATCTCCGGATCGAAAACCATAGCCCGGGCAAAGGATAACAACTGCCTTTCGCCGGTAGAGAGGTTTCCGCCGCGTTCCGACAACTCCGCCCCATACCCTTTTTTTAGACGGGATACGAAATTGTCCGCCGATATTATCGACGCTGCCCTTTTCACCTTATCTTCAGGGATACTGCTATCCGAAAGGCGGAGGTTATCCATTATGTTCCCCGTGAACAGCTGTATATCCTGCAGAACAAGACCAAAATAACCCCGCAGGTCCGTCAATTCCATATCGCGGATATCAATTCCATCGACCAATACCTTTCCCTTCTGGAAGGGATAGAATCGAAGCAATACATTTATTATCGAAGTTTTACCGCCGCCGGTTACTCCAACCAAAGCATACCGCTTCCCTTTCGGAAGCTCAAAGCTTATATCTTTCAGCACCCAATCCTCATCCCTGTATGCGAACCAAACATTTTCGAAAACTACGGCTTCCTTAAATTTTCCCGTCCGTTTCGGGTTCTCGGCATCCTTAATTTTTTGCTTATGGGACAGCAACGAGAATATCCTGGCAGAGCCGGCCATCGCCTTCTGGATGATATGCATTTGTTCGGAGAGGTGGAAAATCGGCTCGAAAAATTTACGAATGTACTGAATAAACATTATCAAGGTACCGATGGTCAGTGCGCCTTTCAATGTCAATCCGCCGCCTGCTAATAGAATTAAGGATATCGCCACGGTCTCGAAAAGAAACAGGGTGTTGAAAAACAATACGACGAGAATCTCCGCTTTGGTCTCGATCTTGAATTTACGGGAGTTGATCTCGTATGCTTTCCGTCGGACCTGTTCCCCTCTGTTAAATATCTGCACGATCGACATCCCTTGAATGTATTCCGTCAAGAAAGCCGATATGTCCGCCATCCTCTTGCGGACAGTCAAAAACAACGGCGTAGTCTTTTTCTGATAGAAATAAGTCAGCCCCAACACGAACGGAGCAAGCGACAATAATATCAAAGTCAAACGCCAATCCGTATATGCCATTACCGCAATCATCCCGACACTCATCAGCAAGTCGCCGGAGAGAGTGACTATGGTATTGGTAAAAAGCATCCGAAGCGATTCCGTATCCGATTCAACCCGGGACAGGAGCCTCCCAACTGGATTATCATCGAAAAACTTCATCGACATCCCGACGATATGATCGAATAGTCGCTTCCTCAATACCCCCATAGCCTGTTGCCCTATCCATTCCAAATTAATCCGCTGGAAAAAATTTAGGATGAGAAAAGCAAACTGAACCCCCAAATATAAAAGGACTGTTATAATCAAGCCGTGATAATCTCGGTCGGCTATATTTACATCGACGGCGCGCTTTATTAAAACCGGGCCGACGATAGTAGCAGCCGAAGCCAAAACCAGCAGGATAAATCCCAACAGTATCCGCATCCCATACGGTTTCAAAAGCGCAATTAACTGATGCGTTAATTCGCGAAAAGATATTTTTGCCGTCTTTTCTTCTTCGTAATATATGGAATCCATTTATGCAATCCTTGTTTTGTCTTAATCTGTGCCATTGAAACAATATCAAATTAATTCAACCAAATAGACGGCAAATCCATTCAATTTAATTGACAGACTTACCGTTTCAAGTAGGGGGCTTTTCCACGATGACTATGGAATTAAGCACACCATTAGACCTGCGGAACGATTTTGATTCATACAGTAATGATTCCATTTGATTAAACCCCTTTGGTTAAAGTGAAAAAAAACCCGCCTGAAGGCGGGTTTTAGGGTTCTTTTTTAACTAAATAAAAAAACCGACAGACAACCTTCAGGAAACAAACCAAAACACCTTCATCACCGCAATGGCGGTGAACGAAGGATAGCTACATAAAACGAGCACCGACCGATACCGTTTTAATGCGCCGGGTATTTGTTCCTCAAGATTTTCATTCGTCGGTTAACTATTTAATTTCCCAAATTTTTATCGGTAAAAAATATCTTAATACCACTATTTATATTTATAATAATTGTTTCCTTTTTGTCAAGCATTTTTTTATTATTACCTAAAAGATATTCTTTTGGTAAAACATAATTACAGCTTAAAAAATAAATGCCTTACAGAGATAAGGACCATAAAATTAAAATAGTTTTATATCAGGGTCGATTGGGGACGGGAGTTCCATTTGCCGATTTACGAAATATTATCGAGTATAAACCCCATTTTACCGTTTTTCCGGAGTATTTCTGGATACGAAAGGGAGCGATAGATTTTATCACTGCCGCGAAGGGGTATAAATCAGCAATGGAAGAGATGACTGTTATATCAAAAAAGCTACCCGGATACCTCATCGGGGGAACACTTATCGAAGCGGACAACGGCAGATTCTTCAACACCTGTCATATATTGAGGGACGGTTCCGTCATCGGAAAATATCGCAAGATAAATCTATTTGGTAGGGAGCGGGATGTATTAACGCCCGGCGACGGATTTATGGTCTTTAATCTTTTCGGTATAAATTGTGGTGTAATTATCTGCGCCGACGCCTTACAGCAGTCAAGCTTCATAGAAATGAGGAGACTCAAAGCGCAATTGATTTTTGCACCGACCTTCTCCCAACCAAACCGGGATGATACCCCCGAAAAGAAATTGGAGCGAGACAAAAATATTTACCTCAAGGGAGCCGAAGTCTCGGGAGCAACTGTGCTCAAATGCTGTTCGGTGGGAGAGCTGTTCGGCAGAAAGGCAAACGGCCGCAGTTTAGCTTGTTCCCGCAAAGAATTTATTTACAGAATTGATGATGATTCGGAAATAAAAACAAAGATAATCAAAATAGAATTGGAGGATTTATGACGGATCCCGGAGTAGTAAAGATGGCGAAAGTTTTGGTTAATTACTGTTGCGATACGAAAAAGGGTGATCTTTTTCTCGTAAACGGAACTGAGTTGGCCAAACCGTTGATAGTCGAAGTATATAAGGAGGCATTGAGAAAGGGTGCTCATCCATATGTAAAGGTATTATTCGATGGCTTGCGGGAGGCTTTTCTGAAAGAGGCTAAGGAATTTCAATTGAAATTCGTCTCGCCTTTAACAAAGTATGAGATAAAAAATGTGGATTGTGTTGTGGGGATTATGGCTCCATCCAACACGAAAGAACTTTCCAATATCGACCCAAAACGGCAGGCGCTTCAACAAAAGGCACAAAGCAAAATTCAGGAAACCTTTTTACGAAGAGCCGCCGAAGGAAAATTAAGATGGGTGGGAACTATGTTCCCAAATCACGCCTCCGCCCAAGATGCAAATATGTCCCTTTCGGAGTATGAAGATTTTGTTTACAAAGGTTGCTTTCTCGATAAAAAGGATCCTGTCGCCGAATGGAGGAAGCTCTCGAAATGGCAGGCAAAAATAGTACGCTTCCTCAACAGGAAAAAGGAAATTCATATCGTAGCAAAGGATACGGATATAAAATTCGATGTGGCTGGGAGAAAATGGATTAATTGCGATGGGAAAAACAATTTCCCCGACGGCGAAGTCTTCACCGGTCCTGTGGAAGATTCGGCGGAGGGCCATATCCGTTTCTCCTACCCAGCCGTTTATCGTGGCAGGGAGGTCGAAGATGTCTATTTGGAATTCGAAAAGGGGAAATTGGTAAAAGCGAAAGCCGCTCGGGGATTGGAATTTCTCAATTCGATGATTAATATGGATAAAGGTGCTCGCTATGTGGGAGAGCTTGCTATCGGGACAAACTACGGGATTAAGAAATTCACTAAAAATATATTATTCGATGAAAAAATCGGCGGTACCTGCCATATGGCATTGGGAGCAGCCTATCCCGAAACGGGCTCAAAGAATATCTCCGCCCTCCATTGGGATATGGTGTGTGATCTTCGTAAGGGCGGAAAGATTTACGCCGATGGAAAACTGTTTTACCGTAATGGGAAGTTCCTGATATAGGATCCCCTTGAGAAAATACAGCTCCCCTGAAAAATCGAAATCCAATCGATGCTTTCGGGGGAGTTTTTTATTTTGAAGTATCGTTATTATTATCGGAAAAGAATAGATCGAAATATCTCTGTACCGAATCCATATTTTGCATTTGAGTATCCAATTGACGGCTGAACCCGATAAGCTTCCCCAAATACTTCAGTATATCCAGAATATCGCTTAACTCCCTTTTCTTTAGTCTCCCTACAACCAAATCCCCGCTGACATCTACCTTAAAATGAAGATTCTCCAAGATCTTACTCAACAGCAGTGCCCTCAGATGACGCCTTTCGGTTTCGGTTACACCGCCGACAAAGCGGAAATAAATATAATTATCGTTTATGCTCTCGGAAACATAAGAATCTATAACATTGAAATGATAGCCTAATCTTAAACTCAAATTAACATACTTATCGGAAATAACCGCTAAATTCTGCCCTTGATATTCAGCCGCTCTATCGGTCATTGAATAGCGGGTCAAACTGGAAATAAAATCTCCAAAACCGAGATGCATAGGTTCCGTACTCCAAACTCCGGGGGAAGTCAAACCATTCATTATCGCCCTCATCGGTAATGAATTAATATCCTCCACCGAAGTTATTTTATCCTGTTTTATATCACGGGATAATCCGCCGCCTATGTCGATTATCGATAAACCCAAGGGCAAAGCTATATCAAGATTTTTAGCTCTAATCCCCTTGAAACGCCTTGATGAGATATTAAGATTGATAAGTTCATATACCGCCTTCTCATGGCAAAAGCGGATTAAATCATGATATGTGCGACAATTCTCCGCTCTGAAGTCGGGGCTTTTGGGATCGATTAAATAAAGAGGAGAGATTCGCCTCAAAAGCTGCCTTAATATTCCGTATTCCTTTAGGTCCCTAAAGACATCCCCCGCTTCTATATCATATTCCACGAGTTCTTTGACAATCCCCCTGTAAACTACATTTTCCTCAGCATCAACGGTTATCTCCATCCCATCCTTCAATATCTCCGTGGCATTATGCATATCCACTATCATCGGCACTCCGAATTCCCGGGCGACAGTTGCCATATGGCCGGTCGAACTCCCCACATCGGTGAGAATGCCGGAAGCTCGGCGTATTATGGAGGTCAATCTGGGACTCGTATGTTTTGCGACGGCTATCGCCCCGACAGGGAAATCTTCCGGGTCATCACCTTCTTCGACTTTGTACACTTTACCAATAGCTATCCCTCTTTGGGCTATGTGCCCCTTACCGTTCATAATTATTTCTTTTTTAGCTAAAACATCCCGCAAATTGGACAGATGGGCGCTTGGTTTTTCCGGAGGTTTCACCGGACGGCATTGGAGGATATATATCTCCCCCTTATCATCGGTACACCATTCAATATCCAAAGGCTTATTGAAATATCTCTCCAACAATAAGGATATTTGCGCTAATTTTATCACTTCCGTGTCTTCCAAGCTTGGTTTGTCTCTCAGCTTGTCCTCCAAGGGAACATCCTCAACCCCCTCGTCCAAATAGGCAACCGTCTTTAATTCCTTCTTACAAATTCGTTTTCCCTTTATATTTGTTGGGCCAAGCTTGGAAACCTTAAAGCAATCGGCGTCAACCTTTCCCGAAACTATGTTAATGCCCAAACCGAAATTGGAGGATATCGCAAGGCACTCCAGACATTCCCCTGATGGATCCATTGTATGCACTATACCTGAGGATTTCGATTTTATCATTTCCTGAACAGCGACAGCCATCGGCAATTCCATTTCGGAATCCATCATAGTTTTACTATAAACGGCAGCCCGATATTTGAAACGGCTGGCTAAAACCTGCGTATATCTCCGTAATACCGATTCGCGCCGACAGTTGAGAAAAGTATCGAATTGCCCGGCAAAACTTCGGCCAGCCTCATCCTCCCCGTACGCACTGGATCTTATGGCTAACCCCGATTTTATCCTCCGCCTTTTTATGAATTTATTCAACTCTTTTGAAATCGCCTTTAACAGATCGGGAGGAATTTTCGCATTTTTAAAAATATCATCGATAGCCTTATTATATCGTTTTGCGGTCCCTTTTTTGCCATTTTCATATATCTCATAAACCTTCCTGATTTGTGGAACCAGCGAATTGTATTCCAAAAACCTGTAGTAAGCGTATGTCGTTATGACGAAACCATCGGGCGTAGGCAATTTAAGGTGATTCCTGACTTCCCCCAAGTTGGCATTTTTCCCGCCCACTATTTCGGTTAAATCAGCATCTATTTCATCATAGGGAATGACAAATCTATCCTCCTCAGAACCTATCTTACCGTTTAATATGTTTTCCAATTCCGTCCTTATCAGTTCTTGACGGGTGTATAATGCGTTGTATTTATTGTCGGCGATTAAGTTCAGGTTTGATACAATCCTCTCAATCTCCTCGAAGAGTCCATTTGTAGTTTGCTTTAAGTAATTGATATCGAAAATATATTCGCCGCTTAATTTATCCTCCAACTGGGAGATTAAATCCAAAATTACATTGTTCCCCGCCAATATCTGCTGAAACCTGTCAAATATCAACCTGAAATCATTCAGCTCTACTCTGCGGTTCCGTTTGAGAAAATTAAACATTTTCGCACTGTTTCAAAATAGGATTCGGCTTATCATTCTATTTGAAAATTCCGATAATCAAGTTCAACTTTATTTTCCACGCTGACTACTCCCGGGATCTTCGAGATTATATCCGATACTTCTTTGGATATCTCTTCGGATTTCGTCCTTCCCGAAATAACAACCTTACCATCATCAGCCTCAATTTCCAATTTCTCAAGCCTTATTTTCGATATCCGTGCCAACGCCGCTCGGACTCTGCTTTTAATCAACAAATCATACATAGCTTTCTTTGACTCCGGCGTAGCCTTAAATTGGGGAAGGCTAACCGCGCATTGGACGATGTCGCAAACGCATTCCAAATCAAGCCGTTCGAGGTTGAAAACGAGATCGTAGAGGTCCGGCGATCTCCAATCTTTGCCGTATAGAAATTTAGTCCACTTAATCCTCTCACTATCCACCTTTTCCAAATACTTTTCAGCTTCTTTCTCGGTCATATTCAATTGTTCCATCGCCACCTTGATGCGGTAAGATAAGTCGGCAACTATCCTGATCCTTAAAACATGGGCAACCCCTCTGAGGAGAAAATGACCGGCGTGTCCATGATAAACGATGTTGTCCTTCACGGCGTATTCACATAAACTTGCCTGTATATAAGCCAAATAGCGCTCTCTCTCAAAAGTTAATTTCTGGAATATGTTTGGGTTCTTTTGGATGGCTTCAAAAAGTTTTCCCTCCGGAACCGCATAATCATCGGCGGCTTTTATTATTATCTCCCTGCTGACACATTCATATCCCAACCTTTCACAAAGCATTTTCGCTAACATTTTGCCGCCGCTAAGTGTACCCCTGGAAATAGTTATTATAGCCATAAAAAGCTCCTTTACAGTTTAATGAGAGCTAAAATTTATTTGGAACGATCTTTTATCTCTGTGGATATCTTGTCCAAAAGCTCCCTTAATTGGGCGATTTTAAACGGTTTGGGAATTATGTCCCTAACACCGGATTGAAGGGCTTTTCTGGTAATATCGACTGTGGCAAATCCGGAAATAAGAATTACTTCCGTTTCGGGCCACCTATCCTTTGCGAAACGAAAAAGCTCCAACCCATCGATATCAGCCATCTTCAAATCCGTAACCACAATATCGAACCTTTTTTCCTCCAATCTCTTCTGAGCGTCAAGGCTCTTGGTGAAAGTTTCCACAGAATAACCGGCTTTTTCCAAGATCGGTTTCAAACGAGCGCAGACTATCTCTTCGTCATCCAAAACCAATAATTCGATTTTTCTATCCATAACAGTTATACCGCTTAAACTCCGTTTTGTTAATGTGCTCCGCCGCTTCTCGAACTGAAAATAAATCCCATTATTATACCTATTATCATAGCTATGATAACAGCAACAATACCATGCAACGCCGGCTGCTGAAACGCCAAATCCGTCATTAATTTCGGCAGGCCGACCATTTCAATCGTAATCTTCGATTTTCCTGTCCCAATAAGGGTATCACTTTGAAAACAATAAACCTCAATATCATAATTACCGGGGGACACGGTCGGGGGTAAATGCAGGATGGAACTCAACTTGGCTTTTCCCAACGGAGATAGAGAAATTGAAGCTTCTCTGTCTATTCTATATGCGCCTTTCTCCTTTTTAAATTTAAGGAATTCATCGAACTCTGTCCCATCAAGCGGTTTAACACTTTCAAAAACAGCATTCTTTTTCAACGCCGTATATCCTATTCTCAACTCCGCGCATTTCTCATCGGAGCAGAAATTGGAAATCTCGTCAGATACCGCCATCAAATAAATTTCGGGAATATTCCTTACGCTGAGTTCCGCTACACTCATCCAAATGAATGCTACTTTCCCCTTTTTGCTAAAGGATATCTCTGTCGGCCTGCCTTCCATTTTGACAACTGCTCCATCACAGTTGGGAATATCCGCCGAAACAAAAATATCCGCTCCCTTAAAAAAGGCGTCGATCTTCACAATCGATGGCCGGACATCCACGGCGAACGAAATCGGTTCGGCAACTGCGATAGGAAAACAGAGGAGCCACAATGTCACCAACGATGTAAAAAGGAATATCGGTACGCGTAATCTCATCATTAATGTCCGCTCTTAAGTGTCAGCATAAGGCTTGGGTGCATTAAAAGCTCCGAAGCCATTTTTATCATAACTATCAGGACAATCGATGCCAATATAATTTTAAGTTGATCCGCCTTAAGCCTATAACTGATTTTAGCCCCGATTTGAGCACCTATCGTGGAACCGACTAGGAGGATCAAAGCCAAAGTCAAATCAACGGTATGATTGTAATACGATTGCATAAATGTGACATTGATACAGGTAAAAAGGATTTGGAAAAGGCTTGTGCCAACAACTACATGCATAGGCATTCGGAGCATATAAACCATCACGGGGACCATAATAAATCCACCGCCAACTCCCATCAACGCCGAAAGCACCCCCACTAATATGCCGAGCATTAAAGGCATAAGGGGAGATAAGGTAACGCCTGATTTCTCAAATTCCATTTTCAGCGGGAGATGATTATTGATACGGGCGAATAAGGATTCGGCCTCCATCGCCTCGCGGGGAGCATAAGAAACGGCTCGGTGCTTTAGGTTCCGCAGGCTTTCCTGAAACATATACGAACCGATTACACCAAGCATTATTACATAAGTAATCTTAATGACGAAATCCGCATTACCTGTGGCGCGAAGTAGTTTTATTAATTGTACCCCAAATGTCCCCCCGACAACACCACCGACCAAAAGCAACAACCCCATTTTGAAATCGACATTGCCCAATTTCCAATGCGCAAATGTTCCCGAAGTCGAAGCGGCAACTATTTGGTTTGAATCGGAAGCCGCCGCCACAGTCGGCGGTATCCCTATCATTATTAACAGAGGGGTCAATAAAAACCCACCCCCGACCCCAAACAATCCCGATAAAAATCCAACTAAAAGCCCCATCCCAAGAATCAAAACAATCGGGACACTAACACCTGCAATAGGGATGAATATGTATGGATTCATTTTATCCTTCTTTTGTTATTCGATCAATAGCCTATGGTTTAATCACTACTGTTGTTATAGAACTTTTCCGAGCCCAAATCGGATTACAAATCAAAAGACACATATTTACAACTATTCAACATATCAATATAAATCAAGACTCCTGCGCAATCTAAATCTTTTCCAATTTAGGCAGTTTTATGGTAAATGTGCTTCCTTTTCCAATTTCACTTTTTACCGAGATTTCACCGTTGTGCTTCTTTATGATTCCATAGCAGATCGAAAGCCCCAATCCGGTTCCTTTTCCAACTTCTTTTGTCGTGAAAAACGGCTCGAATAGTTTCTCGATATTTTCCTGCGGTATCCCAATTCCCGTATCGGTTATATCGACCTTAACCCAATCATAATCCGAATAGCTCACGACTGCGAGTTCACCGCCATCGGGCATCGCTTGTATGGCATTAAGAAGCAAATTCAAAAAAACCTGCTGGAGATTATGCCTATTGCCCCTTATAAGCGGAAGGTTTTCCCCTAACTTTTTTTCAAATTTTATTTTATTGATATTTATCTCATTCGATACCAATTTAAGCGTCTTTTCCAAAACCTTATTTACGGACAAATCCTCAAACGAAGTCTCATCGCGCCTTGAGAAATCCAAAAGGTTGGCAACCGTTCCGCTTACCCTTTCGATTTGGGTGAAAATATCATTCAGCATTCTTATCTTTTCATCCCTGTTCCACTCATCGAACTCATCCAGTAGAGCTTCAACCGTAAGGCTGATATTGTTCAGAGGATTGTTTAGTTCGTGAGCTATTCCGGCGGTGAGGTTACCGACAGCAGCCATTTTACGCGATTGGAGTAGTTGTTCTTCCCGTTTTTTCAGCTCCAACAACATCGAATTTATCGCCATTGCCAAATTCGTAAATTCATCGCGGTATTTCCTTGCCGGAGTAATCGGAGAGAAATCGCCGCCGGCGATCCGTTTTGTGTATTTCTCAAAACTTCCAAAAGAGAGGATTATTTTTCGCAATATGAGGGAAGCCATCAACGCTTCGAATATAAGAAGGACGACAAGAGCCGCCAAGGCAACAAAAATCGAAATCTTAAGCCATGCCTTTAATTGAAGTCGCTCCTGTTCGATGACATTAGATGCATTCGCCACTATCGCCGATCCAAAACTCCTGATTTCCGACTCCTCCGCCAAACGACTTTTAATCGATGCCGAATCGCTTTTCGATGACAGCTTTCGGATGCTTTCCAGCGATTCCTTATAACGCGAAAGGTTATACGATAAATCCTTAAAAGAGCGCTTCCCTATGACATCGCTCATTTGGCTGCCGAAATTTTTCAGGATATTTTCCGCATTCTGGGTATGTTCCAAGGCATCATAAAGATTAGTGCCATAAAGAAAATAGTCTTTCTCGTAACGGCGGGCTTGCTGGATTTCAAATTCAAAATTCGTAGCCTTTTCCAAAAATTCCTGCTTCCCTACCAAATGAGTAATGAACGAGACCGCCCCGAGAGTTATACCGCAAGTCATTACAAACGATAAAAGGAAACCCAATATCACCAACAGGCGGATGCTCACCCTGCGCCGCTTCATCAACGCATCCCGTGTAGCTTTTATTTGTGCTTCCGTTAATACGGAACCGGTAACATCATTGAATCGCTTATTTTCCTTCGGTCCAAAATCACCCATTATCGGATTATCCGCCTAAACACCGTTTGCTTGTAAATCTTTTCACAATATAACCCCGACAGCCATTTTTCGCAAGCATTAACCCATCGAATTAACCAGATAATATTTAGCATTAGTTTAATAAGGGCATTAGCTCACCTATAATTTATGGAGAATAACTGCTTTTATTAAAAAAGAAAACGGCGGATAAACCGCCGATAACCAATTGTAAAAACAGATCGACCTTAATCATTATTCCCTCAAAAGAACATCGCAAGCCAATTTCGTTTTTGTCAGGACTTTTCTGAACATACCGCCCTTTTGAGCCTTTGAGCGCAGAGTTATTATTGCTTTACGCTGGAGAGAATATACCGAAAAGCCTTTCTTTTTGGGAGCGATGGCTTTGCCCGCCCCCTCCTCAAGAGGTTTCCAAAGGGTGTCGAGCGGATAGCCGAAAGTTTTCAGATCTTCGGGATCAATTTGATTTATTACCTTCTTCATCAGCTGTAATTTCGACGAATCGGAAGCAAGCTCATTGACCCATTTTTTTATCGACTTCGTCGTGGGCCTGGAATGCTTGTCAACGCCGAGGGGATCGCCCAATCCCTTTTTCGCTTCCGGTTGAGGCTGTTTCTTCCCATAGTCGATTGTTTCCTTCTCGAAGGGAATTCCTATATATTCATATATTTTCCCAACCCATACTTCGGGATCCTTGACCAAATCCTCATATTTAACATGGATAAAAGGAACCTTATCCTGACGGAGGAATTTTGTCATCACCGGGATATAACGGTTTAGAATCGGGTTATACTGCTGAGCCGTCTGATAGTCCCCATCAAAAAATGAATTAGCGAAAGAAGAAAATATCGCCAACGGATGCCGTGATAAAACTATATACTTTGCATCGGGATAAATCTTTTCCAAGAAGGGGAGGATTAATCCGTATGCGGGTGTTTTGTCGAGATAAATGCTTTTCCCCGTTTTGGACAGCATTCGCCCGTAAAGGACATCACAATAAGCGCGGCAGGCATCAATATAATCACGCTCCTTATTCGGGAGATTAGAGACGAAAAGTTTTTGCGATTCAGCCGCAAGAATATGGTCATAAGGCGCCTTGTCGACCTTATCGAAATACCCCAAATGCGCTAATGGAGTTAAAAGATGCGGCTCAGGCCCACCCATAATCATCGAATGGGATTCCAATATCCGCTCTAACATTGTTGTACCGGAACGAGGCATTCCTATAATAAAAAGCATTTGATAATCCATAAATTCAACTCCCTATTACCAGACATTAAGGTAATGTTTTATTATTAAATCAAGAAGTTATGATAATTCTTATCCCAGTTGGATTCCAATCCTGATAGTGCGGGCGAAAAATCCCATCTCGGCTCAATAAGTCATCCGCGAAATCACCCGAAGATCTATCTGATTTAAGGGTACTCGGGTAAAATCCAACCGATAATTATTCAATTTGTATTTTGCCGACAAAAGCGAATCGTTGATTATTTCATTCTTTTCGGGGAACGCTTTTCCCATTCGTAAATCATCGGACTTGCTACGAAAACCGAGCTATATGTACCAATTATCATCCCCAAAATCAAAGCAAGAGCAAAATCGTGAACAACCTCCCCACCCAAAACAAAAACCACAAATACAACTAAAATAGAGGTTATACTTGTCATAAGGGTTCGTGAAAGCATCTCATTGATACTTTTATTTATCGTGTCACCGAAAGATGAGCGCTTCCTGAACATTTTCAGGTTTTCCCTTATTCGGTCATAAACAACGACGGTATCGGTTAGCGAATATCCTGCCAAAGTCAATAGAGCGGTTACAACCAACAATGTAATCTCCTTATGGAAGATAAAAAATACCCCCATAACCGCCAATACATCGTGGAAGGTCGCAACCGTAGCCGCCACGGCAAAGCGGAAATCGAATCGAATCCAAATATAGGCTAATATTCCAAGAAGGGAGAGTAAAATGGCCAATCGCGCTTTACTCTGAAGGTTTTTACCCACTGAGGGACCAATATCATCGATGGAATCCAAAGCAAATTTATTATCCGGTATATTTTTTCTTATGGCGCTTAATATCCTATCGCCGAATAGAGAATCGGAATTGACTTGAGTAGTTTTATATCTTATCATCACGGAATTGGGGGGGACATTTTCCCCTTGAACCTCAGTAATGGTGGCACCCTTGAACCCCGCTTCATTGAGAGCACTTCTTAGTTCGCTTATATTTATGGATTTCTCAAAGTTCCCGTGAAGCAACACTCCACCGGTGAAATCTATTCCCAAATCAGCCTTGCCGACTATTATGGCAATAGCCGAAATAATTCCAAGTGTGATTAAAATTCCGGAGAAAATAAAAGCTATTTTCCTTTTGCCGATAAAATCAATATTCGTTTTTCCAACTATTCGCAGCATTAAAACTCCTTATCCTCATTACCTAAGCTTTATATGCTTAAAGTTTTATATCCTTTTCTCATATCAAAGATTACTTTAGTAACAAACACAGCGGTAAATAAACTTATGAAAATACCCAAAGCCAAAGTTACCGCAAAACCCTTAACCGGGCCTGTCCCCAGCAAAAACAAAAACAAAGCGGTAATTAAAGTGGTGACGCGGGAATCGATGATGGCCAATAATGCTCGATTATATCCCGCATCAATCGCCGCCCGCACGGTCTTACCGGTTGCAAGCTCTTCTCTTATCCTCTCGAATATCAGCACATTGGCATCGATCGACATACCCACAGTAAGGATTATGCCTGCTATGCCGGGCATAGTCAGGGTGGCGTGCAGACCGGCCATAGCGGCAAGGAGGAAAAAGATATTCAAAAATAACGCCAGATCGGCTATGATACCGGAGACACGATAATAAATTAAGATTAACCCCATCACCAAGATGAAAGCGACTATCGTGGAGAACTTACCCTTTTCTATTGAATCCTGACCAAGTGTCGCCCCGACAACCGAGTTCGCCACTATTTTAACCGGAGCGGGAAGTGCGCCGGCTCTTAAAACTATAGCCAACTCATTGGCATCATCAAAAGTTGCGCTGCCGCCCATAGTTATTTGCCCCCGATCCCTAATTTTGGATTTAATCTGCGGAGCTGATTCCACAGTTCCATCAAGAGTAATTGCCAAAGGTTTACCGATATTTGCTCCAGTAATACCGGCGAAAATTCTCCCGCCCTCTTTTGTCAATGTAAAGTTTACAACCGGTTTACGGAATTGGTCCCAGTTAGGCCGAGCATCAGTTAAATATTTCCCCGACATCTCGACCCGTTTTTTAAGTGCATAGAGGGTATGGTATTTCATACTACCAATACTTTTGGTGCGGGTGGACCACTCAAACTCCATATCCTTCGGGACAACTTTCTTTACATCCGGATCTTTCAAATATTTGACGGCTGTCGGATATTCATTATCGGATATTGTCATTTCGCTACCCTGAATGTCGAATAGAGAAGTAAACGGTTTTTCAAGATAATAATTATCCTCAGTAGCAGCTGCCGCAGAAGTATCCGTACCGGATTCCGTAAAAAGATCCGCCGCATTGGGAGTTTTTTCGCCTGATGATGCTTTTTGTCCATCACCCTTTTCACCCTCCTTGCCCTTTTTCATTTTGGCGGCAAGAACCGAATCTATCGAGTCCAAAGCCTTCTTTAGGTTGGCGGGGTCTTCCAAAAGCTTAAATTCCAAAACAGCCGTTTTCCCGATTAACTCCTTCGCCCTTTCGGTCTCCCTTAACCCGGGAAGTTCCACCACAATCCTATCCTCACCCTGAGGAACTATCGATGGCTCCGACACACCCCACTGATCGATACGATTCCTTATTATCTGTAAAACACGCTCCTGAGCATCCTTCGCCTCATCGGGGGAAAGCTTGGATTTGTCAACCTGTAATACCATATGCATCCCACCTTGTAGATCCAATCCCAACTTCAGCGCTTTCTTTTGCAGAATGGCATATTCGGCCGGGTTGTCCTCCTTCATCTTCATCTTCTCTTCGTAGCTCATCGAGTGATATTTAATGGAAGGATATAAATAATAAACTGATGCTATAATAAGGATTAATATCAATCCAACTTTCCATTTCTCCGATTTGCTCATTCAGCTATACTCCTTAATATCAAAATATCAGAATTTACATTTCCAAAAATGATTAAACGACAAATATAATTACAATTTGCCTTTTGTCAATAAAAATAAAAACTTGACATACAAATCATAAAGCCTGATGTTGATCAGGTGTATTTTTATAAAGTAATTTAAAAATCAAGAGGTTCTTATGCGGAAAAAGATCAGAAGGTTGATAAGGCTGATATCCCCTTTTATCTTATTGACGCTGACGGTTGCGTTGATAGGCGGCTGTGGTGGTGGCGAGGTAAATGATACCGGTATCATCGAAAAAACATTCCCAAATGGGTTTAAACTCGTTTTGAAAGAGAATCACGCTTCTCAGATGATAACCTCGATAGTACTGGTAAATGCGGGAAGTAAATATGAAAGTGATTCTACAAACGGTTTTACCCACTTTTTGGAACATCTTAATTTCGATGGAACCGCCACCAAAAGCAGGATTGATATCAATGAGGGAGTGAAGAATCACGGCGGGTATATAAATGCTTTTACCAACAAAGACGCAACCACCTATTTAATACTGATGCCTTCCGAATACATCGATTTCGGCTTGGATGTCCAATCGGACCAACTTTTCGGATCTGTTTTTCCACAGGACGAATACGAAAAGGAAAGGAAAGTAGTCACTGAGGAAATTCGTAAGGATTACGATGATATCAGTTATCGGGTGGAGATGTTTAACGACAGTATTGTTTACGCCGGGACACCGTATCAAAGAACCGTTTTGGGAAGTCCGGGAACGATAGCCAAAGTGAGCCGTCAAGCGGTGATAAACTATTATAAGTCCCAATATACGCCGGAGAATATGTTAGCTATAGCGATAGGCGATTTTAATGCAGATTCAATGATAGCTCTCTACGATAAATATTTCGGGAATCGCCCAAAAGGTGGTAAGGGTATGGAAGTTCATTTCTCCTATAAATTTCCCGCTTCCGATTCGGTTTATTACCGAAAAACAGATACGAAAACCAATTTTATCAATATTACTTATCCCGCTCCGCTTTATACGGAAAAGGACTATTACGCCTTCGATATGTTGGCGAGATACTTGAATGCCGATGAAGCATCTCCATTATATATAGCTCTGACCAAAGGGGATAAGCCCTTAATTCAATCCCTTTCCGTAAACTTGGACACAAAAAAGGAGTTTACCAATTTGGTTGTTTCGGTGATGACCAATGATGCGAAAAACACCGATGAAATCATAAAACGCACCAATGAGGTTTTCAAAAACATCATTGAGGAGGGTATCGAAAAAGAAGATCTGGATAGGTTTATCGTCAAAGCAAAAGTTGGCGAGTATCTCCTCGAGGAAAGATTGCATTATTGGGGAATAATGAAAGCGGAATTATTGGCAGTCGGCGGGTTTGATTTCGTGAACAACTATATCGATAACCTCAGCAAAGTTACCCCCGACGATTTACAATCAGCTGTCCAAAAATATTTTTCCAATATTAAGTATGTAGCCACGGCAGTGGTTTCTAAATCTTAGAAAAGGAGATGACAATGCGGAGATTTATATTTCCATTCATAGCAGTTTTACTGCTTATGACCATCGTTTATATACCCGCCTTCGCCGGCGGTAATAATCATTATAAAAAGGAAACATTAACGAATGGCTTAACGGTCATTATAAAAAGCAATCCGGATAGTAAAGTTTTTGCGGTAAACATATTGGTCAAAGGAAGAGCGTATTTGGAGCCGAAAGGGAAAACCGGCATAACCGAATTCGTAAATCGTATGCTCTTGAAAGGAACGGATGTAAATAATGCCGTCCAATTGTCCAAAAAACTTGACGATAATGGGATAAAGATGACACTTTATGACAATCCTTACATCCCTTATGACGATATCTATACTTCCCGTGCTTTTGCTTTCGTAAAAATGGAGACCATCGATGAGTATGCCGACCCATCCTTGAATTTATTGGCGGAAATTATAGGAAGACCTTCATTCCCGAAAGATAAAATCGAAGAGGTAAGGCAGGAGATAATTGGATTACTGGGTATGAATTCAGGCTCCACCTATAAAAACGCGCGGAATATCTATTATAAGGAACTGTTCGGCGATGCCCCATATTCCAAAACTGTCCTCGGGGATATGAAAACTATTAATTCCATTACTCGTGACGATCTTGTCCGATTCCATAAAATACTTTATGATCCGGAAAACCTCATAATGGCGGTAGCCACAAATATCCCGGTAGATATTTGCTTTAACAAAATAAGAACGATATTCCGTGATCTCCCGAAATCCGGATATGAGTACCTTGCTCCCCCGAAAGTTGAACCAGTGAAGGGAATAGCCAAGAGCCATAAATATATGAAAAAGGATCAGGTATATATTTATCTGGGCAATATCACTGCGGGAATCGACAATCCTTCTTATCCCGCTTTGCTTATCGCAACATCGGCACTCTCAACTCGAATGAAGCTCAATCTAAGGGAAAAGCAGGGATTGGCATATTCGGTCGGAGCCGGTATTTCCCTTTTCCCTAATTTCGGTATTTTTACCTGTGGTATGGGAACCGGTTATAAGAACTACTACAAAGCTATCAAGGGAATTAAGGGTGAGATAAATAAAATCCGTACCGAAGGTATTACGGATATCGAGCGGGAGAATACGGTCAATTCACTTTGGGGCAGTATGCTGACCCGCAATTTATCCCGTATCAATCAGGCATACTATATGGCTCTTTTTGAGTATCTGGGAGTTGGTTATCGGTATTGGGATAAATACATAGACAATTTACGGGCGGTGACTACCCGCGAGGTTCAATTGACTGCGGAGAAATATATCCCGTGGAACAACTATGTTTTAGCCACCGTAGGTAGGAAATAAAATAAAAAAAACAAGCCCCATCGATAGATGGGGCTTACACAACCTTAGGATAAAAGCTTTCAACTTATTTAACCAAACTTATCTTCCCAACATTTACATTATTATCGACTTGGAGCTTATATAAATAAATGCCGCTCGGGAATTCAGAGGCATCCCAATTTATTCTCTGAATTCCGACAGGTAATCGCTCATTTATTAGAGTTTCGACTTTACGACCAAGCAGATCATAAATCATCAAGCAAACCTTACTATCAGCCCATAGATCAAAGGAAAATTCCGTATTGGCATTGAATGGATTTGGATATGCGGAAACAATTACAGGAGTTTCGGGTTGATTTTCACTCACATTATTATTATAAGAAGCTCCCCATTTACCTTCGATATCCCAGCCATAAGGGCTTGCGCCCAGTGGGCTATCTCCGGCATCGAGTATCAATGTAAAAGAAGCGGAATCAGAAACAATGGAAAAATCCGAATCAATAGAATAGGCTATGTATTCGTAGGTCCCGATCGGAGCGGTAGCAGGAACATATTGAGTTAAAAAAGCGCTTGTGGAACTATCAGGTTCCAGATAGATGTCGGTATAAAATTTCAAGGAATCAAAAACACCCTCAGGAGTTTCCACTCCTACGAGAATATCGAAAGTTATCGGTCGATCGGATTTATTGGTCAAAGAGCCCGTGTAATTGAAAATATTTCCGGGCGTTACAATCAAAGGATCACTTTCCGGTGCCATATCTATATCCGAGTAGATATTAAACAAATCGCTCTCCCACCAGGCAATTTCATCGTCATCGAGGGCGGCGCCCATTAAATCTATATCTCCATCCCCATCAATATCGGCGGGATATACCGAGCGTGCAGCATCGAAATTCTCCACAACAAGATGCTTGGTAAAGGTTAAATTATCCCCGCTGTTTTCCCACCAAGCTATCTCATCCGCAAAAATGGCGGTTGCCACGGCATCAAGATCTCCATCAGAGTCAAGATCGGCAGGATAAACTTCAAAAGCACCATCAAAATTATCGCCTATTGTGTGCTTGGTAAAGTTTTGATTCCCATCGTTCTCCCACCAAGTTATTTCATCCCCATACTTTGCCGCCCCCATAACATCCATATCGCCGTCGTTATCGAAATCCACCGCAAGGATACAATTGGCATTATCGTAAAACCCATCGATTATATGCTCGATAAAGTTCTGATTCCCGTCATTCTCCCACCAAGCCATCTTATCCGCATATTTGGCGGCTCCCAATATATCTATATCTCCATCGCCATCCAAATCGGCGGCATCCACATTCCCTGCGCCTCCGAAATTACTAGTAATTATATGTTCGGTTAAATTTTGATTCCCGTCATTTTCCCACCAAGCTACTAAATCGGACATTATCGCCGCCCCTACCACATCCAAATCTCCATCACTGTCGATATCCTTTACACAAACATCAAAAGCATGAAGCAAGCTATCCCCAATTATGTGCTTAGTAAAATTCATAGAACCGTCATTTTCCCACCAAGCTATTTCATTGGCAGTATATGCCGCCCCAAAAACATCCAAATCCCCATCCCCATCAAAATCGACAGCTTTTACGCTGGTCGCTCCTCTAAAGTTGTTATCGATAATATGAGATATAAAATTTTGAAGACCATCGTTCTCGCCCCACACCACTTTCTTCTCATATTTAAGCGCAGCCAAAAAATCCATATCCCCATCGGTGTCCAAATCGACTACTACAACCCTTCCGGCTCCATCAGCATTTTGCGCCAAAATATGTTCATTGTCATAAACGGGGATAGGATCACCATAAACCGAAAATAAAGGAAAGAGGAAAAATACGATTATAAAAAGTATTCTTTTCATACGACTCTCTTAAAGAATATAAAAATTACAAAGGACTTCAACAAAATATAAGAAGTAATAAATAGAATTCACAAAATATTATAAAAACCAAATTAAGGACCCGTCCCACTTCTACCCTTATTTGTAAATATAATATAAAAATATATTTTGTCAAGCAATAAGGGGAATTTTGGGGAAGAGTGTGGATACGATAGTATTCGTCAATTTCAATTCTTGTCTCAAATCTCTGGTTAACTATATGTCTAGATCAAAAATCCGCAATTAATACTTGACTATAATAGGCAATAATCATTAATTGCCTCCCATCTAAAATACTATTGTATAATAATTAGTTATGATATATCAAAATTTATAAATAGGACAAAAACATGGAGGAATAATGTCGGAATGTAAACCCCTTGAGGGAAAAATAGCCTTTATAACCGGCGGGAGCAGAGGAATCGGAAAAGCTATCGTTTTTAAGCTTATGAGGATGGGAGCATTCGTCTGTATCAATTTTTTCAAAAATCGCGGTCCGGCGGAAGAAACCTTAAAAGAAGTTAAGAAAGCTGGAGGAGATGGACTGCTTCTGCGAGGCAATGTCGGTAATGTATCGTCGATAGCAAAAATGTTCGATACGATAAATGAGAAATTCGGAAGATTGGATATTTTTATCTCCAATGCCGCTTTAGGACGGGTTGCCGATATCGATGCGATTGACGAGAAATCATGGGACCTATCTATGGATGTAAACGCTAAGGCATTGCTATACGGCGCCCAAAAGGCCGCCGGACTTATGACTGACGGAGGAAGGATAATAGCCATCTCAAGCATCGGCTCCCATAGATATATCCCGGGTTATGCGTCAATTGGAGTAAGTAAAGCGTCAATAGAATGTTTGGTCAAATATATAGCCGTCGAATATAACTCCAAAAAGATAAACTGTAATGCTGTTTCCGGGGGGTTTATCGATACCGATGCCCTTAAAGGTTTTCCGAATTATAAGGAAATAAAAAGGGAAGTCCTTGAACGAACCCCTGCCAAAAGACTTGGTAAACCCGAAGATATCGCCGGGGTAGTCGGCTTTTTATGCACCCCCGAATCCGAATGGATAACGGGGCAGACTATAGTTGTCGATGGAGGTTTTACATTGATATAAAAAGCGGGATTTCCCAATCCCGCTTCGCCCCCCTATTGTCATAACATTTCAATTCAGCATCCCTGCGCTATCAGAAATCCATATCCTTATGAATTCCAACCGATGAAGGGCTTTATATAAATTATTAATCGGCATTTTTAACCCCATATTTTACAGCTTTGATAAAGTAATTCATTGCGGATTTAGTCTTTATTTTTTCCTGTTCTCCCTATTAAACCGTCCATATTTTTTATTTATTCAATTTGCTTTTGACCTAACCTAAAGGTAAATTGTCGAGGAATAGCACCTATTGATATAATATTCCATTAGTAGAAATACGATGAATTACGAATTTTTCATAGCTTCACGATATATGCACTCCAAAGAGAACAGCCGCTTTTTATCTGTGGTTACCGTTATTTCCATCGGCGGAATTGCTTTGGGGGTGACTGCGTTGATAATTGTCCTCTCGATAATGAACGGTTTCGAATCCGGTATAAGGGAAAAGATTATCGGAACTACTTCTCATATAACGGTTGCGGCTTTCGACGAGAACAGTTTCGCAGCGAACGATTCCATTTATAATTCTATTAAAAGCGTAAAAGGAGTCGTGGCGGCAGCGCCGGTGGTTCAGGGAAAGGTAGCGATCTCATCGAGGTTCGGTTCCGACGGGGTAGTATTACGCGGCGTCGATCCGAAAGAGAACGCCAAAGTATCGGATATAAACAAGCATATCATAGTAGGTAATTTCGCTTTCGGTAATCATTTCGAGCCCGGAATTGTTATCGGTACAAATTTAGCCGAAAACCTCGGGGTATCGATCGGAGAAAAGATTACGGTTTTCTCCTTAAAAGGAACTGATTTCGATCCGCTTACCAGCCGTCCTCTTGCAAGTCAATATACGGTTGAAGGAATCTTCGAGACCGGAATGTATGAATATGATGGTTCGCTTGTGTATGTATCCCTTCAAGAAGCACAATGGCTTTTTTCTATGGGAAACAAAATCAGCTTTATCGATGTAAAAACCGATAATATTTACGAAGCGGCATCGATAGCCCGAAAAATCGGCGACCGACTCGGCTATAGATATTTTGCGGTCGATTGGAGTCATACCCATAAAAATCTTTTCTCTTGGATGACTTTAGAGAAATGGGCGATGTTTTTGGCGTTATCTTTGATTATTGCGGTAGCGGGATTTAATATCGTATCGAACCTGATTATGGTGGTTCTCGAAAAGCGTAAGGCTATCGGCATTCTGAAAGCTTTGGGGGCAAAACGTTCCTCAATAAGAAAAATCTTCATCATAAAAGGGATAATTGTGGGGCTTATCGGCATATTGCTCGGCAATATCATCGGTATCGCATTATGTTTCATTCAGGACAAATACTCCATAATTTCTTTGCCCGCTGATATTTATTTCATAAGCAAACTACCGGTAGAAATTCACCTTATAGATATTGTCGGAATATCGCTCATCACTTTTATAATCACCTATTTGGCTTCGCTTTACCCTGCCAATAAAGCCTCTTCCTTACCACCGGCAGAGATTATCCGCTACGAATAAATAAAAAAAGAGATACTTAAAAATGCCATAGGATATCCGTGGAGGGCAAAATCGCAAAACAGTTGATAAAAATAACGGAAGATATCAAAAAAATTTTATCCAATCCGCACAATTTATTATTGAATCAGATTATGAGAAAAACTGTAATATAATAGTTTTTTCAATATACAAAACGGGATTCGGCAGAAGTTTTTAAAATCGACAGAAAATTAACGAAAAACCTAACATCCTAAAATCGATTATACCTGTTAAGGTTATAAGTTTAACTTATAATTTAATTTGAGTATTTTTAAATTTATTACTTGACAGAACAAACAGGATAATTATATTCTATTGTTAAAGTAGGTTTTTTGTTTGTAGAACAACAGGGAAGGATAATTACAATTTCAAAGTTGGCTTGCTTGGTATAATAAAACCTTTCCAATTGGACATTGGAGATCTTGGAAAAGCGAGTGGAGTAATTATCTGCTTGTTAAATAAAATCAGGAGGATTTTATGCGTACTTTTTCAATTATCAATCAAAAAGGAGGGTGCGGTAAGACCACTACCGCTGTTAATCTTAGTGCCTGTTTATCCGAATTGGGCAGAAGAGTATTGATGATTGATTTAGACCCCCAAGCTCATGCCACTTTATCATTCGCATACCAACCCGAAAAACTTAGGCACTCGGTTTATGATATTTTTTCACCCTCCAAAGCAGGTTCATTCGATTGGAACGATATTTTAATCCAATATTCCGACAATCTGTTTATCGCTCCTTCCAATCTATTATTAAATTTTTTGGATAAGGAGTTAGTCGATTTCAAGGGTAAGGAAAGAATTCTTATCGGCAGGATAATGGAATTGCAAATTCCCTTCGACTATATAATTATTGATTGCCCTCCATCGTTAGGGCTACTTACCGTTAATTCGTTAAATGCTTCTTCGGAAGTCATCGTCCCGGTCGAACCAAGTTTCTTCTCCCTACATGGTTTACGAAAACTGCTGGAGACGGTCCGCCTTCAGGAAGAAAAGACCGGCCATATAATAAGGGTGCAGGCGTTAGCAACAATTTACAACGGGCGCAACAGATTTTCGCGTGAAATCCTTAAAGAAATTCAGGAGCATTTCGGTGATAACCTGTTGACAACGACCATCCGTATGTCTGTCAGATTAAAAGAAGCGGCGAGTTTCGGAACGCCGATATCCGAATATAATCGGTACAGCATAGCTTACAAGGATTACAATGCCTTGGCTACGGAAATTATATTACAGGAAGAACAGTCATACCCAGTTGAAAAGAAAGTTCTTTTAAAACCCCAATTGGTCAATGGGGCAATAGTTTTCCGCTATAAAGACCCTAAAGCCAACGCTGTATTGGTAGCGGGCGATTTTAATAACTGGTCTCCGAACGAGGGAATTATGAAGAAGAAGGGTTCTAATATCTGGGAAACTATGATACCCCTTGATCCCGGAACATACCAATACCGATTCGTAGTCGATGGGAAATGGCTGCCCGACCCAAATAATCCTATCAAAGCGGATGATAATTTGGGCGGGTTTAATTCCGTAGTTACAATAAGCTGATAAGCAAGTCTCTGGATGTTTTTTTTCTAAAATATAATTACTTTAGGTTTTCTTCCAAGCTGCGATTTAAACAAATAATTTTATCGGAGAGAGCCGATGATTCGGATTCTCTTGCATAATTTATACGGCGATGAAAATAGGATAGCTACGAATATAGTTGCACACCTTAATAGCAACGGATATAAATCCCTATTTATCGAGGGCGATAAGCAACAATATAAACTTTTGGGGGTTGATAATAGGGGTAAGGAATTCTTATTTGTCATTAAGGGCGGGAAAGCTGTTTCCGTCGAATATGAAAATCACTTTAAGTTGGAAGAAATAACCGAGAATATTTTTTCCACCTATTTTAATTCGCTTGAAATTTTAATGTTAAACCTTCAATTAACCTTATTTAACCTAAAAACAATTGTTCTTAAGCCGGACAAAGCTCCCGACTTTAAGCCCGATTATAAGTTAGTGATTGTCAGAGAAGAATATTTAGATTACCTCGATAAGTTAGCTTCACACATAGAGGAGAATTCTTCTACCGGTGTCATTATAATTGGAGACAGCCAGCCGAACAGCCTAAAACAACTCTTTGAAAAAAAAATAAGAGGGTTGTTGTCGGAGCATATAGATAAATTCTTTTGGGGTGGTGTGATAGGAATCAATCGTCATTACTCTTCACTTAGCATTGCCGAATTTATACGATAACCGTTTTGAGTTCGCTTCCCTTTATTTCCAAAATTAGACCGATTAACCCTCCTTACGAATATCATCTCCCCAATAATTCATTAACCTTGACATTAATTAATCGATATATTATCATAAAACTCATTATTTGAACCAGAATCGATTAGTGTTATGAAAGAAGAAATATCAAAAAGGTTTCAACCACAGGAAATAGAAGAGAAATGGAGACAATTTTGGGAAAAAGGAGGCTTTTTCAAAGCCGACCCCAATACCGATAAACCTGTATTCTCAATGGTTATTCCTCCCCCAAATGTCACGGATATCCTACATTTGGGACATGCCCTCAATAATACATTGCAAGATGTCCTTGTTAGATATTATCGAATGAATGGGTATGAGACAGAATGGCTTCCTGGAATCGACCACGCCGGTATTGCCACTCAAGTTGTCGTGGAAAAGCAACTAATCAGGGAGGGGACATCCCGAAAGAAACTCGGAAGGGAGAAGTTTCTCGAGAGGGTATGGGAATGGAAACAAAAAAACGGCGATAATATTATCAATCAGCTTAAGATAATGGGTTGCTCCTGCGATTGGGACAGGCTCCGTTTTACTATGGATGATCAACTCTCCAAAGCAGTTTTGGAGGTTTTTATCCATTTATATAAGAAGGGGTTGATATATCGAGGTAAATATATCATTAATTGGTGTCCCCGCTGTCGTACTTCACTTTCCGATGACGAGTTAGAGCGCAACGATAAAAACGGGCATTTATGGTACATTAAGTACAAAATCAAGGGATCCGATAAATTCCTGACTATCGCCACGACCAGGCCTGAAACTATGCTTGGGGATACGGCTGTGGCGGTCAATCCGAATGACGAGCGTTATAAGGATTTAATCGGCAAATCCGTAATTCTCCCGATTATGGATCGAGAATTGCCGATTATTGCGGATGATTATGTTGACACTAAATTCGGAACCGGCGCCTTGAAAGTAACGCCGGCTCACGATGCCAACGACTTTGAAATCGGAATAAGGCATAACCTTGAGAGGATCAATATTCTAAATGAAGATGGAACCTTTAATGAAAATGCGGGTGATTATAAGGGAATTGATAGATACGAGGTACGAAAAAAGGTTATTGCCGAACTTGAGAAATTGGGTCTTTTGGAAAAAATAGAGGACTACACTGTGCCGATTGCCGAGTGTTATCGGTGTCATACGGAAATCGAGCCTTATCTTTCGGAGCAGTGGTTTGTCAAGATGTCCGCTTTGGCACAGCCGGCGATTGAAGCTGTCGAGGAGGGATCCGTCCGATTTATCCCGGACCACTGGAGCAAAACATACCTGCATTGGATGGATAATATCCGCGATTGGTGTATTTCAAGACAACTGTGGTGGGGACATCGCATTCCGGTTTATTACTGTGATAGTTGCGGTAAAGAAATGGTTTCCCGCATAAAACCGGATAAATGTACGGGGTGTGGCGCTACCGAAATTCATCAGGATGAGGATGTGTTGGATACTTGGTTTTCCTCTTGGCTCTGGCCCTTCTCCACTTTCGGTTGGCCCGATAATACTCCGGAACTAAAGGCATTTTATCCCACAGACACCTTATTTACCGCCAATGAGATAATATTTCTCTGGGTGGCTCGTATGGTTATGGCGGGTTATGAATTTATGAAGGAAGCGCCATTTAATAAGGTCGTAATACACGGCACGGTTCGAGACTCCAAAGGCGTAAAAATGTCCAAATCTTTGGGAAATGGCATTGATCCCGTGGAGATTATCAACGAATATGGAACTGACGCTTTAAGGATTACTTTGCTCTTGCTGACTCCCGAAGGACAGGATCCCTTCATTTCCAAAAAAAGTTTTGAGATAGGGCGTAATTTCGCCAATAAGATATGGAATGCCACCCGTTTGGTTTTGATGAACCTTGAGGGACATAGGCTTGAAAATCCGCATTCGGTTCCCATTGCTTCGGATACTTCCGACAAATGGATATTATCCCGTTTCGCAAGGACTTCCGCTTTCGTTGGGGAATGTTTCCAAAACCTTAAATTCAACGCCGCCGCCAAAGCCCTTTATGATTTTTTCTGGAGGGATTTCTGCGATTGGTATTTGGAAATGGTCAAACCTCGATTATACAACGGCAATTCCGGGGAAACTGATAATAATGCTCGCCATATATTGTACTATATACTCGATGGCACATTCAGAATGCTCCACCCTTTTATACCGTTTATCAGCGAAGAACTAGCATCGAAACTTTACGAGGAAGTCGGTGTCAAAAGGGAGGTTCCAACTTTGAGTTTAACTCCTTGGCTGGATGTTCCCGAATCGTTGATTTATCCGGAATTGGAAGAACAAATGGCGACTATTCAGGAGCTTATCGGTGCGATAAGGAATATCCGTTCCGAGATGAATGTTCCGCCCGCCAAAAAAGCCGATGTTTACATAAAACCATCAAATGATACGATAAGACGGTGGGTAGCCGAGCATTCCGATTATATCAGGCTTTTAGCCAAGGTGGAGGAATTGACGATAGATAGTGATGTCTCCAAACCGTTTCGGTCCGCCGCGAAGGTTATCAAGGGTGCGGAGATATATGTTCCCCTTGCCGGCCTTATTGACATCGAAGGGGAAAAGGTTCGATTGCAAAAAGAATTCGAGCGTATGAACATCCTCCTTGAGAAATCGAGCAAAAAACTCAGTAATGAGGATTTCGTAAGTAAGGCTCCAAAAGAAGTTATCGAGAAGGAGAGGGAGAAAAATAAGGATTATCGCGAAAGGTTGGAAAAGTTAAGCAAGAATCTCGAAGGTATAGTAGGTTGGTGATAGATTAAAATTGAGAGGAAAAAGATGGAGAAGTTATTATTGGCGTGCTTCGCCGTTTTGGCTATAAACGGAGTGGCATTCGGAACCCAACCGGATATGGCGGTGACGGTGTATAATCAAAATCTCGCCCTGATACGGGAGATACGCCCCATAGATTTCAAGAAGGGGATATTCGATTATAGATTTACAAATGTGCCCTCGCAAATAGATCCCACCTCAGTGCATTTCAAACCGCTCAAGAATTCAAGCAGGATATCGATAATCGAACAAAATTACCAGTACGATTTGGTAAACACGGGGGTAATTTTCGATAAATATATCGATCATCAAATAACCGCAATGGGAAAAAACGGTCAGGTGTTTGAGGGAACATTACTTTCCAATGATGGAAACTCAATCGTAGTTCAAGCAAAAGATGGCTCATTAAATGTCGTCCGCACCAATGAACTAACCGATTTCAAGTTTGAGAAATTGCCTGAAGGACTTTTAACCAAACCTACCTTGGTATGGAAATTCGACAGCGGAGTCAAAGGAACCGTAAACTGCGATGTAAGCTATTTGACCAAAGGAATGAATTGGCATTCGGAATATGTCGCCGTCGTAAGCGAAGATGATAAGTCATTGAATCTGTCCGGCTGGGTTTCGGTAGAGAACAATTCCGGAGGCTCCTTTAAGAACGCAAGGCTGAAATTGATAGCGGGTGATATCCATACAATCAAAGCGAAAAAGGCTCCGAAGATGTTAATGAAGGAAGGGATGCGTGCCGGGGGACGCCAAGCACCCCAATTCGAGGAGAAATCTTTCTTCGAGTATCATCTCTATACCCTGCAGAGGCGCGCTTATATCTTGAACAACGAAATTAAACAGATAACACTATTCCCGTCCTCCGAAGTAAACGCAAAAAAAGTTTATACTTTTGAGAGTCGAGGCGGCTATTGGGGCTCGAAGGAAAATGCGAATATCAAAATAACCCTCGAATTTAAAAACAGTAAGGCAGAGGGCTTGGGTATTCCCCTCCCAAAAGGAAAAGTCAGAGTTTACAAGGTCGATTCGGATAAATCGTTAGAGTTTATCGGCGAAGATGAGATAGATCATACCCCCAAGGATGAGATGGTTCGGGTATATGTGGGGGATGCTTTCGATGTCGTCGGCGAACGGAAGAAAATCGATCATAAGGAGATATCCAAGAGAGTTTCTGAGGAGACATTTCAAATAAAGCTCCGCAATCACAAAAAGGAGAAGGTGGAGGTTGTTGTGGTGGAGAAGTTATGGAGCTATTCGGAGTGGGAAATTGTTAAATCCAATTATGATTATCATAAAAAGGATGCCAATACGATAGAGTTTACGCTTCCCGTAAAATCGGATGGCGAAACAATCTTAACCTATACCGTTAGATATAAAAGGTAGATTGGTCATCCGTTTCGTGTAAGGGACAACGAATTTGAACAGAAGAGGTTTTCATTTTTTACCTTAAAGGAGGAAATTTTGAAGGTTAAATCAGTTGTTTTAGTTATTGTTCTATCAATTCTAATGGTTGCTTTATCGTCCTGTGCCGACAAGAATCTCCGTCAGGGCAAGATTCTCCTGAAGCAAAACCCTCCGAACTACAAAGATGCGATAGTACAGTTCCAAAAGTCGCTGAAAGCAAATCCGCAAAATGCCGAACCTTACTTTTATATGGGTAAATCCTATGCTGCGTTGGATAACTTTGTGGAGATGGATAAAGCTTTCGCAAAAGCACTTGAGCTGAATCCTGCTTACGAAAAAGAAATAAACGGAATAAGAGAGCAGAAATGGGCATCCGTATTTAATAAGGGATTGGTGGATACCAAGAAAAAGGATTATAAAGCCGCTTTGGAAAAATTCGAGACCTGTATGATTATTGATCCCGGAAAATACGAGTCCTACTCAAATGCGGGATTTGTCGCCGTAAAGCTCAATGATGATAAGAAGGCTTACGAATACAATAAGAAAGCTTACGAGATGAAAAAGGGCGACTATGATATCCTGAAAAATTTTGCCGCCGTCTGTTTCCGTCAAGGGAAGTATGACGAAGCCTTGAAACTTTATGACGAAGCGGAAAAACTCGAACCCAACAATACCAATATCCCCATCCGAGTAGGTCAGATTTATAACAAAATGGGGGATTCTAAAAAGGAGGCAGAGGCGTATGAACAGGCACTCAAAATAGATCCGCAAAACCCAAACCTCTGGTTTAATTTGGGAGTTTTGTATCTCGAACAATTGAAAGATTTACCGAATGCGGAAAGGTCGTTTGCTCAGGCGATGAAATATAACCCGGATGACACCGATGCTGCATTTAATCGGATTTTGGTCCTTGTTAAGTTGAAAGAATACCAAAAGGCTGTTCCGATTATAAAACAGCTTGAACAGAAAGATCCCAACAACTGCGATATTTATGATGTGATGGCTTCGGTTTATGTGGAATTGGGCGATAAAAAGATGGTCAATGAAGCTATTTCCAAAGGGAAGAAATGTCGCGGAGAAAAATAAGAATTAACTAAATTATTTTTGAGGGCAGCGGAAGTTCCGCTGCCTTTTCCTTATGTATGCCGAAGTTGTAATCCCTCAAATCCCCGTTAGTCCTTTTACCTATCGAATACCGAAAGAATATATCAATTGGATTTCCGTAGGCAGTCGGGTGAGGGTGCCTGTAAGATCGAGGAATTTAGTCGGTTTTGTGATTGAGATTAAGGAAAAGACGGAACTAAAGCGTCTAAAGGAAATAATTTCTTTCCTCGAACCGTTCCCCCTCATTTCCGAGAATTTAATTTCCCTTTTAAAATGGGTCTCTGATTATTACATCTGCAGGTTGCCAGATTGTTTTACGGCTGCTTTCCCCTCGCGGCTGCTCACTCTTTCGGAGCTGATGATTCAAATCCCCGATGAGAAGGGAAAGATGAAACAGATTCCTTCCTCCGATTTACCTGATAGATTTATATTCAAATCCGATATTGAAAAACTGCTGGGGGATATCTCTTCGGGCAACATTAAAACCAAATATAAACGATTAAGGAAAGTTCAACCTAAAGAAACTATCGACACTCCGATTATCAACGGGCATTACAACCAAATCCTTACCCCAAACTTATCCCAACAACGAGCCATCGATGAAATTATCAGCAAGTTGGAGAGGGGCGGTAATACCAATTATCTCCTTTACGGAGTTACCGGCTCCGGAAAAACCTTGGTTTATATGGAAACGGCAGAATGGGTTATCAGACGGGGGTTCTCGGTTTTGATGCTTGTCCCCGAGATTTCCATAACGCCCGTTATGGAAAAGCGTTTCGAGGAATCGTTCGGGGATAAGGTGATTGTCCTCCATAGCAGATTAACCCCCGCCGAAAGGTTTAAGCGTTGGGATATGGTTAGAAAAGGTTCTGTTTCCGTAGTAATCGGTCCGAGATCGACAGTATTTGTCCCAATGGAAAATTTAGGGTTGATAGTCGTGGATGAGGAACAGGACCCATCGTATAAACAGGAAGGCGATCCCCCCTATTATAACGCCAGAGATGTCGCTGTGATGCGGGGGCATTTGGAATCGATACCGGTGATATTGGGTTCAGCCACTCCATCTTTGGAAAGTTTTCATAACGCAAAAAATGAAAAATATCGCCTTTTGAAATTGCCGGAAAGGCCCGAGGGGGTTGAGATGCCGGAAGTCGTCATACTCGATATGAAACAGGAGCGGATGATTGGGGCTTCGCTTTCGGCAACCTTAATATCGCGGATGAACGATGTCCTTTTAGAAGGCAAACAGGTTTTGTTGCTTTTGAACCGACGAGGATACGCCAGATATGTCCGCTGTCCGCTATGCGGTTATATTTGGCGCTGCCCAAACTGCGATATCAATCTGACTTTTCATAAACAAACCGGCAAACTTATCTGCCATTACTGTGGAAAAAAAGAGCCCCCGCCGGACTCCTGCCCCCGTTGTGGCAATGAATCTATCAGTATGTTCGGAACAGGAACCCAGCGCTTGGAAAAAATTCTCAATGATATATTTCCGGAGGTAAATGTAGCCCGTATGGATCTCGACAGCACCGCTCCCAAGGGTAATCTTCAGCGAATTATCGATGATGTCAATGAAGGACGGGTCGGTATTCTGATGGGAACCCAAATGGTGGGCAAAGGGTTTGATTTCCCGAACATTAAATTGACCGGGATTATTTCCACAGATTTGGGACTTTCCTTCCCCGATTTCAGAGCCCGCGAAAACACATTCCGCTTATTAACCCAAGCAGCCGGCAGAGCCGGAAGAAGAAGCGAAAAAGGTGAAGTTATAATCCAAACATTCACTCCCGATGAATATTCCATAAGCCATGCCTGTAATCAGGATTATGAGGGTTTCTATGAGGAAGAAATAACAAGCAGGCGAAAACTGCTTTATCCTCCCTTCGTAAAATTAATCCTCTTTACCGTAAGTTCCCCCGATCAAGAAGCTTCCGCAAAAGCCGCCAAAACCCTAAAATACAAATTGGAAACGATAAGGAAATTATATACCGGGAAGATATTCCGACTTTTGGGACCCGCACCGGCTCCACTATTCAAATTGCGGAAAAGATACCGTAATCAATTGTTGCTGAAATTGGACTCGGTGATAAGATTCAACGAGATAATAAGAAAGAAATACCCCCTCTCCACTTCGGCGATACCCCCCGATAATGTCAGGCTTTCCATAAATGTTGATCCACAGGATATGTTATAGTGAACATCAAGTAGTAAAATCTTAAAGCGATGGTTTAATTAAATAAAATAACCCATTTCGCTAATATCGGTTGACAAAAGGAGTGTAATTATCCATAATAGCGGTGGTGAGTTATGAGCGCAGTAATTATCGACGGCAAAAAAATAGCATCCGAGGTAAAATCCGAACTAAAAATACGGATCGGTTCGCTGAAAGAGAGGAACATTATTCCTCAATTAGCGGCGGTTTTGGTAGGCGAAAATCCGGCATCGATTCAATATGTGCGGATGAAAACCAAAGCCTGCGCTAAAATAGGAATTACATCCAAAACAATCACCCTCCCCAACTCCATATCCGAGAAAGAGCTTTTAAGCGTAATCAATGATTTAAACAAAGATAATGATATCCACGGGATATTAGTCCAACTTCCGCTGCCGCCGCATATAAACCAGCTCAAGGTCAATATGGCAGTTGATTGGGCGAAGGATGTGGATGGATTTCATCCGGCGAACCTTGGCAGATTATTGTTGGGAAAACCGAACTTTATCCCTGCAACGCCGTTGGGCATCCTTGAACTTCTTAATAGAAGCGGAAATCCGCCAGTCGGCAAACATACGGTTATATTGGGACGGGGCGATTTAGTAGGAAGGCCGTTTTCGGTATTGGTTTCATTGAAGGATAAAAAAGCAAACAGCACCATAACACTATGCCATTCAGCTACCCCTGACATCAGCGTTTTTACCAAGCAGGGCGATATTTTAATATGTGCAATGGGAAAACCGGAATCGATTACCGGCGGGATGATAAAGCAGGGCGCCGTTGTTATCGATGCTGGCACATCGGCAATTGATGATCCCAATTCAAAAAAGGGTTATCGGATAGCCGGCGATGTCGATTTCAAATCGGCTGTCGAGGTGGCGGGTTATATTACCCCGGTTCCCGGCGGCGTGGGACCTATGACTATTGCGATGGTTTTGGCAAATACGGTAACGGCAGCCGAAAAACTAAGCGGGAGGTATAATGGGTGAAGCGCCTCTTACAATCTCCGAGCTGACCGACAGGGTTAAGGATTTAATCGAGGATTCCATCGGGGTTGTAAATGTTATCGGTGAAATATCCAACTATACTCATCATCGGACATCAGGCCATCGCTATTTTACATTGAAGGATGAATCAGCCCAACTGCGGTGTGTATTCTTCCGCTGGAGGGCGTCATCGTTGGATTTCGACCCTGAGGATGGAATGAGTGTCATCGCTTCCGGAAAGTTAACGGTCTATAAGCCTTACGGATCTTATCAGCTCGATGTCAATCGACTGTTCCCCGCAGGTGCGGGCGCATTGGATTTAGCGTTCCGTAAACTCAAAGAGAAGCTGTTCAAGGAAGGACTTTTTGCGGAGGAGCATAAAAGACCGCTACCGGAATACCCCCTCTCCGTTGGGGTGATAACTTCGGCTGAAGGGGCTGCGGTGCGTGATTTCATCCGCACATTGCATCGGCGCGCTCCGTGGATAAATATTATAATCCGACCGACCCGTGTGCAGGGAGAGGGTGCGGCGGAAGACCTCGCCTCCGCCATTGAAGATTTCAACAGTTACGAGAAAGTTGATTTAATCGTTATCACCAGAGGTGGAGGGTCGCTGGAAGATCTTTGGGCTTTCAACGAGGAAATTGTCGCTTATGCGGTCTATAATTCGCAGATACCTATAATTTCGGCGGTGGGACATGAAATCGATTTTACGATTTGCGATTTTGTCGCTGATGCGCGAGCAGCGACACCAACAGCCGCCGCGGAGCTTGTATCCTATGATAAATCCCTATTAGAGGCGAACTTGAACCGAATACAAACCGATTTATTCAAATCATTAGTGTCAATCTTGGATTCCAAAAAATTAAGATTGAAATCTATTGCCGACCACCGGGCGTTCCAAAAACCTATAAATTTGTTGTCTCAATCATCGATAAGGCTCGATCACTTAAGCGAAAGGCTGACTGAAGTTATAGCCAATAAGATGGAAGCCAAAAGGGTAAGGGTTCAAAGCCTTCATAGGCAATTGAAGGCTGTTTCCCCCAAAAACACTTTAAGTCGCGGATATAGTATTTGTTCGAAGGAGGACGGGGAAATAATCAAAAGCTCTTCTATGGTTAATATCGGCGATGCGGTAAATTTAATGTTTGCGGAAGGGAAAGCGAAAGCGGGGATTTTGGAAACGAAGGAAAATTAATGGGCGTAAAGATGAATTTGGGTGAGAACAAGAAGCTTTATTATTCGATTAGTGAAGTGGCGAAAATGACCGATTTGGAGCCTTATGTCCTGCGATTTTGGGAAAAGGAATTTTCGCAACTCCATCCAAGAAAAAATCGTGCGGGAAACAGGATATATCAGGAAAAAGATATCCAAACGGTTAAAACAATAAAGAAATTACTTTACGATGAAGGTTATACGATAGAAGGGGCGAAAAATGCCCTTAAGAGGGGATATAAGGGGGAGGACGATATTGGCTTCACGAAAGAGCAATTGATTAAGCTTTTATTGGAGATAAGGGGGGATTTGGACGAATTACGGAAACTTTTCCCTTGATTTTAGGTGGGGATTTTTTTTATTTGGGATTGATTGGTTCGGGGAGTGGCGCAGCCTGGTTAGCGCGCTTGCTTGGGGTGCAAGAGGTCGGCAGTTCAAATCTGCTCTCCCCGACCATTTTAAATGGCGGGATTGAACTACTACAATGCGAAAAGGATACATAAATTCAAATTTATGCTAAAATAATATGACCCGCGCACAAACAAAAAGTGAACTATTTTATCCAATCTCATTGGATAAAATCATAGAAAAAGTCGGCAAAAAGAATGGCCGAAAAAGGCCGGATTATACACAGAAATCGTTTTATGAAATTTCAGGGTATCCGAATGTAAAAGAACAAATAAATGAATACGGGGAGAAGATTATCAGGGTCGATGGAGATATACCTGTAGATCTCCCGATAGAAAATCAACGGCGATTTTTGTTTATCAGCTACGATCAGACTATACTATCCCATGGACTTCATAAATACCCTGCAAAATTTTTCCCGGAATTACCGAGGTGGCTGATAAAACGATACTCAAAGAACGGTGATAAAATTATTGATCCTTTTTCAGGCAGCGGAACGACAAATGTCGAAGCTTTGTTAAATCATCGGCATTCCGTCGGGATAGATGTAGATCCCTTCTCTCGTTTTCTATCCAAGGTCAAGACTACCCCCTTGAATAAATCCGAATTGGAATCCAGCCGCGACAAGCTATTGCAATCAATTTTGGATTTCAAACCGTCCTTGGTGAATATGGATGCTATACCAAATTTCCCCTATAGGGATAATTGGTTTAACAAAGAAATAATCCTCGAATTATCGTATATTAAAGAAATCATAGAGGCTTTGAAGGTTGAGGATGATATAAAAGATTTCTTCAAGATATGTTTCTCATCGATAATCCGTTCCGTATCAAATGCAGATGATAATTGTACGCGAACGGTTATAAGAAAAAAGTTAAACAAGAGGGTTTATCCTGCGGATGCTTTGACGAAATTTGCGGAAGCCATATTGACAAATGTGCCTAAAATGATAGAATTCTCCAAGAGATGCCCAACCGATATCACTATCGATTTTCCCATCCATCAAGACGCAAGGTCAATCAATTTCCCCGACGGTTATTTCAATTTAGCTTTGACCTCACCTCCTTATGCCAATGCGGTTGATTATCCGAGAACACATCAATTGGAAATCTATTGGCTCGGCTTTGAAAATGGCTCACTAACCCCTTTGAAAAGAAAACATATAGGGACGGAGAGTGTGTCGGCGACGGACTACAGAACCCTTCATAAAATAAATGTGAGGAAAGCTGATAATGTTATCCGAAGAATATATGAAAAAGATCCAAGAAGAGCTTATATCGCCTATAAATATCTTTTTGATATGAGGAAAAACTTAAAAGAAATCTATAGGGTATTGAAAAAGAACGGATATTATATCATCGTGGTCGGTAATAATAAGATCCGTAATGAGCTATTCGAAAGCTGGAGATATATAATGTCAATAGCGATTGGAATAGGTTTTGAAGTCGAGAATTATTTTGCGTCGGAAATAATCAAACATTTTATAAAAGTACCGCGAGAAGAACGAATTAACACGGATTGGATTTTGGTCCTAAAAAAACGATAGTATGGTTTAAAGAATTTTAATAGAGATTATATATAGTGGCTACCCGGCATAAACTTATTATAGGCGACTGTACCGATATGGGGGAAATCGCAGACGAAAGTATCCATCTGATGATAACTTCTCCTCCCTACTTCAATGCCCCATTTGATTATAAAGATCTATATAAGGATTACGAACATTACTTAGAGATTATCAGGAAGTTCGCGGAGGAAACTTATAGGGTTTTGCAGAAAGGCCGTATAGCTGTATTAAATATCGATGATATGTTAGTGGATGGAGAAAAATATCCTATTACGGCTGATACAACCCGAATATTCTTAAAGGCCGGTTTTCGGTATAGGGACAGGATTGTCTGGAAAAAACCGGATGGGTACCTACGAATAAGTAGGAGAAGCGGCGTTTTGCTCCAAAACCCCTATCCTATGTATTATTATCCCGACAACCTCCTTGAAAGCATAATAATTTTTCAGAAAGGCAAATTTAATTATCGTTCTATCTCTCAAAACATAAGAGAAGCATCGAAAATAAGTAAAAAGGAATTTTTGGATAAAAAATGGTATATGACTTTGTGGGAAATGAACAATGTAATGCCCGGTTCCCCTCTGGAAAAAAATATAGCCGCCTTTCCCGATGAGCTTCCCTATAGGATAATAAAACTTTTCTCTTATAAGGGGGAAACGGTTCTGGACCCATTTGTCGGAAGTGGAACAACGATGAAAGTTGCACGAAACTTGAAAAGAAACAGCATTGGTATAGAAATAAATAAATCACTCATCCCCATCATTAAGAAAAAATTGGGGTTTGATGCACAGGGTACATTCTTAAATCATAATGATAGCTTCGTGATTGTCTATCGCGAGAAAAAAAAGTATGAGTCTTTTCGCTGAGATAAAAGGGATAAAATATACTCCCTGTTTGTGCAGGGAACTAAGAAGTTATAAAATAGGAGAATTGGGAAACGCTATCAACAGGGATTCCTCTTTTTTGCTTGAAATCAATAAGAGTAATAAAATAGCATTGAGTTGGTGGGTTTCCGCAAAACGGACACGATCCTATCCATACGCAAGGGTCTATGATACCTTAGACTTTTCCGGGAAAAAGATTACTATTATTCCAATATTCAAAGACGAAGGTAAAGATGGAGATAGGGATTTTCTACAATGGGATACGATATCCTTAATGAGCCTTTTAGGGGTTTATGTGATTATCGGCTACTATATAGGAGCGGAAAAAAGCAAACGCTATACTCATAAAATAACCCATCAAAAATTCGATATCGATTTCATTAAAGAGAAAATTAAGGATATCCTAAATTATAAATCCGACGCTCTACATTGGAACCTTGAGCAAATCGAAAATATCGCGGACATCGGAGGTATTGCGATAAAGCATTATTCTGCAATTAGCAAAAGGACTTCAGTGGAAATGCATTCTGTAAACTCGGCCAAAAAAAGAATAACTAATTTACGAAAAAGCCGGGAAGAATTTATGAATCTTTCCCGTGAATTGGCGGAAAAGGCTCAAAAAAGAGAAGAACATACGATTCAGCCAAAAGAAAATATAAGCGGAACCAAAGGTAGTATAACGATAAAAAATTATTTAGGCGGTTTATATTATTTCACTGTCGATGAGATTGAAATATTGGGGAAGGATATTCATTTAATAGAAGCTAAACATAGCCGAGGCCAATTGCCTTCGTTGGAGGATATTAAAGACGGACTTATTAAGATGATATTATTTACTAACTTGGAAACAGTAATAGTGAATAACAAAAATTATAATCCTATAGCTATTCTTAAGTTAACTGTGGAAAATAATTTCGATCGGAAGAATCTTAGCGAAGGCCAAAGCAATACTTTGGAGCTTCTCAAAAAGGAGGCACAAACTAACGGTTTTGAAATAAGATTATCATAATCACCCATCTTCAAGAATTAATTAAGATACTATTCCTAAACAAACATATCCATTATTACTGGCTGAAAAATTGTATTTGCTTTTAGGGTAAGGCATAATATAAGTTATTAAATTATTATGGAAGCGATAATAAATAAAATTCAAAGTAATTATAGTAAAATCAAGGATAATATCGCCCGAATATGCGGTGAAATCGGAGTCGATCCGGATAGTATAACCATAGTGGCGGTTACAAAAACTTTCCCCCCGGAAATAGTCGCCGAGGCATTACAATCAGGCTTGAAAGACATCGGCGAAAATCGCGTTCAGGAAGCCGAAACAAAACAGGATACCGTGCGCAAATACAATGGGGTATTTCATCTGATAGGACATCTGCAATCGAACAAGGTCAAAAAAGCAGTTCAGCTGTTCGATATCATCCAATCGGTGGACAGCGTAAAAATCGCCCGGGCGATTTCAGACGAATGTATCAAACTCAACAAAACGATGAATATTCTATTGCAGATAAACTGCTCCGGTGAAGAAACCAAATCCGGTTTTGCGCCCGATGAGATTTATGAGGCTATGGATATTATTAAGGATTTGACCGGAGTAAGGATTATGGGTTTGATGACTATCGGTCCCTTAACCGCCGATGAGGAATTAATCCGCAAGGATTTCCAACTTACCAAGCTCATTTTCGATGAGCTGAAAAGAGACCATCGGGATATAGATTGGAAATACCTTTCTATGGGGATGAGCGGCGATTATGAGATAGCAGTTCAAGAAGGTGCCAATATGCTTAGGATCGGCTCGGCGATTTTCGGTCATCGCCCGGTCTGATGAGGGAAAACAATGCGAAAGCAAATAAATAAAGTCCCAATAATTCAATCGAATTGAGGTTCAAATGAATATCAACCCAATTGATATCCGTCATCGCGAATTCAAGAAAGCCCTTAGGGGTTATGATACCCTCGAGGTGGAAACATTCATAAATCAAATCGCCGACCGTATGGAAGAGCTGCTTCAGGAGAATGACGACCTCAAAGGTGAGATTAGAGAGATAAGGGCGAAATTGGAAAGCTACACCAGTGTGGAAAACGCAATCAGTGAAACGATGGTCACCGCGAAACAAAACGCCTCGCAAATGGTTCGCAACGCCGAGCAAGAAGCGGAATTGATTGTCAAGCGGGCGCAATCCGATGGCGATAAAATTATAAAGGAAGCATCCGAGAGAACAGTCCGTATGAGAAGCGAGATACACCAACTCGAACTCAAAAAAGCATCACTCATCTCGGAGATGAAGGCTATCCTGCAAACGCATTTACGATTGCTTGAGAATACAGGTTCGGCGAATAATTCACAATCCACAGCCGAAAGGACAAAAAGTAGTTTATCCGAAAGCGAGGTGGATAGAATTGCGGATGAATTCCAAGAGAAATTGAAACCAAAAGGCAAAATCGATTAAACTAAAAGAGGTGCATTTTGAAAGATATATATAAGAAGGTAGAACAAGCGGCTGAATATCTAAATAAACAAACTTCGATTAAACCGGATATAGGGATAATCCTCGGCACGGGGTTGGGATCGACCGCCGAAGCCATTGAAATAGATGCTGAAGTGGATTATAAGGATATTCCCAACTTTCCCGTTTCCACAGTGGAAAGTCATTCGGGAAAACTCCTTTTTGGTACCCTGTCCGGTAAAAAAGTAGTCGCGATGCAGGGCCGTTTCCACCTGTATGAGGGATATACTCCGCAACAAGTGACTTTTCCCGTTAGGGTGATGAAATCGCTTGGCATCAAGATACTGATTGTATCGAATGCTTGCGGCGGATTGAATCCCCAGTACGAACGGGGCGATATTATGATAATAACCGATCATATAAATTTTCAAGGACAAAACCCTTTGGTTGGGGTAAATGATGACCGATTGGGACCCCGTTTCCCGGATATGTATGATATTTACACCAAGGAATTAGTCGATTTGGCTTACCGAACCGCCATCGAAAACCGCATCGCCATCCAAAAAGGAGTTTATATTTCGGTATTGGGGCCTAATCTCGAGACCGGGGCGGAATATCGAGCTATGCGGGTTTTGGGAGCTGATGTGGTGGGGATGTCAACTGTTCCGGAAGTGATTGTAGCCCGGCATTCCGGGTTGAAAGTACTGGGTTTTTCCATTATCACCGATATGGGATTACCCGATGCTATGGAATCGGTTTCATTGGAGGATGTAATTGCCGCCGCCAATAAAGCCGAACCGAAATTAAAGAAAATGATTATTGAGACCTTAAAGAAAATAGAGATTTAACAGATTCAGCGATTTATACTATGTTCAAAGAAATCAGTTCGGAATTCGATTACCCGGAAGCTGAAAATCTTATCAGCGAATACTGGGAGAAAAACAATATATTCGAGGAATCCTTAAGACAACGGGAAGGGCATCCCGATTTCGTATTCTATGAAGGTCCTCCCACCGCCAACGGATTACCTCACATAGGGCATCTCATTTCGAGAACGGTCAAGGATACTATCTGTCGCTATAAGACGATGAAGGGGTTTCGCGTGGAGCGGAAAGCAGGCTGGGATACGCAGGGGCTTCCGGTTGAGCTTGAAGTGGAGAAATCTTTGGGTTTCTCCATAAAGGAGAAAATAGCGGAATACGGCATCGAGAATTTCAACCGCAAATGCCGTGAATCGGTCTTTAAGTATAAAAAAGAGTGGGATGATTTCACCCGCCGAATCGGCTATTGGCTCGATTTAGACGATGCCTATATCACTTATACCAACGATTATATCGAATCGGTATGGTGGGCGCTTTCCCGTTTTCACCGGGAAGGATATTTATATCGCGGACGAAAGATAGTCCCATGGTGTCCCCGTTGCGGAACTGCGTTATCTTCCCATGAGGTGGCTCAAGGGTATGAGACCGTATCAGATCCTTCGATTTTCGTTAAAATGGAAATAGTCGATCGCCCCGGGGTTTATTTTTTAGTCTGGACAACTACTCCATGGACGCTTATCTCAAATGTTGCTTTGGCGGTCCATCCGAATTATAAATATGTGGAGATAAGGCAGGGAGACGAAAATTTAATCCTTGAAAAATCGAGGGCAAAACTTCTATTCGGCGACGAGCTGAACATCAAAAACGAATATACGGGCAGGGAGCTTTCGGGTACAAATTATAAACCTTTATATGATTTTATAAAACCTGAAAAGAAATCGCATTATGTCACTACCGCCGAATTCGTAACGACGGATGAGGGGACAGGCATAGTTCATATCGCCCCGGCATTCGGCGCTGATGACTATGCTCTCTCCAACAAATATGACTTACCGATAATTCAAGCGGTTAACGAAAAAGGGGAATTCATCTCTGAGGTTAAGACTTGGAAAGGGAAATTCGTTAAGGAAGCCGACCCTGAGATCATCGAGGATTTGCGGTCGAGGAATTTGTTGCTTAAAGCGGAAAACTATTCCCATACTTATCCTTTCTGTTGGCGATGCCATTCCCCCCTGATTTATTATGCCCGTGCGAGTTGGTTTATCCGCACAACGGCATATAAAGACAAGATGATAGCGAATAATAAAAAGATAAATTGGCAACCTCCGGAGATTCGTGACGGGCGATTCGGCGAATGGTTGGAAAACAATGTCGATTGGGCGTTATCGCGCGACAGGTATTGGGGAACTCCTTTGCCGATATGGATTTGCAGCGAATGCGGACAGGAACAATCAGTCAGTGGGATAAAGGAGTTGAAAGAGTTGGGGGAGAATGTCCCCGATGATATCGAACTTCATAAACCGTATGTGGATAGGATATACATCAAGTGCCCGAAATGCGGTGGGAAGATGGTCAGGACTCCCGAAGTAATCGATGCTTGGTTCGATTCGGGTTCGATGCCTTTTGCTCAGTATCATTATCCCTTCGAGAATGAGGAAAAATTTAAAAATCGTTTTCCCGCTGATTTTATCGCTGAGGGTATTGATCAGACAAGAGGATGGTTTTATTCCCTTTTGGCGATTTCCACTTTTCTATTTGGTGAGCCGGCATATAAAAATATCGTGGTCAATGAGCTTATCCTCGATAAAAACGGACAGAAAATGAGCAAATCACAGGGGAATGTGGTTTTTGCGAATGATATTCTAACTAAAATGGGGGCAGATGCGGCTCGATGGTATATGATGTCCACCTCGCAGGTTTGGCTACCGACGAAATTCGATCCGGATGGCGTAATCGAGGTAGCAAAGAAATTCCTCTCGACTCTGAAAAACTGTTACTCTTTCTTTGCATTATATGCCCGTATAGATGGGTTCAATCCGAAGGAGATAAATCCTGAAGAATTAAAACCAACCTCCATAGATAAGTGGCTCAAATCCAAAATTACTACTTTAATTCGAGATGTCGGTAAATCTTACGAGAGTTTTGAAATAACACGAGCCTGCCGCTCCATTCAGCAATTTGTAATCGAGGAGCTCTCGAATTGGTACATCCGTCGTTGCCGTCGCCGCTATTGGGGACCCGAATTGACAGTGGATAAAAAGACAGCTTACTATTACCTTTGGGATGCTCTCATCGAAGTTTGCAAACTGGCGGCTCCGGTAGCGCCGTTTATTACTGAAAAACTATATTTGAACTTGGTCGAACCCTTGGAGGATAAGGAATTAATCTCCGTTCACTTGGATTATTTTCCCAAAGCCGATGAAAAATATATCGACGCAAAATTAGAAAACCTGATGAACGATATTCAAACTATCGTCAGTTTGGGTTTAGCGGCGAGGAAAAAGGCAAAAATCAAGGTTCGCCAACCATTATCCGAGATACTAATATCCGTTTCGGGAAGGGCGGGGGCGGCTGATTATGATATTCTAATCGATCATATAAAAGAGGAATTAAACATTAAAAATATCCATTTTGTTGACAACCTCGATGATTTGGTGATATATAAAATAAAACCGAATTTCCGAAGTTTAGGTCCTAAATTCGGGAAGGATGTCAACGAAGCGGCTCGGCTACTTAAAGAACTTTCCCCAGAAGAGGTTTCCGAATTTAAGGAAAATGGTTCGATTGATCTGACCATAGGTGGAAAGCAAATTGGAGTGTCGGCGGAAGATGTAGAGTTCTTGAGGGAATTTGCCCCCGAATATGAAGTAATCAGCGAAGGCGGTGTTTCTGTGGCGGTAAATATTGTAATAACCGAAAATCTCCGGGAAGAGGGATTTTCGCGGGAAGTTGTCAATAAAGTACAAAATATGCGCAAAACCGCAGGTTTCGATGTTCTCGATAATATAATTATCGATATAAAATGCAACGATACTTTGAAAACTGCCATTGAGCGTTATAAGGATTATATCGCAAAGGAAACGCTGGCGCAGGATATTGTAATTTATTCGGATGGAGACGAAAGAAAAAAGAGAAGCGATATTCTTTTAAGCGGAGAACCCGTTTCCAAAAAATGGGATATTAATGGAGAAGAAGCTAAAATCACCATACAAAGAATAGGCGGTTAGTTCAGGGGTGATTGATGAACAAACGCGATCTGAAAAAATTCGAGAAATTGCTTTTGGAAAAAAGAAAGAAATTAATCGAGGAAATTGGTACTTTTACCGAAAGGGGAGGGGACACCATAAAAAATAGTTCGGGCAACCTTTCCAGCCATACATATCATATGGCGGATATTGGGACGGATGCTCAGGAGCGCGAAAAGACATTTCTCTTCGCTTCGAAATCGGGTAGATTGCTCTATCATATCGATGAAGCGCTTCGGAGACTTCAAAACAATACTTACGGGAAGTGCGTGGTGTGTGGAGCAGAGATAAGCCTTGAGCGATTAAATGTGGTCCCTCACGCAAGAATGTGCATCAAATGCAAAGAGAAGGAAGAACAAAGCAAGTCTGGATAGCCGGACCTGACAATCGAATTTACCTTTTGACTGGTTTGCTTGTTATTTTTATAGACCAGCTTTCGAAATGGTTAGTCTATTTTTTTATGCAAGAGGGGGAATCGGTCAGGATATTAGGCGATTTTTTTATGCTGACTTTTGTTTATAACCCAAAGGGAGCTTTCGGATTGGGATCCCGAGCCGGTTCGTTATATATCTTCCTTTCCATAGTAGCTATCTTGATTATCGTCTATTATTTCCAAAGGAGCCACGGGGTCGAAAAATTTTTGCGCTTCAACCTTTCTTTGATACTCGGGGGAGCTTTCGGGAATATTTTGGATAGGATATTCCATGGGAGGGTTATCGATTTTGTGGATGTCGATTTCTTCAATATACATATCCACCCTTTCTCCCTTCTGGGGTTCCGTTTCGGGGGCTATCAAATCGATAGATGGCCTGTATTTAATTTCGCAGATTGCGCGGTAACAGTCGGGACGATAGGCGCGATATTTTATATTCTTTTCCGCAGGAACAATATGGAAAACCAAATAAACGGACAAAAGCCGAACGATAACGATACAATCGTCAAACCTACTGCAACTCATCAATGAAGCAAAAATCAAATCTCAAAATCGGCGCCGATTCTTCCGGAAAACGCCTCGATATTTTATGTTCGGAAATGTTTTCCGATATTTCACGCAGCAGGATAAAAAGTTTAATCCAAGCCGGCAATATCCTTGTCAACGGAAGAATTGTCAAAGCTGGCTATAGCGTGAAAGAAGGGGACTTATTGGATATATCCGTTCCCGAACCAATTAAAACCGATATAACACCAGATGATATCCCGATTAAAATTTTATACGAGGATGCATATTTATTGGTGGTCGATAAAAATGCGGGCATGGTGGTTCATCCGGCAACCGGGAATTACAGCGGAACATTGGTCAACGCTCTGTTATATCACATAAAAGATTTATCCGGCATCGGCGGAGAGCTTAAACCGGGAATTGTGCATCGATTGGACAAGGATACCTCCGGATTACTATTGGTGGCAAAAAACGATAAAGCTCATATAGGCTTGTCCGAACAAATTAAATCCAAGTCCGCTCAAAGATTTTATAAGGCTATTATTATCGGTGATATACCGGATAATGAAGGGCTTTTATCCTTTCCTATCGGCAGAAGCCCCGCCGATAGGAAAAAGATGACGGTTAAATATAAGGGGGGAAGGGAAGCTCATACCAAATATAAGGTGTTGGAGCGGTTCGGGAAATACACATTCCTCGAGGTCCAACTTCTAACTGGCAGGACTCACCAGATAAGAGTTCATTTTTCCCATATCGGATATCCTATTTTGGGAGATAGCGATTATAAAGGGAGGTCTATCCCGACTGAGAGTTTCGGTAAGGACGAATTGGATTTATGGAGAAGGCTTTTGAAAATACTTTCAAGGCAGGCGCTCCACGCTTATAAATTGAAATTCGAACATCCCATAACGGGAAAAACAATCACAATATCCTCCCCCCTGCCTGAAGATATCAGTATAGCTTTGAATGAAATCCGCAAATTTTATGCTCCAAAAACATCAAATGATACTGAACTTGGGAAGCTACGCTGAATTTATATTGATTTAGTTATACTCGAATATTATCCTTTTCCTTTTAGGAGAATACTGCCGATTAAATCTCTTTGAGGTTGTTATGAAACGCCGAAGATTATTACATCTCTGTATTGAATTGCCATATCCTCCCGATTCGGGTTATAAAATTAGAACCTCGGAGAATATCGCGGCGTTAAGCGGGATAGCGGAAATTTCGTCTGTCTCTTTTTCTGAGGAGACAATCGACCCCACCCGATTAGAGGAGTTTAAGAATTCTTGCGGGGTAGCTGATGTAATTGAACCTGTGATGCATAATATCCATATCACGAGGAAACCGCTGAAGCTTGCCGGGGCGTTCATCAACAGTTTTACCAAACGGATACCGTATGTCGTGGAGAAATTCCGCTCCAAGAAGATGGAAAAGCTTTTAATCGATTTGCTCAAACAGGGGAATTTTGATTTTATTATCTTCGATCAATTAAGGATGACCGGCTACTACCACCCCATAAAACAAGCTTTGGGGAAAAGCCCGCCGAAGTTCATTCTTGATACCCACAATGTCGAAACCGACTTATGGAGGCAGTTCAAGGAACATAAAAGGCCGCCCTCAAGGTTATTGGCTCAACTTCAAGAGGACATCACCAAAGATTGGGAATTGGGGATGATTGAAGCCTTAGACAAAACCACTACCATCAGTGACCTCGACAAAAGCATTTTTATCAAGATGGGGGCAAAACCGCAGAAATTAATCACCGTTCCCGTATCCATGGGACCATCAAATAAATTAAAAAACATATTCAATCCCAAAGCCAATAAGCTCCTGTTAATCAGCAATTTGGTTTGGGAACCGAATAGGCGGGGATTACAATGGTTCGTCGACGAAGTTTTCCCCCTTGTTCGCGGAGAAATTCCGGATATCGAATTTATAATTGTCGGCGGAGGATGGAAATTCGGTTTTCAGGACCCTATCAAGGAAATGGGGTATGTGCGGGATACCGAGCCGTTTTATTCTCAAGCAGCGGTTTTTATCACTCCGCTTCTGCGGGGAAGCGGAGTAAGGCTCAAGATATTGGAAGCAATGAAAAGAGGGATACCTGTCGTTTCGACAACAATCGGCGCCTCGGGGATAAATGTGTCTGACGGGAAGAATATAATCATTGCTGATGATGCGGAAGATTTCGCAAAAGGAGTTATCGAGCTTTTGAGGAATGAAGAATATAGAAACGAGATATCCAAAAACAGTTTTGAATTCATCCTTAAAAATCATACTCGTGAAGCTTCACGGGAAACATATAAAAAAATACTGTTAGGCGATTGAATTATCGTCCAAATCCATCGCCCATAATACGGTTAACATCGGATTGGTTCCATCAACCTCCAAAATGTTTGCCCACTCCCTTGAGTACTTCCACCCCATGAATAAGAGCTATAAAAATGCTGTCCAATATCTCCCTAACCGCTTTGGGGCTTCCGGGCAGATTTACAATGAGAGTATTATTGTAAACCCCCGCCTTTCCCCTGCTCAATATTCCCATAGGCGTTTTTTGAAACGAAACGGCCCTTATCGCTTCCGAAATGCCCGGTAGTTCCTTTTCGATCAGCTTATCCATTGCCTCGGGGGTAACATCACGAGGGGATAATCCGGTACCTCCGGTTGTAAGGATTAAATCGGAAATTTTAGAAAGGGAATTAACAGCCTTAACTATTTTCGGTACCTCATCGGGAACAATCAAATAATCAGCGAGGACAAGATGAAAATTCTCGACATAAACTTTAATCGCAGGACCGGAGAGGTCCTCCCGTTTACTACGATAACTTCTATCGGATATTGTTATTATTCCGACCCTGATACCCGTCATTCGATTATTTATCTATACCCAAGCGCTTTCGGGTATAAGGGATCAAACCTCCCGAATCGATAATCCCCCTAATCGATTCCGGCAACGGGGGAATGTTAAAAATACCTTTGGAAGTAATGACCTTCCCATTCTCCAAATCGATTTCGACCTCATCGCCATCCTCAAGGACATCGACCGCCTCGGGACTGGTAATGGGAGGTAAACCGAAATTCAGACAATTACGGAAATATAAACGGGAAAACGACTTGGCTATAATCGCTCCCACGCCTGCATACTTCAAACAGGATGCCGCTTGCTCCCTTGACGAACCGCACCCGAAATTTTTTCCGCCAACAACGACATCACCCAACTGAACCTTTGAGGAAAACTCCGGATCCAAATCCTCCAAAGCGTGTTTCGCTATTTGATTTGGGTCGGTAACGGTGTATGTATATTTGCCCGGAAAAATTACATCGGTATTAATATCATCACCATACTTAAAGACTCGTCCTTTTATAGTTGACATAAAATCTCCTGAAACGGTTTGTTTCCCTAAAATAGCATATAAATCGAATTTAATATACTTTGTTGACTTCGCAATAAAATAATATCGGTTATGCAAAATCCGACTTTCAATATTCTCGATAAATCCTAATAAAAAAATCCCGATAAATAGTTATAAACGGAAAATTGTATAAAACAAATATTCAAAACAATTTCAGGGGGAAATTATGAATAAATCTCTCAAGATCTTAGCACTTTTATTTGCCGGGTTATTGGTATTAAGTTTTGTTGTTGGTTGCAGCAGCGAAAAATCGACACAGGAGAATCAGGAAGGAAATACCAATGACCCCGAATACCAAGCAGCCCAAACGGAAGCAGTAACTCAAGTCGAGTATTCCATCGATAATATGGCTTCGGGAATGACATATATCAGTGGCTTCGTACCTCCCGAATCAAGTTTCACAACTACCGACACGAGTTATTACGGTTATGATGATATTAGCGGTTGGTGGTATTTTTATGCAAATGGTGATTCGGCCAATTTTTCGGCTACGACCGCGGATAGTATCCGTTTCACCGCGGGCGAAACTCATCAGGAGAATCCGGATTCGACCACGGATAAAATGGAATTCAGGCTTTACCTTAATTTGTATGCATCGGATACTTCGGGATCAGCTTCAATGGATTACTTAAACGACTGGACATACACCGGATTGAATACCGACACATTACAAATAAATGGCAATGGGAGTTATGAATGGGCAATGGCGGTCAACGATCATAATTATTATGTCAATATGAGTGAGCAGTTCGACAGCATCCGCTGGGTTATAGGTTCGTTATATCCATTTGCGGGAGTGTTAAGTTTATCTATGACAGCCAACTACTTGGATGAAAACTATGCAGGTCAAATCACCGATTGGGATTTTACAATCACCTTTTATGAAGACCATTATCATGCCTATGCTTCCAATGGCACCTATTACTGGGAATGGGATTTTTATTACGGAACTTGATAACCGCTGTTTAGTCATTCGATTAAAAAACCCCGCCCGATTACGGCGGGGTTTTTATATAACGGGTGACAATCGGTTATAATACTTACGAAAATTATTTTTTCATAGCTTACTACGATTAAAACTTGACAACTAACAACTAAAGGATTAATGATTAATAAATAAAGGCTATCAATTTCAGATCTATAATCAGGCTTCCAAATGGATTCGCATTACAGCTTCCTCTCGAGAAAAACAATCGGGTTATATTTAGGTCCCCTGCTGTTCTTTATAATTCTGATATTCTTCGATTTACAACCGGGGAAACCTGCCGTAACCAGAACTGCGGCGGCTGCCACTTTAATCGCAATCTGGTGGATTACCGAGGCGATTCCAATAGCGGCGACCTCGCTTCTACCCCTTGTCCTGTTCCCGATTATGGGCATAATGTCCGGTAAGGCAACCGCACCGCACTATATCAACTCCAGCATCTTTTTGTTTATGGGCGGGTTTATGATAGCCTTGGCAATCGAAAAGCATAACCTTCACAAAAGGATAGCACTTAATATAATCAGCCTTTTGGGGGATAATCCGCGCCGTTTGGTTTTAGGTTTTATGATAGCCACCGCAGTTTTGTCTATGTGGATCTCAAACACCGCAACCACTATGATGATGCTTCCGATTGGGATTTCAGTTATCCTTCAGGCAAGAGAAAGTAAAGCCAAAAAACAATTTGTGGATAAATTCGCTCTTGTGCTGATGTTATCTATAGCTTACTCGGCAAGTATCGGCGGTATCGGGACTTTAATAGGCACACCGCCGAATATATCCTTCTCGAAAATTTTTGCGGAAACTTTCCCGAACGCCCCGGAAATTACTTTCGCTCAGTGGATGCTTGTTGGCGTTCCATTGGTCATCGTATTTATCGGGATAGCCTGGTTTTCAATTACATTTTTAATAACACCGTTGGGAAAGAAAGGATTCTTGGGGAGGGGAGTTATTGCGGAGGAAAAACGGAACTTAGGGAAAATGCGTCCTTCGGAAAAAAGGGTCTTGGTAATTTTTATATTAACTGCTTTGCTATGGATGTTTCGGAAAAATATATATTTGGGCGGGATTACAATTCCGGGATGGTCTAATTTAGCGGGTTTGGATAAATTAGTTGATGACGGTACCGTTGCTATCGGAATGTCATTGCTGTTATTCCTGATTCCGAGTGGGGATTCGGTTAAGCAACCTCTATTGGATTGGAATACCGCCAAACGGTTACCCTGGGGGATTCTGCTGTTGTTCGGGGGAGGCTTTGCTTTAGCCGAAGGTTTCAAAACATCAGGTTTATCCGCCTATATCGGGGGGAGTCTGTCCGGGCTTTCCAATACCTCGCCGATTGTCGCTATCATAGTAGTTTCAGTTTTGATGACATTCCTAACCGAAATAACCTCGAACACCGCAACTACTCAAATGATATTACCCATATTGGCTTCGGTATCTATGGCAATAGGAGAAAACCCGTTACTATTGATGATACCAGCCACGATTTCCGCATCCTGCGCCTTTATGCTGCCGGTGGCGACTCCTCCCAATGCAATTATATTCGGCTCGGGATATGTTCCTATGATGAAGATGGTTAAAACGGGGATATGGTTGAATTTAATTGGAGTGGCAATAGTATTTTTGGCAGTTTATTTCATTGGGATTCCGGTTTTTCATATAAATATCTCCACTATACCGACTTGGGCAAAATAAGTCAGTTATCTATCACCTTATCAGAAGAGATTTGAGATTTAAGGGGAAATAAGTCCGTTTCTGATGGCACACCTGACCAATTCCGCGGTTTTGTGGGCATCTAATTTTTCCATAATATTTGTGCGATGGGACTCTATTGTTTTCACACTCAAAAAAAGCATTTGGGCTATTTCCTTATTTGTATGACCTTCGGCAATAAGTTTCAGCACTTCCCGTTCCCTCTTGGTTAAAGTATTAAACGGGGTTGCCGTATTACCATCGGTGGTGGAAAAACTAAATTGGGGTTGAGAACTTCCTTTACCTTTCAAGGACCTAAAATACTTCGTCCCTTCGATAATAATCTGTACAGCCTTAATCAACTCATCCACAGAGCAATCTTTTGCCAAATACCCATCAATACCTATTCTTCGGGCTTCATCGACAGATCGTTCATTATTATGCGTTGTAAACATCAATATTTTCGTTTTTGGATTTTGGTTCTTAATCTGCCGAGCGGCTTCAAAACCGCTCAATTTAGGCAGATTTGTATCCATTAAGATAATGTCCGGTTTGAGCCTTCCAGCCAACTCCACAGCTTCAGCGCCGTCTTTAGCCTCTCCAACTACCCTAAAATCCGGATACCGCTCCAAAATCAACTTAATTCCTTTAAGGATAATTTGATAATCTTCAACAACGATAATATTTATCGGCAATCAGCCTCCTGAATTGACAGGATTAAAATTGTATTGCCCAGCCAATTAATCAAGACAAGTCAATACAACTATTTATTACCAAGATTTAGAAATGTTCCTGATAAATTAAGAATATCGTAAATTTTAGGGATACACATCAAGTTTTGTCAATTGAATTCTCTCCAAAAGGAGTAAAAGAGGAATTTAATAAAATCTATTGATATTGGTATGAAATTGGGATTATATTTGCGTTTATGATGATATCGATAAATGGGATATACCGTAAAAGCGGTTTTCCGATGACAAATATCGGGATAAGATGATTTTACGCGGAGATAAAGGAAATATCGAAATTCAAAATAATAATAAGGGCTTAAATTGAAAAAATCGTCTCTTGCCAATTTCATTCGATTGGGGATATGGATATGTCTGTTGCTTTTCAGTATATTCTCCGAAACAACATATTCAGCCAAACAGGGATACAGCGAAGGCGATTGGGTCAGCATAGGGGCAGCCAAAGTAATAACCTCCATAGCGATGGACAATAACAATATTTATTTTGCCACTCAACAAGCGGGGATATTACGGTTCGACAGGTTCTCGGAAAGATGGGAAGATCCCCTTACCACATCCGATGGATTTCCCTCAAACAGGATTAAAAGAATTGCATTCGATATTGCCAATAATGAGCTTTGGTTGGATACCGATTCAGGAGTCGGTATTTACGAGCCGACATTTCAGGATTTCGTTAGGGAAACCCAATTCCCATCCCAAATGGAGCTTCCGAATTCAACAAATTTCAATCCCCCCAATCTGTTCCCTGAATTTGGCTACACCTATTTCCCGGGATACATCATCGATCCTCAGGGGAGAAAATTTTATATTACAAAAATCATAACGGATGATAGATATCGTGCATGGATCGGTTTTGCGGGATTGGGAGCCGCTGTGGCTAACACAAGAAATTTAGATTTGAAATTTTTGCCTTTCGGTCCTCTATCCGAGGATCAGAGGGTAGTGATTTCCAACGATGATTATTTATTCTGCGGCGGCTATCCAGATGCGGACAATAGAAGCGGCATATCCCGAATGGATTTCAGCTCCAACGAATGGAAACATTTTGAAGCCCCATACGAAGCAGGTATGGATGGTAGCCAATATAATTGTGCAACCATTGACGGTGATACAGCTTGGTTCGGGTCGGCATCCGGTTTGATAATGTATGATACGAAGAGGGATAGGTTCAAGACATTTACGGTATTCAATGGATTATTATCCAATTACATTTCCGCGGTAAAGGCCGATGGAAAAAACATTTGGGTGGGAACCGATAACGGTGTAAACTTGATTAGATTCGGAGGGAAAAAGGGGGATTCTCTTCAAACCTCGAGTTTACCGAGGGATCAATCGCTCGTTGGGAATTTTATATATGATATAGAAATCGATACTGTTTTTGTTTACATTGCCGCCAACGGGGGACTGTTTTACCGTCCTGAAAATGGCGATTATTGGCATACATACAGTCCATCCGCAATTGGAGGGGGTGGAGATATAACGGCGATATTGCCCACGCCAAAGGGATTATGGTTGGGGCGTAAAGGGGCGATAAGTTATTTCAATCCGGTTAAGGAAATCAGGCGGGAATATTCCCCAAGCGGATTGGGTAATGCGATTATAAATCAGATAATTTCCATAGGCGACAAGATATTTGCAGGCACCGACAACGGACTCGTAGGGATAAACCCGATTACTGGCGAAAGCAGATTGTTTACTGAAAACGATGGATTGGCATACTCTCAAGTTTACTCTCTGACAGTCAATGGGGACTATTTATGGATGGCGACACCGAAAGGGTTGACAAAGGCATATATTACGGCTTTGAGGATTTATTGATTTAAATTTAATTGAAAATTCGCGCTTTCGCCTATTGTCTGCGCTTACTGTGCCGATTACTCTACAGGGGTATTTTACAAGGGAAATATGACTAATTGAACGGTTAAAATATGGATATTAAGGTTTATTTTTCAACCAGCGAAGTAACAAAAAGAATGTTGAGCGGACGGGGAGTAATTATAATTGATGTCCTACGAGCAACTACGACATTAATTTCCGCGTTAGCCAATGGGGCCGAAAGGATTATTCCGGTGGAAAGCGTAGCCCAAGCAAAAATCGAATCCAGGCGCTACCCGAAAGGAAATATTCTTTTGGGTGGTGAAAGAGGATATGAAAAATTGGAAGGTTTTGATTTGGGAAATTCGCCGAGGGAATACAATCGGGATACTGTCTCCGGTAAATCCATAGTTTACACTTCCACCAACGGGACAAAAGGGATAATTTTAGGCAAAGCGGGGGAAACCACAACATTGGGCGCCTTCGTCAATTTCCCCCGAGCAGCTGATTATCTCCTCGATATCAGCAGGGATATTTCTATAGTTTGCTGCGGGACATCCGGAACATTTAGCCTTGAGGATGCCGTTTGCGGGGGGATGTTCGTCCATTACATAATGAAAAATGTCCGTTCGGCGACAACCAATGATGCCGCTGAAGCCTCGGTTGCTTTATTTAAAAGGTATCGGGAAAGTATCCCTCAAATGATGGAAATGTGCGAAAATGGAAGGCACCTCTCATTGCTCGGTTTCCAAAGGGATGTCGTCGATTGCTCCTCTATCGGCAATATCGATATGGTCCCGCTTTTATACGGAGATGAAGTTGTCCCCTATACTACATAAAATCCAAACCAAGCGATTTTTGTCCTTAATATTATACATTGTACGGGAACAATAGCTCGATAATTTGAAGTTTGAATATAATGGTAAAAAATATAGGAGAACGCCATGAATGCATTACTATGGGCTGTCATTATTTTAGCCTGGTTGTTTTTCGGATATAAGGTTTACGGCAGATTTATTGAAAGGCGCTTGGTGGAACCTGACGATAATCGTCCCACTCCGGCTCACACACGCTATGACGGGGTCGATTTTTCTCCCGCCAAAACATCATTGCTGTTCGGGCATCATTTCTCATCCATTGCGGGAGCCGGACCTATCGTGGGACCCCTTATCGGTGTTATGTATTTCGGGTGGCTTGCCGCAAGTATATGGATCGCTCTTGGATCTATTTTTATTGGGGCGGTGCATGATTACCTCGCCCTAATGGTCTCTGTCCGCAATGGCGGAAATTCAATTGCGGATGTCGCCCAATTAACTTTGGGGAAAAAGTCAAAAGTCATCTTTGCTATTTTCCTTTGGTTGGCGTTAGTGTTGGTTGTAGCAATCTTTGGTGTAATAACTGCAAAAACATTCATATCGCAACCGTCTATTGTCGTTCCAACCTTCGGGTTGATAATAATAGCTATGTTTTTTGGTTATTTGGTTTATCGTAAGGGCGTTAATGTTGTTGTGGGAACAATATTATCGTTGGTGCTTTTGGGCATACTTCTCTGGTTGGGAAATTTGGTTCCGATTGTGCTTCCCGATACCGTTTTGGGGATGACAAATATGACATTTTGGTTTTGGGTTTTGATGATATATGCCTTATTCGCTTCGGTTTTGCCGGTATGGTTTTTATTGCAGCCGCGGGATTATTTATCTACCTGGATGCTGTTTATAGGTTTATTCCTTGGCTATTTGGGATTAATCCTCGCTCATCCGACTATTAATGCTCCCGCAGTAATTTCATTTACCTCGGATAAGGGTCCTCTCTGGCCTATGTTGTTTGTGCTGATAGCCTGCAGTTCGGTGTCCGGTTTTCATTCCCTTGTAGCCGGCGGGACAACATCCAAACAACTCGACAAGGAAAGTAAAGGAAGACTTATAGGATATGGGGGGATGGTAACCGAATCGGTGCTTGGGATTTTGGTCGTTTGTATTGCAGCCTCGGCATTGATTTGGGATCCATCCGCCGCCCAATCCCAATTCGGGTATCAATATCTAATGGGAGAAGGAGGTGGTCCTATTGTCGCATTTGCTAATGGTTATGGGAAAATGGTTTCCTCAATTCCGGGTATAACACTTATAGCCGGGATTTTTATCGGGATGTTGATGTTAAACGCTTTTGTCATTACAACTTTGGATACTTCTACACGACTTGCGCGTTTCCTCATCGGCGAATTGTCCGGTTTCAAAGGGATTGGCAACCGCTGGATTGCAACCATTATAACGATATTATTTGCCGCTTATATGGGCGCCTCCGGTTCATATAATGTCATCTGGCCCGTTTTTGGGGCAGCTAATCAATTGGTAGCGGCTTTGGCGTTGATTGTAGTTTCATCATATATGGTCGGCATCCGTAAACCGCGAATTTATACTGTTATTCCTGCTATATTTATGCTTTTGACAACCGTTGCAGCTTTGATTTATCAAATGTTCGGATTTTTCGATACCGGTAATTATACGCTTGGGATTCTTTCGGTCATCCTCATAGTTCTGGCTGTGTTTATTGCTTTTGAGGCGAGAGATGTTTTGTTATTTATCAAAGCGGAGAAGTTTAAATTAATAAAGGAAACGACATAAAAAATACAATCTTTCGCCGTTAATAGCTTTTGTTTTATATTTCTCTTCCAATATGATTGCAGGCGATTCCTCAAACATCGCCTGCAATTTTTCTTTGCTTATTTAATCGGCACCCCCCAAAATATTCTCCCCAACAGAGCTAAAGTCAAAGAAGCTTTTGTCACCCGAAATATATCCTCAATATCAATAGGCATAGGAGCATTATCTTTCACCGATAAGAGAAAAGATTGCACTTCCTTCCGATGCCCTTTATAATCTGATTTGATGCGATACTTTTTCGACCTACCTTTACCCATAACTTCGACCATTTTAAAATCGTCTATGATAACTCCTTTGCCATCAGCCATTATCTCGATAAACTCCTTGCTCACATTGGAGGGACCGAAGGGAGAATAAATAACGGAGGCTATACTCCCATCGGAGAATTTCAATACAAAGGATGCGTTTTCCGAGAAATGCGGATCGACACCGGCATCGGCGGAATCAAAGCCACTTACTTCCTTAACCGGAGACCCAACGAAGAATGAACATAAATCGACAAAATGACAAACCTCGCCGATAATCCTATTTCCCCCCTGATCGAGATCGTGGACCCAATGATTACGCGGGAGCATTCCCGCATTTACACGATAGATTATATTCATCGGCGCTTTTGAATTATCGAGGATTCGTTTGGCTATTTGGGCTGCTTCGGAGAAGCGTCTATTGAATCCCACCATCAGGCGAGCATTAGTGCGCATAACAATATCTTCTAAAAGCTTCAATTCATCAAAGTTGATAGCCAAAGGTTTCTCGACAAAAACAGTTTTACCGGCTTCGATGGATTTGGCAACCAATTCGGTATGTGAATCGTGGCGCGTTGCAATCATAACCACATCGATATTTTCATTATTGATAATCTCGTTCGGGTCGGCAGTGGAATATGCGAAGCCGAATTTGTCGGCGGTATCCTTTGCGCTGGCGCCGGTACGGGAAGCTATCCCTTCGCATACTACACCATCAACCGATTTCAAATTGGGCAACAACATAGAACGGGCGAAATTCCCTCCGCCGATAAACCCAATACGAACACTATCCTTCTTTATGGGCGTTTTGGTTTCTTCTGTATGCCGCAACACCATAAATCTTCTGCCGTCTCCGGCGGAGTTATAGTTAAGAGTAATCGCCACGCATTTCTCATCGGTTTCGCCAGCTACTACACGGTAAGCATCCGCGGCATCATCGATAGAAAACCGATGTGTTATAAGATGATCCAACTTAATCATACCCGTTGAAACTAAACGCAGAAACTCTTCCATATTTCGATTTTCGGGCCAACGAACAAATCCTATCGGATATGCCATTCCCTTTTCCTCGAATTGAGGATCATATCTACCCGGACCATAGCTACGGGAAAACAATAGTTCCAATTCCTTTTTATAATAATCCTCACGAGGCAGATCGGTTCGCACCGCTCCCACTATAACTACCCTCCCCTTATCACGGCAGACCCTACCGGCGAACTCAACTGGATCATTGGAAGATGTGGCGGCTGTAACGATAACCGAGTCCACCCCCAAATTATCCGTCAATGTCATCAACTTCTCATATATTCCATCGTCGGAGCGAATAAAAACCTCATCCGCCCCGGATTCCCAAGCCCTATCGCAGGCATCTTTATCGATATCGACTCCATATGCTATTCCGCCGCCCGCTTTCACCAACCCGATCGTCAACTGCCCCAACAACCCCAACCCGAGAACCAAAACCCTGTTGCCAAGTGAAACATCCGCCTGCCTATACCCCTGCATAGCAATTGCCCCCAAAGTAGCAAAGGAAGCCTTTTCCAAAGATAACCCCTCGGGGATTTTCACGCAGAGATTTTGGGGGACGAAAATATATTCCGAATGGAATGCGTATTCAGCACCTGCGCAGGCAACCATATCGCCGGCATTGAACCCCCGCACATCGGCGCCAACCTCCAAAACCTCTCCCGCCACACTATAGCCCAAAGGAGATAAACGATCCAACCTATCTTTCACCTTTTGATAAGTCGCCCTAATACCATCTCGTTTGGCGGCATCAAAAACCTTTCTAACCTGTTCGGGCTTTCTTTTGGCTTTGCCGATATACCCGGCTTTGGCAACCTCAACTTTCGATCTTTCGGTACCGGCAGAGATAAGGGAGCATCCAACCTTAACCAACAAACCGCCCTTCCTGCATATCGGCGGTGGAACTTCTTCGGTTGCTAATCTGCCGCTTTTAAGATTTTGCAATACCTGTTTCATAATTACCTATTCCCTTTCCCTCTCGATAACCAAGCAATTCCGATAAGTTAAAATCCGGTTTATCTTCAATATCATTTTCCATATTCATACGATACCACACCTCCAGAACGAGAATCATCCATAGATGAACTGATAAATCCCGTTGACCTTTAATATGCATCATAAAAAGCCTTCGCACTTCATCTCCATTAAAAACTCTCGATCTACCATTTGAAAACATAAACAGGAATATATCTTTAAGCCCACCTTTCAGCCACCTTCCCACGGGAGCATCGAAGCCGACCTTTTTTCTATAAATCATTTCGTCCGTCAAAAGTCCCTTCATAGCTTTTTTGAGGATATATTTCCCCTCCATTCGTTTGAGTTTATAATTTGGAGGGATACCATAGGAAAATTCAATCAACTCGTGGTCGCAAAACGGAGCACGGACCTCCAACGATTTCGCCATACTCATTTTATCGATATATTCAAGCTGATTGTATGGCAAAAAATTGTTCACATCGATGTTGTATGCCCGATGCAAATCTGAGGGCAGTTCGGTATCCCAATATCTCAATGCCGACGATAACGGATTATAATCTTCAATTCCACCCAAAAACTCCCTTTTGAGCAATGCCGTTTTATTAACTGGATCGAAATACTCGAGATAAGATAGATAACGATCCGAGGGTGAGTTCTCGAAAGAAGAAGTAAAACGCTTTACCCTCTTGAAAAGGCGATGGTAATAACGATTTCCCCCGGTAAATTCCGGCAATGTCTGCATAAGCGGATTGATAAAACCCGAACGGAGCGGTTTGGGAATCAAGCCATAGATACCAGCCATCGACATTCCCCAATAGCGAGGATAGCCCAAAAAAGCCTCATCCCCACCAGTCCCCGAAAGCGCAACTGTAACAAATTGCCTGGTATATTCGGAAAGCAGGTAGGTGAGAACGGAGGTGGAATTACCGAAGGGTTCATCGAAGTGCCAAATCACCTGTGGCAAAATTGAAGCTACATCATATTTGAGATTTTGGTGATGAAATTCGCAATCGAATCTATCCGCAACCTCCCTTGCATATTCGGTCTCATCATATCCCTTATCGCTCCGAGCGAAACCGACGGTAAAAGCTTTTACAGGGCTTGAGCTATGCTCAGCCATAAGGCCGGTAATCGCTGCGGAGTCGAGTCCACCCGATAAAAACACCCCCAACGGGACATCCGACACCATTCGGATGCGCACAGCCTCAGAAAGCTTCTCGTAAATTTCTTCCTGCAATTCTCGGAAATCCTTTTTATTTTCACCGCGAAATTTTAATTTCCAATAACGAATCGAGGCGGTATTATTTTCATCAATAATCAGTGCTTCGCCGGGAGATAACTTTTTGACACCCTTATAAATCGTTTTCGGAGGAGGGATATAAAGGTATGTCAAATAATCCGCAATCGATCTATTGTCCACCTCTTTGATAAAAGACGGGACACCGAACAAGGATTTTATCTCCGATGCGAAATAAAAACGCTTGCTATCACGATAATAATAAAGGGGCTTCTTTCCTATCCTGTCCCTTGCTAAAATGAGTTTCTTATTGGTTTTGTCATATAGCGCAATCGCAAACATCCCCCTTAACTTCTGCAGAAATGAAATACCATATTCCTCATATAGATGGACCAATACTTCCGTATCACCCTTCGTCTTAAATCTATGTCCTTTATCCTTCAATTCCCGAGCCAATTCACGGTAATTATATATTTCGCCGTTTTGGACCGTCCAAACAGTTTTATCCTCACTGGATAATGGAACTTGATTCGGTGTCAAGTCGATTATAGATAAGCGCTGTATCCCCAAAGAGACAGTGTTGTCGGAATGTTCACCATATTCGTCGGGACCCCGATGAGCGATAATCTTTCCCATCCTCCTGAGAAGCTCATCATCGGGCGCACCATAAAATCCATAGATTCCGCACATATCAGTTTATCCTTATTTTACTTTTACCATACACCTCATCGGCATAGTGATGGAATTGCTCCTCCAAAACTTCGACAAAGCTTTCCTGCATTTTTTCGATTGTAAATTCCGATTCAACCAACCAACGATTCGCTTTGCCCATTCTCTCCCTTAAATCCACATCACCTGCCAACTCCAATATCCGCTTCCGCAAAGCTTTCCTATCTCCAGAGGCTATGAATCGGCAGTTTTCACCATCCTTTATTATCTCGGTTAGGGCGCCGACCGGAGTGACTATCAATGGTAGTCCCGCCGCCATCGCTTCCAAAACGACCGTGGGGAACGATTCCGAATACGAGGGCAATACGAAAATATCAGCATCGAACATTAACTTTACCTTCGCCCTCCCGTAAACAGGGCCCACGTATTTAACAGAATCACCGTTATTCAATGAACTTAAATCCTTTAATGCGGGAAGCCGTCTTCCTTGACCATCGTAGAGGATGTTCCTATCCTTTCCACATAATTCACCGGCAAAGATAAACTTCAGTTCCTTATTTTCTTTGGTCAGTGACTTCGCAACCTCGTAAACATCGACGAACCCTTTCGACGGGAACAGAGAACTTAAGAACAACACTTTGACTTTATCGGAGGGGCTATAATCCTTTTGTAAATTAAATTCCCGAACATTAATCCCGTTAGGGACCACCCGCAGTTTATCGTAAGCCAAAAAACCGAAAAATTGGTTTTTTAAGTTTTCGCCTTGAACCAATAACAGATCTACTTTGGAAATTGTCCTCGCTATTATGTATTGAAAATATCGGCGCCGGTTCTTGTAGAAGCGATTAAATCCCTCTCCGTGAAATTGACATATCACCTTTGCTCCGATAAGCGAAGAGAGAAATATATAGATCGAATCCCGAAGGAAACCTATTTTATTTTGGGCTAAAAGTGTGTAAATCGCATCCGGCTTGAATCGAAATAAGGCATTCAGGAATTTGAGGAATATAATCCCGAAACGGAGTAAAACTTTTATCGAAAACTTACCCTTGTCGGAATTGTTATCGTTGACATTGCTTTTTAGATGTTTTACCTCGTATTGGGAGTGTAATTCATCACTGTTTAACAATGCCGCGCTAACCACCTCCGGTCCTGCGAACGGAGGCGGCGTTGGAGCGATAAATAATAAACGAGGTTTAGTTGATCGGAGCGACAACCCCTTAAAACCCATTACAATCTCTACATCTCCTTAATAGTAAGAGTGCTTTTTTGAGGCTGGAGTAATGTCGTGGTGATATAATCACTCAACGCTTCAGTCCAGTGCCTCATCCAATCAAAGCCCTCCAAACGACAATGAAGGTTGTCTATCGCTTCCATCCTCGGCCTGTGAGCCGAAAGGGGAAACATCGCCGAGGAAACCCCTGTTATGGGGCAGTCCTTCAAGCCGGCATATTCAACAATCCTCTCCGCCATTTCCATTCGACTGCACCACCCCGTATTCCCCATATGATAAATCCCATATCGTCCCGTTTGAATCAAGTTGAAAATTCCGTTGGCGAAATCAACGGTATAGGTCGGCGTTCCAAATTTATCATTCACGGCGGAAAGCTTTCCGTTTTTCCGAGCTATTTCAATCATCTTAGCGACGAATTTCTTGTCCTGCGGACCACCGCCGAACATCCATCCCGCTCTGACAATATAATATGAATAGGAGAAGTCCTTGATAAATTCCTCTCCGATATACTTGGAGCGGGAGTAAGCCGATTTCGGATCGGGCTTATCGAATTCGTCGTACGGCTCGGCTTTCTCCCCATTGAAAACTGAACCTGTGGAAATATAAACAACCGGCAGTTTACAATTTTTACTGATTAAAGCGATATTTTTTGTCCCGATAGCGTTTGTTAGATAAGCTTCTTCGGGGGAGCGTTCGCATTCATCCACATCCGTAAGAGCGGCTAAGTGCAGGATAATTTCGGGCTGGTTGTCCTCGATGGTCTTACGGATTAAATCGTAATTACGGACATCCATATCATCAATATCGGTTTGGAATACAACCATCCCCTTCTCATCGAATATGCGGCAGAGATCATTCCCAAGCATTCCTCGGCCGCCGGTTACCAAAACTCTTTTTATACTGGTGTTTTTGTCCATTCGTCTTTCCTCACATTTTTAGAAGTATCGTAATATGAAATATACACTTGTTCCTTATCCCATTTATCGGAAGGTTTCGATTTTAGTAAACCGAGAATTTCTCCCAATCCCTCGAAATATCCCTTCACTCCATCGAACCCATATCCTTTGAAATACTGTAAGACCGCGAAGAATAAATCACCCATCAATGACCATATATAAAACGGGAAATCGATGGGCTTGCGATGTTTTTTGAAAATGTATAAGTGATTTACAACCTGCATACGCCAGAATTTCCGAAAGCTTTTAGGGTTGACGGAGGAACCTTTATGCCGGAGTTTGGCATTCTTAATCTGTATGAGTTTACTCTTCAGCGATACCCGATAGCAAAACTCGAAATCATCACCCCACCAATAGGGATGCAAATGCTCATCGAACCTCATCTCTCCGACAACACTCATCCTGAATGACATCAAGCAACCGGAAAAAAATCTTGTCTCACTTCGTTCGGAGTTCGGGGAAAGAAATGAGGGCATCCCGGACCTACACATCTCTCCCGTGCCATAACCGGTGTAAAGCATAAAGAAACGCTTGAATAAACGAGCCAATTTGGGACTATAAGGCATATTCGATATTAAACCGGCGGCACCGCCTATTTTCTTGTCCCCATCGTCCTTGTAAACTTCGAGTAAATTGCGAATGTAATCGGGTTCGAGTATTACATCATCGTCGAAAAATAAAGCCAATTCCGATTTACACAGATCCAAACCGATGTTACGCTGATGAACCAAACCCGGAGGCGTGTTCACATAAACAAGTCTTATTCCACTGCCTTCAAGCGGCGCAAGGAGTCGCTTGGATATATCCCGATGAATATCACCGTGTATGACTATCAACTCTTCGGGAAGGATGCTTTGCCGAAGTAAACTTTCAATGAAGGCTAACAGCCCCTCGGTATTATCAAGTGTGCATACGAGTATGGAATAGGTGGGGTAATCGGATTTATACACTTGCCTTCCTCTCTGTCGTTCCAAGAAATACATTCAATCGCTCGGACGCTTTTTCCCAAGTGAAACTATATTTGCATCGATTCAATCCGTTCCTTCCCATTTCAATGGCGGCATCATCGTTGCGGATTAATTTCATCATCTTCTCGCGCAATTCGGAATAGGATTCGGGATTGACTAAAAATCCGGTTTTATTGTCCTCCACCGCATCTATCGCCCCCCCCGACCTTCCTGCGATAACCGGCTTCCCGCAAGCGGATGCCTCTATGAAAACGATACCGAATCCTTCGGTATCGCCGGCAAACTTCCCAACCCTATTGGGCATTACAAATAAATCGCAGGCGTTATACAATTCCGGGAGTTCCTCATTGCTGACCCTATTTAAGAATATCACACTGCCTTCCAATCCATTCCGCTTTACATTTACCTCAAGGCGTTTTCTGTCCGGACCATCCCCAACCAAAATATATTTCACGGCTCCAAACTCATCGATGAGTTCGGGCAAAGATTCTATCACCATATCAAATCCCTTACGTTCGATGAGCCTTCCTACCGAGAGGATTATTTTTTCTCCGTTCGGAGCGAATCGCTTTCTGAATTTGTTCTCATCCGATAACGGCTTAAATATTTGCGTATCGACCCCGGGATATACCACTTTAATTTTTTCTGGGGGAATGCCGAGATGTATAATACTTTTCTTGGAAGGTTCGCTAACCGTCACTATCATCGAGGCTTCGGCAAAAACAAGGCGTAACAATCGCAATGCGAACGGATGTCCGCGATGCTGTATCTCGCTTATCTCTTCGCCATACGCAAAACTAATATACTCCTTGCCCAAAAGTCTTTTTGCCAGCGGACCCACTATCCCGAGTGGGAGACAGCTGTTCCCACACCAAATAGAATCGTATTTCCCGAATGCGGCTTCAAAAAGGGATTTAAGTATCGACGGCAGATAAAGCAATACTCTCAAAAATCTAAACTTATCATAGGCAAATAATAATAAACGATAAAGAGGTTTTATATATGGATACAAACGCACAAGTCTATCATCGCGCATTTGAAACATAGTCAGCGAAAAACTCCGCTTGATAACATAATCGGAGTTCTTGTCGTATTCCCTGTCCCCCGGACAACGGGAAGTAAGGACCGTGAAGGAATGCGGAATTCGTTTCAACAGCTCAAAGAAGAAATTATACGACCCTCCCTTTTCAGGAGGATAACCTGCTGTCAATAGCAGTATTCGTTTTTTCATTTATTCTGTATTTCCATTCTATACGAGCCATAGACCCCAAAAGAGCCATCATAACCAAATAACCCTGCGAAAATTGGAAAATCGAATTTGAGAAAGTGGCATTGAATAAGGAAGCTATTATCCCCAAGAGCAAGCCGTCAGCCGCCCATTCCAAGTGAAATTCCTTTCTATGGGAAAGCTTATAAAACCTGACAACCAAGTAGAGAAAGAAAAATAACCATATCGATACGCCAATAATACCGTTCTCCTCCAATAAGCAGGCAAGGGTAACATCCCAACTGCGATATTGGACATTTTTGAAAATATCCAGATCGAGGTGTCCCACACCCACACCGGTTAAGGGATGAGACTTAAAAACATTGATTGCGCTGTCAATACGCATAAACCTAGCGACATCGGTATTGCCCGCCATAAGCATATTGCTTCCCTCCTGCCCGTGAGTCTGATACCAAGGGATTATGACAAATATCGTTACACCTAATAATATCCCGGTTAAAATTAAATTTTTTCTCATTCGAATTCCTACGAAGGCAGTTGCGATAAACCAGCCGGCGCGGGAGAGTGTGGTTCCCAATCCGCCCGCGATGGTGAAAAACCAAAGCCATCGTCCCCTACCGTTGGATGCGTATTCATAAAGTAAGGGGAAGATAAAAAGGAGATACGACGCCATACCCAAGGGATGGAACATCGTCGCTTGAGCCCGATACAGTCCACCCCTTACCGCCAACCCCCTTCCCCAATCGCCAATAGTAATATCCCCTTTTAGCGGGGTTAAATAGGAAACCAAAGCTGATTGCTCAATTGAATTGCCGGTTAGGAATTCGTAAAAGCCCATCAACGATACCAAGAAAGCCGCGCCTATAGCCGCATACAACAATTTCTTAAAGGTTTCTTCGTTGTCGGTTAAATGGAAAGAAACAAAGAAAAACAATAAACCGGAAAGCCATAATTCAGCTACCATAGTCTTTAAACTCGTAAGGGGCTTTGCCGAGAACATCACATTAATTATCATCGAGGCGATAAACACTAACCCCACCTTATGGTATGCCGTCCAATCCAAATTGATTTTTCTCAGGAATAACGATGTAGCAAATGCAGCAAAACAAATAAAGACAAATAAACGGTAAAGGAATATCCGAGAGGATCCCGAACCTAAATCGATAATCAAACTATTAGGAATTATCGGGATAAGAAAAACTAAAACAATATATGAATTCCGAAGGTCGTAAAAACATAAAAGCGCATAAAGAAACACCACTATCAAGCTGAATGTCAAACCAGGGTTTAAGGCACTGTCAATCCCCATAAAAAATGGGATAAATATCAATCCGATAATAAGCAAATATTTTCGAATAAACGGATGCTGCAAAGTAGGGTTGAAAACAGTCAACGCAAAACCCCTAATTCAAAATAGATGTCATGCACGGGGAATAGGTACGCTAAATGATGCTCATAGAAATCCTTTTTCCAGTTCGCTAACCATACCAAGGGACGCTCGATATCCCGGCGATATATGTTGGGCAATGGCTCATATTCCACTTTTAGTTTTTTAAATTTGCAATTCGAATAATGATATCGGCTCAGCTCTTCGGAGGGATCGAAATAATCAAATGATCTGGAAGCGAAACTATGCTTATGGGTTATGTCGGTATAGTAGTACCGACTGGCGAAAAAAGGGACGGTAATTTTTATTATCCCTCCGGTTTTTGTTATTCGGTGGAGTTCTTCCATTGTCATAATAATATCGGTTATATGTTCTATTACCGAAACCGCCCTTACCTCATCGAAGGCTTGATCCGGAAACGGGTAAGGGTAAATCTCCAAATCGTGAATTATATCCGCCCTGGAATTGGGGTTTACATCCAGCCCCAACGCACCGGGAAGTTTCTCGTTCCCGCATCCTATATCGAGTATTTTCTTCCCACTTTTGGACAAATAATCATAGACTTTTTGAGGAATTCGATTATCCAAAACTTCATCAAGCCTGTTTGTTTGAATTATTTTTAACATCTAACCTAATCCTTATTTAATAATCGCCGTTATCGATTCCCTATGTCCGATATATCGTTTTGCCGTTGATATTATAAATCGGGTGACGGCAGCGGTGGCATCTCCATCCGTTTTAATGTAATCCGATAACTTGTAATCGATTTTAGATACATCCGATTCACAAATACTATTTATTATTTCGGCCGTTTCCCTAAAATCCTTTACTACCGGGATTGCACCGGAACCATCCAAAGGCGGCTCAAAAATCCTGCCGGATATATTTAAACAAACCATCGGCGTCTTGCACAGATATGCCTCGGTATGCACTGTGGAATCGGGAAGAACAACCGCCCTGCAGGTTTTCAACATCTCCAACAAATCGCCCCCTTTAACAACGGAGACATCCGTTGCAATGAGAAACTCCAGAACATCCCTATAATACCGTTCCGATTCCGACGGATGAAGCTTGACTACCCATTCCATTTCTTTAGAAACCAATCCCATAGCTTTGACGATCTCCTCCATATACTTCTCCGGCAATCCTTTTTCACCGAATGCAGAGAGGCGATTTTCAGGATGAGTAATTATTAATATTTTCCTTTCCCTTTTAATAGGTTCCTCAGATTGCTCAAAAAATGAATCGTGATATGGATTACCGGTAACCTTTATCGAGTCGGGGTCTCTGCCGTCATCAGTGTAAATATCTTTTACCGCCGTCCCCCATACCGCAAGATAATCGGCATATCTTTTATCGCCATCGTTTCGCTCGGCATGATAGCCGTGCTGTATCAAAATCGATGGAATGCCCATCCGTCTGGCAAGCAATACCAAGAGCTTTTGATGGGGAACGGTATCGTTATAGACGACGACAGCGGAAGCTTTAATCTTATCAAATTGTTCTTCGTAATAATTTATATCAGCGGCTTTTGAGGGGAATTCTGATTTTATATTGTCGGTCAATAAGCGTCTTACCGCAATCGCCAAACTCTCATCTCCAAAACTGGAATTAAGGAATTTCCTATATTCGTCTGAATTAATATATTCGATCGCTTTATCGCGGAAATTATTCTCTTCGTCGTTAGGCTTTTTCTTTCTCCTGTTTAATATCAATGCGCCTTTGTTTATAAATTTCCTGCTTAATGCATCCGGAGGCATAGCAACTCTGTCCAAAACCGGGAGTATGGGACTTTCCTCGGCAAGGCTGTTCAGATATTCGAGGATAAGGACTTCATTTCTGTAGCAGGAAAAAACCACTGGGAAATGATTATCGGTATCCCACCTTGGTTTCCTTTCGCGATATATAAAATCGAGGTACTTGGTTTTAAGTTTTTTAAGAGTACTGCGATTACCGTTCCTATCTAAATAATTGTTTATGGCTGTAGGGGAGATAAATGGATTTCGGATATACGGAGTATGTGCTTCCACTTGAATATTGCGGGATGAAAAATAATCCTGAGTAAAAGCAAAATATGATGACAGTGGATCCAGATCGGTCCTTATCGAGACCAAATCCGACTGTTTAATCAACTCCTCAAAGGCGTAATACATCTTAAACAATTCTATGATTCCACCCAACAACGGATATTCCAAAATCTCGCCGATAGAGATGTTATTATAGCGAGTGAAATCATAGCCGAACGGGTGAAACCAACCTCTTATAAACTTAATGGCTTTGTTGTCTATTTCGGACTTATTATTATGACTTATCAAATCATCCAACAAAGAGGCATCCGCTCCTAATCCCCGCTCCTTTTTGTACGGCAGCCAATGTAGAAAAATTAATCTGTCCGCCGACAGATGTCTTCCTTTATCAGGCGAATATCTATGGTTGAAAATTAAATCGATAATCATTCCGAAATCCTCATAGTCAATGTCCCCGTCTCCTTATTGCCCTGAAAAATATATCTTTGAGATGATTCTTGAGTTTGCCTATAACCGCAGTCTGTCTTTCGGCGAAAAAGAATAGAGGCAGTGCACAAACGGAATATATCGTGAATTTCAACAATGCGGATAAGCCCATCGATAATGGGGAATCGCCCCAGCCGATTAAATTGTCGACAGCTAATGCGACTCCCGCCATCCAAACAAATCCTCCAACGATGCGCATAACAAATCCCCAGATATTCAGAGGCCAATTTGAACTTTTGACGACATAAACAAACACCGAAAGGAAAAATAGCATATAGCCGAGTGCGACCATCGAAGCGGTTCCCGCCAATCCCCAATCTAATCCAACCGCTAAGGACGCCCCGCCAAAGCTAAGTGCTGCGCCCAATATACCGAACAAAACCGCTCTCATCTGACGATTGATGGTTATCAACAAATGGAAAGGCATCAGCACCATCGAAATCCAAAATGTCCCCCCGAGAAGTATTTTCAGTGGAGCGATGCCGGGGATGAATTTGGGCAGAGCCACTTTAACCAAAACAGGAACGAAGAAAAATGCCGATCCTATCAACAGAGGCAGCGCGAAAAAAGCAAGAGCGATTATCGGTTTTATTACATAATCGCGGAGGCTTTGGACATCGGCCGACTTCCCGAATTTCTCTTGAAATCGGGGAAACATTACGATGGAAATCGCATTGGGAGTTTGATAAATAAAAGCGTTTATGGAAACGCCCAAGGCATAATATCCTAATGCTTCGGTACCCATAGAGGAGACCACCACCATAGAATCGGCTGTCCGCAGCAAGGTCCAGATCAGTCCAAACAAGGCTATCGGAAAGCCGACTTTCAGCACTTCCGAGGTTATCATCTTTGAGAATGAAAACTTAAACAGCGGATAACCGTCCTTCTTTGTGGAAAAATACCAGAACAATATATTTGCCAAATTGATTGCAAAAAAGGCGGCATACATCCCTCCCAATCCCCAATGCCACACCAAAAGCAGTCCAACAGAAGCATTCAACAACGCCACAGAGACTAATGTCGTTCCTAACAGTTTAAATCTTTTAGTCGCCCTTAAAGAAACCGTGATATAGTTTACCGCCATAAAGATTGGGAGAATGAAAGCTATATGTATCAGCGCCCAATTTAGATGAGGGGATAATATTCCACTCGATATGGCAATAAAACCGATTACGCCGATGGAGGTAATCATAGAAATTACTCCGACCACTCCGAACATATTATCTTTTATTTTATGGGCGTAATCGTAATCACCCTTACCGCGGTAAAAGGCTATTTGCCTTTCGGAACCATCTATTATTCCAAAATGTTGGAGGGCGAAATAGGACAACACCATCATAAAGAACGACCAAATGCCCGCACCCTCGGGGCCCAAGAATCGTTTAGTGACTATTCCCACCCCAAATGCGATCAATTGATATATATAGGTGCATAAGGTAAAAAAGGAAGCGTCCCTGACTATTTCCGAAGATATACTTTTTGGTTGTTCAACGACCCCTTTAGAGGGTTTTTGTCGTTCAATGGTTGCGGGCATATTAATTGCAGGGCGAAACCTCCGGCTTCGCCCATCCCCTCCGATTCAAAGCTGTATTATCCAAACGAAGGATTATAAATTTCTGAAAACAGGCATTACCACTTTATCGCCTATTTCCTCCTCAAGTCTTCCCTCAGACAAAACACCTTTGATAAAATTAAATGATTCTTCAATTACCCTCAGCGTATAATCGAGGTCTTCATCCGTATGGCTAAAGGAGAAATTTTGAACCCCGGAGAAGAGCACCCCTTTGCTTACAGTTTCGCGGAGGAATAGACTTTTCAAAGGATAGGATACAT
>Ga0256841_1000155_pt1 | contig 75652 bp, 67 predicted proteins | sample 356308metaG_FD_185971 | JGI IMG/M metagenome (GOLD analysis project Ga0256841, IMG submission 185971) | Hydrothermal vent microbial communities from Mid Atlantic Ridge, Atlantic Ocean - 356-308 | ecosystem: Environmental > Aquatic > Marine > Hydrothermal vents | place: Atlantic Ocean: Mid... | reverse complement strand
CACGCTGGTGCTCCTCCCCGAGGCGAATCGCTGGCAGGAGCGCCCCTCCCGGCGAGCGGAGGAGCCCGGCCAGGGGGTCCTCGACCTGCTGTGAACCCCCTCGCCGTGGCGAACCCTGGGTTGGGGACACCCCTTTTGGGGGTTGGCGAACCCTGGGTTCGGTGGGAGGGGGGGTCAGGGGTGGGTGGTCACGATGAAGTCGTCGAGGCGGACCGCCATCGCCTCGGGGATCCTGGCCACCACACGGGTGCCGTCATCTCGGTGATCCTGGTCGAGGACCGTGCCGCCGTCGTGGACGAGACCGAGGACGTCGCCACGGTCGTAGGGCACCAGCAGGGACACCTCCACGGTCCGGGCCTCGAGCGCCCGCCGGATCGCGCCGCGCAGCGCCTCGATGCCCGTGCCGTCGGTCGCCGAGACGAACGCGGCCTGCCGATGGAGGCGCCGGAGGCGCCGCACCGCCACCTCGTCTGCCGCGTCGATCTTGTTGAACACCAGCAGCTCGTCGTTGCCGCCCGCTCCGATCTCCTCGAGGACCCGACGCACCGCGGCGATCTGCAGCTCAGGCTCCGGGTCCGACGCGTCGACGACGTGGAGGAGGAGGCCCGCTTCGGCGACCTCCTCGAGCGTCGAATGGAAGCTCTGGACGAGCTCATGGGGCAGGTTGCGGACGAACCCGACCGTGTCGGAGATGAGGGCCGAATGGCCATCGGGGAGCTCGAGCCTGCGTACCGTGGAATCCAACGTCGCGAAGAGGCGATCCTCGACCAGCACGTCGGCACCGGTGAGCCGATTGAACAACGTCGACTTCCCGGCGTTCGTGTACCCGACGATCGCGACCGTCGGATCACCCGAACGGCGACGGGACCGGCTCCGTGTCGAGCGCGATCGGGCCGCATCCTTCAGCTCCCGCTCGATCTTGGCCATCCGCTCGAGGATCCTGCGCCGGTCCGTCTCGAGCTTCGTCTCGCCAGGTCCCCGCGTGCCGATCCCGGCACCCAGTCGGCTCATCTCGGTCCCCCTCCCGCGCAGCCGCGGGAGCCGATACCGATGCTGGGCCAGTTCCACCTGGAGCATGCCCTCCTTCGTGTGGGCGTGCTGTGCGAAGATGTCGAGGATCAGGGCGACACGGTCGACGACGTCGCATTCGAAGGCCTTCTGCAGGTTGCGTTGCTGGGCCGGGCTCAGCTCGTTGTCGAACACCACCACGTCGACGTCGAGAGCCTTCGACTCGGCGACCAGCTCCCTGAGCTTCCCCGAGCCGATGTAGGTCGCCGGGTCCGGACGGTCCCTGCGGACCAGTTCCGAGGCCACCGGCTCCGAACCGGCGGTGTCGGTCAGGGCCTCGAGCTCGGCGAGCCCGAGCTCCCCATCGGGGGACCGCCGGTCGACGACCGCCACCAGCATCGCACGCTGCCGCTGAACGTCGAGGTCCGTGACCGACGCGGTGAGGCGGCGTCCCCGCCGCCCGACGTGCTCGTTGGATCGTTCCGTCATGCGCCGAACCGTACCGCCTCGGCGGGCTTTCGGCCTCTGATCCCGCCTCGGGCCCTTGCCGCAGGGTCCCGTCGTGCCTACGCTCTGGCTTCCGGCACGTGCCGGTGGCCGCGCTCGCGGCAGACACAACGGAACGATGGAGGCAAGAACCCATGAACGACAACCTTCGTCGGTGGCTCCCGTGGATCGGGGTCGCCGTGGTCGCGTTGATCGTCATCATCGTCATCGCTGCCAACTCTGGTGGTGGCGACGACGTGGCGGCATCCACCACGACGACGACCGAAGCACCGGGAACGACGACCACCACCGAGCCGGGCGAGACCACGACGACGACCGCGGCACCCGAGAAGCCCGAACCGGGCCCGCTCGGCGCCGTCGAGGTGGCGCCGGGTGAGGACATCCAGATCCGATCCCTCGAGGCCATCTCCGGCGACGTGGCGTTCCTCGGTATCCCGAACGACCGGGCCACCGAGATCGCCATCGAGGACTTCGGTCCCATCGCCGGCCATTCGGTGACCCGGGGAACGCCGCTGGACGACCTGTGCTCGTCGGAGGGTGGGCAGGCCGCCGCGCAGCAGATCGTGTCCGACAACGCCGTGGTCGGCGTCATCGGCACCTCCTGTTCCGGCGCCGCCGTGGCCGCCTCGCCGCTCATCAGCGACGCCGGCATGGTCATGATCTCCCCGTCGAACACGTCGCCGGCGCTCACGTCCGACCTCAACGGCAACCCGGGCACGGACTACCACCCGGGCTACTACCGCACTGCCCACAACGACCTGTTCCAGGGCAAAGCGGTCGCGCTGTTCGTGTTCAACGAACTCGGTCTCACCAAGGCCGCCGCGATCCACGACGGCGACCCCTACACCAACGGCCTGGCGACGGCGTTCAAGAACGCCTTCGAGGAACTCGGCGGCGAGGTCGTCGCGTTCACGGCCGTCAACAAGGGTGACACCGACATGACCCCGGTGTTGACCGAGGTCGCCGCGGCGGGTCCCGAGGTGATCTTCTTCCCGATCTTCATGCCCGAGGGCGGCTTCATCGTCCAGCAGGTGCGCGGCGTGTCCGGGCTCGAAGACGTGACCCTCATCGCCGCCGACGGTCTGCTGACCGACAACTTCATGGAGCTCCCCGAGTCGGAGGGTGTCTACTTCTCCGGCCCGAACCTCCAGTTCGGCAGCAACACCTCGGCCACCGGCGTCTCCGCCGACGACTTCCTGGCCAAGTACCAGGACAAGTACGGCGAGGCGCCGTCCGCGGCCTTCTGGGCGCACAGCTACGACGCCACGGTGCTCCTGCTGACCGCCATCAAGGACGTCGGCGTCGAGCTGGCGGACGGGACGCTGTTCATCGACCGACAGGCGCTGCGCGACCGGCTCACGGCGACCAAGGACTTCCCGGGCATCACCGGGACGTTGTCGTGCGACGGGTTCGGCGACTGCGGGTCGCAGCGGATCTCGATCGTCCTGCATACCGACTCGACCAACATCGAGGCGGGCAAGCAGAACGTCGTCTTCGAGTTCGCACCCAACTAGGACGCCCGATCACGGAACGAAGGGGGCCGGCCGAGCGCCGGCCCCCTTCGTTGTGCTTGAATCGTGGGCCACATGACGACGACGGCCGAGCGTGCGGACTTCCGATTCAACTGGGTGGACTCGTTCCTCCTGGCCTTGCGCATCGCCGCCATCTTCGTCGTCGTGTGGGGCACCGTCGGCGCCCTCGCCCTCGGCTTCGTCGGTGAGGGCCTGAGCGGTTCGGCGTGGAAGGACCTCATCGTCGCCGGGCTCGCCCAAGGTTCCATGTACGGGCTCATCGCCCTCGGGTACTCGATGGTCTACGGCGTGCTCGGCTTCATCAACTTCGCCCACGGTGAGGTCTTCATGGCCGGCGCGATGGTCGGCTTCTTCGTCGCCGACTACTTCTTCACCTCCGGCCTGTGGGTCTCGAACTTCGTCATCGCCATCCTCATCGTGCTGGTCGTGGCGGTGGCGACATCGACGTTCACGGCGGTCCTCATCGAGAAGGTCGCCTACCGGCCGTTGCGCAACTCGCCGCGGCTGATCCCGCTGATCACCTCGATCGGCGTGTCGTTCTTCCTCCAGAACGCCGTTCTCGGGCTCGTCGGGCCCGCCGTCAAGACCTACCCGCAGGCCCCCACGTGGCTCTCACAGAAGATCTCGGTCCTGGGACTCCAGATCGAAGGAACCAAGCTGCTGGTGATCGTCATCGCGGTCGTCTCGATGATCGGACTCTGGCTGTTCGTCGAACGCACCAAGACGGGCAGGGCGATGCGCGCCGTCGCCGAGGACAAGGAGATCGCCGCGCTCATGGGTATCGACGTCGATCGCACCATCGTGACGACCTTCGCCGTGGGCGGCGCCATGGCCGGGGTCGCCGGGATCCTGTGGGCGCTGCTGTTCCGCGGCGTGTCGTTCATCACCGGGTTCCTCCCCGGCATCAAGGCCTTCACCGCCGCGGTGCTGGGCGGGATCGGCAACCTGGTGGGTGCCATGGCCGGCGGCGTGCTCCTCGGCCTGTTCGAATCCCTCGGGCCGAACGTCGTGCTTCGTGGTCTCCGGTGGGAGATCCCCGTCTCCTTGGGGATCGCCGCCCTCGCCGCAGGCATCGGCGTCGCCGTGCTCGCCTGGCGACGAGGGCGCGTCTCGGTGGCTTCGGTCGCCGGAGCGCTCATCATGTTGGGCATCGCCGGGATCGGTCAGTGGTCGATCGTCATCCCCGGCCTCACCCAGCTCAAGGACGTCGTCGCCTTCTCCGCGCTCGTCCTCGTGCTCATCTTCAAGCCGTCCGGATTGTTCGGTGAGCAGCTCGCCGACGAGGATCGCGCATGAACCAGATGCCCACACGTCGCTCCGCCACCGACCTGGATTGGGACCGGGTCCGACGCTGGGGCATCTACGCCGGTCTGACGATGGCGTTCCTCTCCTCCATCGGGATGGTCGAGAGCCTCGACAAGCGGCTCATCGTCGATCCGATCCTCAGCCTCGGGTTCCTGGCGCTGCTGTGGGTGCCGGTCGCCTTCGGCTACGCCGCCACCTACGAAGAGGCCAAGGAAGGCATGGCCGCCCCCGAGAAGGGCGAACGTGACCTCATCGGGGGGCTGGCGGCGGGACTGATCGGCGGCCTGTTCTTCGTCGCCTTCATCGCCATCGCCGACGCCGTGGATCTCCGCGGGGTCTTCCCTCGGATCGGTCCCGCCCTCATCGACCTGCTCACGTTCGGGCGCGGAACGGCCGTCGGGGGCCTCCTGTGGCTGATGATCTCCGGTCTCCTCGGCATGTTCGGTGGTCTCCTCCACGTACTGCCCGTCCGGGTCCGTCGAGCCGTCACCAACGCGCTCACCGCCGTGTTCCTCGTCGCGCTCGTCGAGATCGCCGTCGTCGACATCTTCGAATCGTTGCGCCTGACGGTCATCAGCGACTGGATCTACGCCAAGAACGGCGGGGTCACCATCGCCGGGGCCATCGTCGTCGGCGCTCTCGCAGCCCTCTCGTCGGTGCGCTCGGAGGGAGACGCCGTCGTCCGGTTCCGGACCCGATACGCCACGATGGAAGGGGACGAGAGGAAGCGGTTCAACCTCATCGCCGGGGCGGTCGGCCTGGTGCTGGCGGTCGTCCTTCCCATGGTCCTGGGCGGGCTCACCAACGAACTGCTCGCCAACGTCGGGCTCTTCCTCTTGATGGCGCTCGGCCTCAACCTCGTCGTCGGGTACGCCGGACTTCTCGATCTCGGCTACGTCGCGTTCTTCGCCGTCGGCGCCTACACCACCGCCATCCTCACCTCACCGCTGTCGCCGAAGTGGACGCCCATGCTGACGCTCGACTTCTTCTCGATCGAAGGTTGGGTGGTGATGGTCGTCGTCGTCGCCGTCGCCGCCCTGTCGGGACTCGTCGTCGGGACGCCCGTCATCCGGCTGCGAGGCGACTACCTGGCGATCGTCACGCTCGGCTTCGGCGAGATCGTTCGCATCCTGTTCCTCTCCGACTGGCTCGCTCCGGCCTTCGGAGGAGCCCAGGGGATCCGCAACATCCCCGCTGCCGTCGCCGGACCCGCCGAGATCAACGGAACGAAACCCCAGACGATCTTCTACCTCGTCGTCATCTTCGTCGGCATCGCCGTCTACGTCGCCTGGCGTCTCTACCACTCCCGGATCGGTCGGGCCTGGGCTGCCCTCCGCGAGGACGAGGACGTCGCCGAGGCGATGGGCGTCGAGACCACCAAGATGAAACTGCTCGCGTTCATCACCGGGGCCATCTTGGCGTCGTTCGGCGGGATGATCTTCGCGGTGAAGGTCGGCTCGGTGTTCCCATCGAGCTTCAAGCTCATCGTCTCGATCATCGTCCTGGTCATCGTCATCGTCGGCGGCATGGGTTCCATCCCCGGGGTCGTCGTCGGATCGTTGGTGTTGATCGGGATCCTCGGAGGTCCCACCCAGCCAGGGCTCCTCGCCGAGTTCGGTGAGTTCAAGCTCCTCATCTATGGGGCCTTGCTCGTGTTCATGATGCTGCGTCGCCCCGAGGGACTGTGGCCGAGCGTGCAGCGACAGCGTGAGCTCCATCAAGAGGAGATCCTGCAGGATGCCTGGCTGAAGGCCGAAGCAGCCGCGGACTCCGCGGGGGAGCGCTGATGCATCTCCTCGAGATCACCGGTCTGACCAAGTCCTTCGGCGGACTCCAAGCACTCGGCGGCGTCGACTTCCACATCGACGAGCTCGAGATCGTCTCGGTCATCGGACCGAACGGAGCGGGGAAGACCACGTTCTTCAACACCATCTCCGGTCTCGTCGTCCCCGACGAAGGACGGATCGTCTTTGAGGACGAGGACATCGCCGGCCTCGAACCCAGCGAGATCACCAAACGCGGTATCGCCCGAACCTTCCAGAACGTGCGGCTGTTCCCCGACATGACCATCCTCGAGAACGTCATGGTCGCCCAGCATTGCCGCACCGAGACCGGGGTGTGGGGGGCCCTGTTCAACACGCCGACGTTCCGCAACGAGGAGCGGGCCATCGAGGAGCGGGCGAAGGACATCCTCGGGTTCTTCGGGACCCGCCTCACCGGCTACCGGTTCCGCCAACCGGCCTACGTGCTGTCGTACGCCAACCGGAGGCGCCTCGAGATCGCCAGGGCGATGGGGACGATGCCTCGACTTCTCCTCCTCGACGAACCCACCGCGGGGATGAACCCGAAGGAGACCGCCGAGCTGACCGGACTCATCCGGAAGCTCCGCGACGAGAAGGGCTTCACCATCGTCGTCATCGAACATGAGATGCGGGTCGTCCGAGACGTCTCGGATCGCGTCGTCGTCCTCGACCATGGGGTCAAGATCGCCGAAGGCAGCTACGACGAGGTCTCTTCGAACCCGGACGTGATCGAGGCGTACCTGGGCCGTCCCGCCGAGGAGGGCGCATGAGCGACCGCGTTCCCGTCCTCGAGTTCCGGAACGTCCACACCCACTACGGTCCGGTGCACATCCTCAAGGACGTCTCGATGCAGATCTTCCCGGGGGAGCTCGTGTGCCTCCTCGGTGGCAATGCCTCCGGCAAGACCACGACGCTGAAGACCATCCTCGGGATGGTCGTCCCCTCCAGCGGTGACGTGCTCGTCGACGGCGAGGTCATGACCGGCCGGCCGACCGCCGACGTCGTGATGAGAGGCATCTCGATGGTGCCGGAGAACCGGCGTCTCTTCAAGCGGATGACCGTCAAGGAGAACCTCGAGATCGGCGCCTACCTCCGGGACGACGACGACGTGGAGGAGGACATGGAGAAGGTCTTCGACATGTTCCCTCGGGTCAAGGAGCGGCTCGGGCAGAAGGCCGGCACGTTGTCGGGAGGAGAGCAGCAGATGGTCGCGGTCGGTCGGGCGCTCATGTCCCGGCCCAAGTTGCTGCTCATGGACGAACCGTCGATGGGGTTGGCTCCGATCCTCGTGCAGCAGAACTTCGACATCATCGAACAGATCAACGACGCCGGGATGACCGTCTTCATGGTGGAGCAGAACGCCAACATGGCGCTGTCGATCGCCGACCGCGGCTACGTGCTCCAGACGGGCCAGATCGTGCTCGAGGACACCGCGGAGAACCTCCTCGCCAACGAGGATCTCCGACGCGCCTACCTCGGTCAGGCCGACTGAACCGTATGGAGACCGCGGACGTCGTCGTCGTCGGTGGGGGCATCATCGGAATGTCGATCGCCTACCAGATCGCCCGTCGCAGCGCCCTGTCGGTCGTGGTCCTCGACAAGGGCGCCGGGCTCGGTGAGGGGTCCACCGGTGCGTCGGCGGCGATCACCCGACAGCGGTACTCGCTCATCGAGAACGTGCGGATCGCCCGCGATGCCAACGTCGTGTTCCGGAACTGGGCCGAGTACACGGGCCTCGACTCCCCCCGGGCCGTGTTCCATCCCATCGGGGTCCTGTGGATGCTCGACGACGACCCTGCCGTGGTCGCCGCCGATCGCGATCGTCTCGCCGCCGAAGGCATCGACGCGGCCGTGCTCGCTGCGGCCGACGTTCATGAGCTGTTCCCCGCCTTGTCGACCTGCATGGTCCCCTTCGACCTCACCGGCGAGGTCCCGCACGAATGCCGCGACGGTGAGGCGTTCCTCCTCGAACGCGACACCGGGTACTTCGATGCCACCGGCGCCCTCGAGGATCTGGCCGAGGCGGCCCGGGCGAAGGGAGTGGACGTGCGGCTCCGCAGCGAGGTCGTCGACGTGACCGTGACCCGAGGTCGAGCCACCGGGGTGACCCTGGCAGACGGAACCCGGCTGTCGGCCGGGACGATCGTCAACGCTGCCGGCCCATGGTGCAACCGGGTCTCGGCGATGGCCGGCGTCGAACTGGGGTGGGACCTCGTCCCCACCCGCGTCCAGGTCATGTACCGGGACCTGCCCGCGGAGGTTCCCCGACCGCTCCCGGTCGTCGGCGACGCCGCCGGAGGGATCTACTTCCGTCCCGAGGCGGGCGACCAGCAGATCATCGCCGGCTCGATCCTCGAGGAGGACGAGCGGGAGGCGACGGATCCCGACACCTACGACACGAACGCCGACCGGGCGTTCGTCGACACCAAGATCCACGCACTCCATCACCGGATCCCATCGCTTCCCCACCGGGGGCGGCTCGGCGGGATGGCCGGCCTGTACACCGTCAACCGCCAGGACGTCCTGCCGGTGGTGGGTCCCACCGACCTGGAGGGCTTCGTGGTCGCCAACGGCTTCTCCGGCCACGGCTTCAAGGAGAGCCCCATGATCGGAGCCATGGTCGCCGCGTACCTCACCGGCGAGCGAGCCGAGTACGACACGGACGTGCCGATGAGCTTCTTCGCCGTCGACCGGGAACCCCGGGCGATGGAGGACAAGACCGTCCTGGCCTGACAGGCGGCCTCCTCGATTGGTACATTGGGGCGTAAGGAGGAGCGATGCAACGAACCGTGGCCGGGATCCTCGGCGACAAGCCCCCCGAGATCGTCGGGGTGGCACCCGACGACACCGTGTACGAGGCGCTTCGGCGGATGGCGGACCACAACATCGGGGCGGTGGTCGTCCTCGACGGTGATCGGTTGGTCGGCATCATGTCCGAGCGTGACTACGCCCGCAAGGTGATCCTCATGGATCGGGGGTCGAAGGAGACCCGGGTCGAGGACATCATGACGTCGGAGGTGTTCACGATCTCGCCGCAGACGACGGTCTCGGAGTGCATGCAGCTCATGACCGACCATCGGATCCGACACCTACCGGTCATGGACGGCGACCGGCTGGTCGGGATCGTGTCGATCGGCGACATCGTCAAGGCCGTCATCGCCGAGCAGCAGGATCTGATCGACCAGCTCGAGCGGTACATCACGTCCTGATCAGTGAACGCAGCGCTCGTTGCCTTCGGGGTCCCCGATGGCGGCGAGTGTGACGGCCGCGTCGGGAGCCGTGGTCCCCGCTACGCTTCGCGGCGGAGGTGTCCGGACGCCTGGTGGGTCCCCCGGTCTTCAAAACCGGTGAGGGTGCGCATGTGCCCTGGCGGGTTCGATTCCCGTCCACCTCCGCGACATGGCGTCGTTTCGCGCCTGGTGAGGCAGCGACCGGGCCCGCGGCCGGTTCGCCCGAGGTCCTGCGGTAGATTCGGGGCATGGAGGTCACCATCACCAAGCTCGTCCATGCCTGCCTGCTCGTCGAGGTCGACGGATCGCGACTCCTCCTCGACCCCGGGGTCTTCACGTGGAACGACGACCGCCTCGACCTGGCACACCTCGAAGGGATCGATCGGATCCTCATCACCCACGAACACGCGGACCACGTCGCCGTCGACCTGGTCGCGGCCGTCCTCGAGCGGTCCCCCGGTGCCGTGGTCGAGACCACCGGGGCCCTCGCCGGCGTTCTCGCCGAGGCAGGGATCCCGGCGGTCACCGAAGGCACCCCCCGGTTCGCCGCACCTCACGAGCGCGTCCCGATGGGTCCCGGACCCGACAACACCGGCTTCCACGTCGCCGAGGCACTGTCGCATCCCGGGGACAGCCACGGTTTCGTCGAGACGATGCCGATCCTGGCGATGCCCTTCGTCGCTCCCTGGGGCTCGGTCACCGCGGCGGTGGACCGGGTGCGTCTGGTTCGCCCCCGGTACGTCGTCCCGATCCACGACTGGCCGCTGAGTGGCCCGGGTCGGGAGATGACCTACACCATCGCCGGGATGGGCCTCGCCGTCGACGCAGACATCGAGCTGGTCCAGATCCCCGACTTCGGCTCGGTCACGCTGTCGGTCTGACGTCGCTCGATCCTGCGATCAGCGGATCAGGGCCAACCCGAAACGGTCCCCCACGTCGGTCCACCAGCGCTCGATAGTGAGGCCCGCGTCATCGAGTTCGTCGGCCAGATGCTCCTCGGTGAACTTGCAGGACCACTCGGTGTGGATCTCCTCGCCCTCGGCAAGGGACACCTCGAGATCGAGCGCCCCGATCCTGGCGGTGACCCGGCGAGTGGCACGGAGGCTCTGGACCATCGCGGAGGCACCCGGAACCCAACGGGTCACGTGCTCGAAGGCGTCGATGGGCAGGTCGGCGTCCAGGGTCCGGTTGATCACCACCAGGACGTTGCGGTTGAACGCCGCGCTCACCCCGGCCGCGTCGTCGTAGGCCGCCACCATCGTGGCCTCGTCCTTGACGAGGTCGACCCCGAGCAGGAAGGCGTCATCGGCCTCGAGACCCTCCCGGATCGTGCGGAAGAACGCCGGCCGGTCCCTCGGCGCGAGATTGCCGACGGTGGAGCCGAGGAAGATCACCAGCCGGCGGCCGTGGCGCGGAACCCGTGGAAGATCCCTCCCGAGATCGCCCAGCACGCCTTCGACCTCGAGCCACGGGTAGTCGTCGACCAGGCTCGAGCCGGCATCCTTCAGCGCTCCCTCGGACACGTCGATGGCGGCGTAGCGACACCCGGTGCCGGTCCGGCGCATCGCCTCGAGCAGCATCCGGGTCTTCGTCGACGAGCCGGAACCCAGCTCCACGATCTCGTCCGGTGCCACCGTCGCGACGATCTCATCGGCCCGAGCCCGGAGGATCTCGGTCTCGGCGCGGGTCAGGTAGTACTCGGGGAGCTCGGTGATCTGCTCGAACAACGCCGAACCGCGATCGTCGTAGAACCACTTGGAAGGCAGCCGCTTCGGGCGACGACCCAGCCCGTGTCTCACATCGACGGCCAGCTCGGCCCGATGGTCGACGGGATCGGAGAGGCGGATCAGCTCGAAGCTCACCGCAGGTCCCACGCGAGTCGGATCCCGGACATGATCTGGCGGCGCTTCCGGTAGTCCCAGTTGCGGAAGGTCGCTCGGGCCACGTTCGGCGACGTCGCCCACGACGCGCCGCGCAGGACCCGGAACTCGGGATCGTCGAAGAAGACCTCGGAGTACTCCGGGTACGGGAACGTGCGGTAGCCGGGGTAGGGGAGGAACCGGGAAGCCGTCCATTCGTAGACGTCGCCGACGAGCTGCTCGACCCCGTAGGCGGAGGCCCCGGCGGGATACGAGCCCACCGGCGCCGGACCCCAACCGTGGTGACCGAGATTGGCCCGATCGGGTGTCGGCGGAGCATCGCCCCACGGGTAGCGTCGCGGCCGATTCGCTCGGGGGCCCCATGTCGCCGCCTTCTCCCACTCGGCTTCGGTCGGTAGGCGCCCGCCTTCGAACCGGGCGAACGCCTCGGCTTCGAACCACGAGACGTGCATCACCGGTTCGGCGGGATCCAACGGTCGGCGCCAACCGAGGCGACGGACCGACCAGGAACCGTCCGGTTCCGGGATCCATCCCTGTGGAGCGTCGTGATCGACCTGCTGGCGCCACGCCCAACCGTCGTCACTCCACAGCTCCCGGCGCCGGTAGCCGCCCTCGGCGACGAACCGACCGTAGCGGCGGTTGGTGACCGGGAACCGGTCGATCTGGAAGCCGGCCAGCTCGACCCGATGTCGAGGCCGTTCGTTGTCGTACGTGGTTGCCGTATCGTCGGTCCCCAGATCGAAAGGCCCGCCGTCGACCGTGACCCGCTCGGTGTCGTCCGCCGCGCGGGCACGGCGACGCAGGGGACGGGCGGCGAGGGCATACGGTCCGAGGTCCGGCGCCAGATCGAGGGCTTGGAGCATGGTCTCTTGATGCTGCGCTTCGTGCTGGGCGACCATGCCGACGACGTACCCGTCGCGGAGGAGCGGATCGGTGGGGTCGAACTCCAGGCGTGAGAGGAGGTGGCGGGCTTCACCCCTGACCTCCGCCGCGTAGGCGGTGGCCGCGGCCCGATCGAGCAGCGGGAGATCCCCACGCACCCATCGGGGATTGTCGAAGGGGTTGTACAGCTCGTCGTAGCGCAGGTCGTGGGGCGCATGACCGCCCAGGCGGCGAAGCAGCCAGATCTCCTCGAAGTTGCCGATGTGTCCGACATCCCATACCAGCGGCGACATGATCGGATCGAACTGTCGGTGCAGGGTCTCGTCGTCGAGGACCGCCAGCAGCTCATGGCTCCTGGCCCGTCGTTCCTCGAGCTCGCGTAGGAGCGCCGCCTTGCGGTCGTGCATGTGGTCCTCCACCCTCCGGTCGCCGAGACAACCGCATCGAGGCCCGGCGGTATTCCGGCCCGGCGCCTGGCGGTACTCCGGCTCAGTGCATCGCGTCTTCGTACAGGCGGTCGATGTCGTCGCCGTAGGTCGACAGGACCGATCGACGCTTCACCTTCAAGCTCGGCGTGAGGAGGCCGTTCTCGGGAGTGAACTCCTCCGACACCAGCACGAACCGCTTCACGCGCTCGTATCCCTTGATCTTGGTGGACGCCTTGGAGATCTCGTCTTCGAACAGCTCGCGCACCTTGGGATGTTCCAGCAGTTCTCCTAGGTCGTGGGTCGTGATCCCCTCGGCGTCGGCCCACTTCCGCACGGCCTCGGTGTCGGGCACGATCACCGCCACGTTGAACGGCCGTTGCTCGCCGTAGACCATCGCCTGACTGATGAAGCCCGACAGGGTCAGCTGCTCCTCGATCGGCGACGGCACCACGTACTTGCCGTTCTCCAGCTTGTACTGCTCCTTGATCCTCCCTCGGATGAACAGGAATCCCTCGTCGTCGAGATGTCCCAGATCCCCGGTCCGGAACCCGCCGTCGTCGGTGAAGACCTTGGCGTTCTCCTCCGGAAGCCCGAAGTAGCCCATCATCACGTTCGGTCCGTGAACGACGATCTCACCCACCGACGGATCGCCCGTGGCGTCCGTGTCGATGTCGACCCGAACCCCCGGGAGGGGTCGGCCGACGCTGCCGAGCTTGCGAGCGTCGCGGGTGTTGGCGGTCACCACCGGTGACGTCTCGGTCAGGCCGTAGCCCTCGTACACGAGGATCCCGAGCGAATCGATGAGGCGAGCGACCTCGCCCGAGATCGCCGCGCCGCCCGAGAACGCGTACCTGAGGCGCCCCCCGAAACCGTCCCTGACCTTCGAGAACACGAGTTTGTCGAACAGATCGTGCTTCATCTCGACCCAGCGGGTCGTCTTGCCCTGCTCGTGGAGCTCTCGGCGTCGGTTCTCGTTGGCCAACGCGGCGTTGAAGATCGCACGGGTCACGCCGCTCTCGTCGCTCATGCGTTTGAGGAGGGCGTCGTAGATGCGGTTGAAGACCGCGGGGACCGAAACGAGGATCGTCGGTCGGATCTCCGGCAGGTCGCGCAGCAGGGTCTTGGCGGATGTCAGGCCGGTCGATGCCCCCTGAGAGAACAGCGTGTGCAGCTCGACGGTCTGACCGAACGAGTGTGCCCAGGGCAGGAACGACGCCGACCGGTCGGATTCCTCGAGCGGGAACACCTCGTTGAGGGCGTTGATGTTGCTGGTGATGTTGCCGTGAGACAGCATCACGCCCTTCGGGTTACCCGTGGTGCCCGAGGTGTAGATCAAGCCGGCGAGGTCGTCGGAGTCGGGCACCAGATCGGGCGGTGGGCCGCCGAGGGTCAGGAACTCCTCGAAGCCGATGGCGCCCTCACCGGCCGGACCTTCCATGACGACGACATGTTCGATCGGGAGGTCGTCGCGGAGCTCGTGGAGTCGCATCCGGATCTTGTCGTCGCCGACGAACACGATACGGGCACCGCAATCGGACAAGATGTAGTGCCACTCGGAGGGATGCTGCTTCTCGTACATCGGCACCCAGGCCGCCCCGAGCCCGTAGGTGGCGTAGGCGCCGACGGCCCATTCGACGCGATTGTCCGAGATGGTGGCTACCCGGTCGCCCTTGCCCACACCGAGGTGGGCGAGACCCGACCGGGCGCGCTCGACCATGGCGCCGAAGTCGCGGTAGGTCAACCAGCTCCACGTCCCGTCCTCGGCGCGGGTCCCGAACAGCGGGTTGTCGCCGTAGCGGTCACACGCCTGCCGTTGCAGGGTCGCCAGATCGGTCGCCGCCATGCACTGCTCCTTGTCGATCGTGACGCCCAGGCTACCAACCGGCCACCGGTGCGTTCCCTCGTCGGTGTCCTCGGGGCCTCGGCGGGACGACGGGATGGCGCGAGCCGGGGGGCAGAGGCCTCCTTGGACATCTCCCACGACCCGATAACCTCACGATGTGACCACCGGAACCGACCGCACCTTCGGCAGCGTCGTCCGTGACGCCCGGATCGCTCGCCGGCTCTCGCTCGGCCAGCTCGCCGGTGAAGTCGGCCGGACGGCGGCGTCGGTGCGCCGGTGGGAGCGTGACGAGTCGATGCCGTCGGACGAGGTCCGGGAACGACTCGCCGAGGCCCTCGGCCTCGACGCGACTCTGCTCCACCGGCTCGCCGAAGGGAACGAGGCCTCCGAGCCGGTGACGGCTTCGATCGTTCCTCCCGCCACTTCGGACCATCCCGACCAGCCGGGTCCTCCCGATCCCTTCCTCGACGGGCCCACCGAGGCGATGGCCGTTCCGCCGATGCCGGTCGGCACGGCCGCGCCGGTCACTGCTGCGGTCACACCCCAGACGGGCGAACTGGCTGCCGTGCCCGCCGGACCCCTCGATCGTCTCGCCCGCTACCGCTCGATCCTGTTCGACCCCGACGAACCGTGGCTCGGCTACCTGCGGGGCGCCCTCACCGTCGTCGCTTTCGTCGTGATGGCGTGGATCCTGCTGTGGGCCCTCGGGGAACTCGGCGCCGCGCTCGGCGACTTCGTCGATACGTTCAAGAAGAACCCCGACGACGTCTCCGCCTTCGCCCAGCGACTCGTCAGCTGAACGCCCGAAGCAGGAGACCCAGCGCCGCGACGGACGACAAGGTCAGGATCGCGAACCGGAGCTGGCGCGGCCCGACTCGTTCCTTGAGGGAGCCGCTCAGGGCGTAGCCGACGAGCATGGCCGGGAAGATGATCACGGCGACACGGATGTCGTTGGCGCCGATGAAGCCACCCAGCGCCCTGGTCACGATCGAGATCGTGATCCCGATCGTGAACACGGCGGCGAGGCTGGCCCGCACCGTGCCGGCACGCTCTTCGTCGGTGTACAAGAGGGCCAGGGGCGGGCCCCCGATCGACGAGACCAGGGCGGCTGCCCCCGAGAACACGCCTGCCGCGAACTCGGTCGCTGCAGTCCGTCGGAGGTGGGAGCCCGAGGCGATGATGGCCACCGCCACCAGGACCAGCGCGGCGGTCGCCACATCCAAGGTCCGCTGGGTGGCCACGAGCAGGAGGCCCAGGCCGACCAGCGCGCCTGGTACCCGTCCTGCCAAGATCCACGCGATGCCGTCGAGCTCGATGTGGCTCCGCTCCCGCCATGCCATCGGGATCGTCAGGAACATGGTCACCAGCATCTGGGGAACCGGGGCCAGGGACGGATCGATCAGCGACAGGATCGGGACCGAGATGATCGCGAACCCGATCCCGACCGAGCCCTGCACGGCGGCGGCGAACGCGGTGACGACGATGGCGGCGACCCAGGCGATGATCGGCATGGAGGGAACCTCGCAACCAGAGCGAGCGGACAACGCTACCGTGGCCGACCATGAAGTCGCTCGCCTGGCTCACCGTCCTCGCCCTCGTGGCTGCCGCCTGCTCGTCGGCGGATCCCAGCGGGGATCTGGCGTTCCCGCACGGCGCCGTCACCGTCCGGGCCTCGTCCGACCTCGCCGTCGGACGCCAGCGGCTCCTTCTCGGGGCTTCGCTCCCCGATGGGACCAGGCTCGGCTCCGAGACCGACCCCGTCGAGATCGAGGTGGCGCCGCCGTCGGATCCGACCGACCTGCGTTCGTACGACGCCTTCTGGGTCCCGGTCGTTCCAGGCGTGTCCGGCCTCTACGCGGCGGTCGTCGACTTCGACGAGGTCGGGGCATGGACGGTGGGACTCGCGCCCGAGGACGGCTCGACGGTCCGTCCCACTGTCGTCGACGTGCGTGACCGACCCTTCACGGTCGCGGTCGGGGAACCGGCCCCCGTCGTGGGCTCGCCGACGCTCGACGATCTGCCCCTCGACCGCTTGACGACCGATCCCGACCCCGACGAACGCCTCTACGGCATGTCATTGGCCGATGCGATCGGCAACGGCACGCCCACGGTGGTGGTGTTCGCCACTCCGGCGTTCTGTCAGACGGCGGCGTGCGGCCCGATGCTCGATCAGGTCAAGGCGGCCATCGACGATCATCCGAACGTCGATTTCGTGCACGTCGAGGTCTACGAGGGCTTCCGCGAGCCAGGGTTCGCACCCGACACCGCCCACCTCGCTCCGGCGGTCCTGGCCTGGAACCTGCCCACCGAACCATGGGTGTTCGTCGTCGACGGCGACGGGACCGTACGAGCCCGCTTCGAGGGTGCCCTCGGGCCCGGGGAACTCGACGCCGCCCTGAGCTGACGACCCGGCGTGGGCCGCGGTTTGTGTCGCCGCCCGCAGCGTTTACCATCCCAGCCAGCCGAACACCCACAGGAACCCGCCAGCGTGATCCGATCGAACCAGACGACCCCCGCCCGTAGGTCCGCGACGACGATGCGCCGGATCGTGTCGATCGTCGCGCTCGGGCTCGTCCTGGCATCGTGCTCGAGCAACCTTCCCCAGTCGTCGCTCAACCCCAAGTCGGTGGAGGCCCAGAAGATCGACGGCCTGTGGATCCTCGTGTTCTCGATCGCCACGGTCATCTTCTTCGCCGTGCAGATCGCGTTGATCGTTTCGATCATCCGCTGGCGCCGGCGTCCCGGGGACGACTCGGAGCCGAAACAGACCCACGGCAACACCCGCCTCGAGATCGTGTGGACGATCATCCCCGCGGTCATCCTCGCCGTCATCGCAGTTCCGACCCTGCGGACGTTGTTCGAGCTGCGGGCCCCCGCAACCGGCGACGTGCTCCGCGTCAAGGTGACCGGCCACCAATGGTGGTGGGAGTTCGAGTACCCCGACATCGTCGGACCGGACGGTCGCCCCCTGATCACCGCCAACGAGCTCCACATCCCCGCCGGTAAGACCACCGAGCTCGAGATGACCTCCGCCGACGTCATCCATTCGTTCTGGGTACCGCCCTTGGCGGGGAAACGGGATCTCGTCCCCGGTCTGACGACCTACATCAAGATCACGCCGCTGGAGTCGGCTGCCGGCGAGGTGATCCCCGGCCAGTGCGCCGAGTACTGTTGGCTCGGTCACGCCGACATGCGGGTCAAGGTCCACGTCGATGCCCCCGCCGACTTCGAGGCGTGGACGGCGGGCCAGCTCGAACCTGCACCGATGCCCACGGCTGGTGCCGCCGCCGCGGGCTTCGAGACGTTCTCGGGGGTGTGCACCACCTGTCATCAGGCCAATGTGCGTCGACCCGACGGGACCGTCGAGACGATCGGGAACGCGGTCGGTCCCGATCTGACCCACTTCGGGAGTCGCGACACCTTCGGTGCGGGCATCCTCGAGAACACCGCCGAGCATCTCGCCGCCTGGATCGACGATCCGTCCTCCCTCAAGCCCATGGCCCCCGAACTGAACGACCTCGACCGGGGACGGGTCCTCGGGATGCCCGACTACGGGCTCGACCCGGACCAGATCACCGAGCTCGTCGAGCTGCTGGAGTCCTGGAAGTGACGACGATGACCCAACGAGGTGAACGATGGCGGTAGCGACGAGAGAGCAGGCACCGGCCGCGGCCGACCGGGGCGTGTGGAGTTGGATCACCACCGTCGACCACAAGCGGATCGGCATCATGTACGCCGTCGCCGCCTTCATCTTCTTCCTGGTCGGCGGCTTCGAAGCGCTGTTGATCCGGACGCAGCTCGCCGGCCCCAACGGGACGGTGCTGTCGGCCGAGGCGTACAACCAGATCTTCACCATGCACGGCCTGACCATGGTGTTCGCCGTGATCATGCCGATCGCCGCCGCCTTCCAGAACTACTTCGTCCCGCTCCAGATCGGAGCCAGGGACGTGGCGTTCCCTCGCATCAACGCCTTCGCCTTCTGGCTGTTCTTCTTCAGCGCCCTGTTCCTCTACACGTCCTTCCTGTTCGGAGGCGCCCCCGACGGCGCCTGGGTCGGCTACGCGCCGCTGTCGACCCAGCTCACCGAGTACGTCAGGATGGACTACTACTCGGTCGGCGCGCAGCTCCTCGGTGTGGCGTCGCTGGCGGGTTCCATCAACTTCATCGCCACGATCTTCACGATGCGGGCACCGGGGATGAGCCTGATGCGGATGCCCGTCTTCGTGTGGATGACGGTCGTCACCTCGTTCCTGCTGATCCTCTCGTTGCCGGTCATCGGCGTCGGCCTCTGGCAGTTGCTGTTCGACCGCAACTTCGGAACGTTGTTCTACGCCGCCCAGGCGCAAGGCGATCCGCTCCTGTGGCAACACCTGTTCTGGATCTTCGGGCATCCCGAGGTGTACGTGCTGATCCTGCCGGCCATGGGCATCGTCTCGGAGATCCTGCCGGTCATGAGCCGCAAGCCGCTGTTCGGGTACGCGTTCGTCGTCTTCTCGGGGATCGCCATCGGCTTCCTCGGGTTCGGTGTCTGGGCGCACCACATGTTCACCGCGGGGCTCGGCCCGGTCGCCGAAGCCGGGTTCGGTCTCGCCACGATGCTCATCGCCATCCCCACCGGGGTGAAGATCTTCAACTGGATCGGCACGACGTGGGGTGGGCGATTGAAGCTCACCACCCCCATGCTGTTCTCCCTCGGGTTCATCTCCATGTTCGTCATCGGTGGCCTGTCGGGTGTCACCCACTCGATCGTGCCCGCCGACACCCAACAGCACGACAGCTACTACATCGTCGCCCACTTCCACTACGTGTTGTTCGGTGGGGCGGTGCTGGGCTACATGGCCGGCGCCTACTACTGGTTCCCGAAGTGGACCGGCAAGATGCTGAGCGAGACGATCGGGAAATGGCACTTCTGGATCACGCTCATCGGGTTCAACCTCACCTTCGCCCCACAGCACATCCTCGGCCTCGACGGCATGCCTCGGCGCACGTACCGCTACGACGCCGGGCTCGGATGGGACGGATGGAACTTGATGTCGACGATCGGGTCCTACCTGATCGCCGTCGGCGTCCTCGTGTTCATCTGGAACATCATCCGGAGTTGGCGCAACGGCGAGCCGGCCGGCAACGATCCGTGGGACGGTCGGACCCTGGAATGGACCACATCGTCACCGCCGCCGGTGCACAACTTCGACGAGGTCCCCGTCGTTCACCACGTCGACGACTTCTGGTACCGCAAGTACGGGATCGACGAGGACGGGCGAGCCGTCAAGATGCCCGAGGTGAGCGGCGGGGCGTTGACGGTCGACACCGACACCGGAGGGGAAGACGGCGACGCAGATGCGCACGACATCCACATGCCGTCGCCCTCCTACTTCCCGATCATCGCGTCGGCTGGTGTGGTCATCCTCGGAGCCGGCCTCGTGTTCATCTCCTCGGGCGCCATCGGGTTCGGTCTCCTCGCCCTCGGCGCGATCGTCTCCCTGTGGGGGTTCATGGGGTGGGCGGGCGAACCGATCACCAAGGAGGCCCACTGATGGTCTCCGAGGGCGCGGTCGTCGACCACGACTTCGAGGACACCGGCAACCCGATCCATCGGGTCCGCAAGACCGCCATGTGGGCGTTCCTCGGATCCGAGGCGTTCTTCTTCGGGGCGATGATCTCGACGTTCCTCCTGTACCGGAACACGATCGGTGACGGCCCTGGGGCGGAGATCTTCAACATCCCGTTCACCTCGGCGAGCTCGTTCGTGCTGCTGATGAGCTCGCTGACGATGGTGTTGGCGGACAACTCGTTCCAGAAGGGCGACCAGCGACAGGGCCGGGTCTGGCTCATCGGGACGGCGCTGCTCGGCACGACGTTCCTGGCCGGCCAGATCTTCGAGTTCACCGAGTTCGTCCACGAAGGACTGACGATCTCCACCAGCCCCTTCGGTTCGTCGTTCTACATGCTGACCGGGTTCCATGGCCTCCACGTCGCCGTCGGCGTTCTCCTGCTGTCGATGCTCGTGTTCTTCTCGCTGCGGGGCCGCTACTCGCCAGACGGCGGCATGAACGTCGAGCTGGTGGCGCTCTACTGGCACTTCGTCGATATCGTCTGGATCGTGATCTTCACGGTCGTGTATCTTCTCCAGATCTGACCATGGCTACCGCGACCCACGCCCATCCGACGGCCAAGACCTACTGGCTGATCGCGCTCTTCCTCGGGATCGTCACCGCCATCGAGGTCACCGTCCCGTACATCGATGCGCTCGATCCGATCCGAGCCGTCCTTCTGATCCTCCTTGGTTCCGCCAAGTTCGCGGTGGTGGTGGCCGTGTTCATGCACCTTCGCTACGACCTCAAGGCGTATCGGTTCTATTTCCTCATCGGCCTGGCCGGTGCGACCGTCGTGTTCGCCGTGGTCCTGGCGAGCTTCCGCGCCTTCTGACATGGGTGCAGGCGGCCTTCCTCCGTTCCACCTTCACCTGGATGTCCTCGGCCTGATCGGGGCGCTCGCGGTGGGCTACGAGTACGGCATCCGTAGGCTCGCGGGCCGCTACTGCCCGGTCGACGAACCTCCCGTCACGGCGCGCCAACGCCTGCTGTTCCACGGCGGGTTGGTGGTGCTGGTCATCGTGTCGATCTGGCCGTTCCACGACATCGCGGAGCAGCGTCTGTTCATGTTCCACATGGTGGAGCACCTGATGTTCGCCTTCGTGGTTCCTCCGATGCTGCTGGTCGGCATCCCCTGGTGGTTCCTGCGTGCGATCGTGCGCCCGGTGCTGCCGCTCGTGAAGGTCCTCACCCGGCCCATCGTGGCGTTGCTGGCGTTCAACGTGTGGTTGGCGTTCATCCATGTGCCGTCGGTGGTCGTGGCGATGGACACCAACAGCTTCTTCCATTTCTTCGCCCATGCCACCTTGTTCCTGACGGCCATCATGATGTGGTGGCCGGTGATGGAGCCGATCCCGGACACCCGGACGTTGACCCCGATGGGCAAGATGGGGTACCTGTTCCTGCAGGGCATCGTGCCGAACATCCCCGCCGCGTTCATGACCCTCGGGTCGTCGCCGCTGTACCCGATCTACGAGACGTTCCCGCGACTGTGGGGGATCGATGTGATGACCGACCAGATCCTCGCCGGGTTGATCATGAAGATCGGCGGCACCCTGTGGCTGTGGGGATTCATCGGGTGGGTCTGGTTCTCGTGGTACAACGAGGAGCAACGGTTCGAGCGCGGGCCGGCGGTTCTCCAACGTCCCCGACGATGAGGGTGATCCGTCTCGCCTCCCTCGTGGCGGTGGTGCTGATCGCGGCGTCGACGATCGCCGGATGCGGCGGCGGCAAGGGGCCATCGACGGTCGGGGTCGTGCTGGAGGTGGACGGGGACCTGACGACCGTCCGATCGTTCACCCTCCTCACCGAGGAGGGCACACAGGTGCGGTTCTTCCCGGCCGAGGAGGTCACGTTCGATGGGGGGCCGCTGAGTCATCTGACGTCCCACGTCGTGTCGGGCGACCCGGTCAGGGTCTTCTACGAGAAGGCGCCCGACGGGCGATTCGTGGCCACCGCGATCGAGGACGCTTCCTAGCGGCGCGGTCAGGTCGTTCCGTTCCGATCCCACGGGCGCAGCGCGAGGGCCGTGGTCCCTCCGAGGATGGCTGTTGCCACGAGGGCGAACACCGCGACCGACACGGTCGGCGATGGCGAGTTCAACAGCACCTGGGCGAGTGAGACGGCCAGCAGCACGATGATGATGACGGCGATGAGGGGTACCCCGACGGCCCGGGCCATGTCGGTCCACACGTCCCGTGCGGATGCCGGCAACGCCTCGTTCCCGCCGACCACCGCGGGTCGAGCCAGGGCGTCGACGACGGGTACCGTGATGGTACCGACGACTAGGCCGGCGATCCCGGCGATGATGAACATCGTCCCCACCGGGATGGTCACGATCCCGTCGATGGAGATGTCGCCGGCAACGGTCACGGAGAACGCGGTCGCTGCGAACCCGAGGACGATCGACAAGATCACGCCGATCGGGATCAGGTACCGGAGCGGGAAGCGCCGTGCCTCGGGCTCGAGGATCCTGCCGATCCCGTACGCCAACCCGGTCAGCGCCAGACCGCCGAGGAACGACACGACCACCACGAGGAGCCACATCGACGTGGCGGTGGCGACGAACACCGGTTGGGCCACCCCAGGGGCGAGCTCGACGGCGGTGACCGTCTCGGTCGCGACGAACGCCGTGAACCAGACGGCCAGGCCGAGGGCGATGACGGTGCCTGCCACGGCGCCGTTGATGAAGGCTGCAGCTGGGTGTCGCTCCATGGTGCGGCGATGTTAGTCGGCCCGCAGGTCGCGTCGGATCCTCAGCGGTCGCAGACGTCGGGAGCGAAGATGCCGAGGACCTGATCGTCCTCCGAGATCCCCCGGACCGGACCCCACAGCAGCAGCTCGCTCGATTGCTTGGACCGAAGCTCGAAGATGTCGCCGAGGAGAGGATCGGTCGAGTACGTCACGTCCTGGTTGGCGTAGATCTCCTCGAGCTGCTTGATCGTGTCGCCGGCCTTGAGGCCGCTGAGGGTCTCGAAGTCCTTGGCGGGCGAGTCGAGATCCCCGACGGTGATGTCCTGCCGGTAGCCGTTGAAGGTGTCCTTGCCGCCGGGCTGGGTGATGATCGCATGGAACGGTCCGAAGCGGATGATCCGTTCCTGGTCGCCTTCGCAGACCCCCCATCGGCCGGTCGACACCTGCCATCCGGTGTCCTCGCTGGGGCTGCCGAAGCTGGCGGTGAGTCGACCGATCACGTCCCCTGCGGGGGTTCCGAAGACGAAATCCTTGACATCGTTCTTGTTGACCCGGATCCCGTTGCTCATCAGCTTCAGACGATCCACCGGGATGGCAGGTTCGATCGGGGGGTACGGCGTCGATGGAAGGGTGGTGACGGTGGTGCCCGGTGTCGAGGTGGAACTGCCGGTGCCGCCGGTGGTCGACGTGGCGTCGCCCGGTGCGGTGACGCCCGGCGCCGTCGTGGCGGTGCCGGGGGCGGTCGCTTCGTCGGTGGCGTCCTTTCCGAGGAGCTGGAAGACGGCCACCGACAGCGCGATCAGCAGGAGCCCGATGATGAGTCCCGTGAGCAGCGGTGACGCGGGCGGCTGGGCCGGGGGTACCGAGGGATCCTCGAGTCGCGGCATGGGCTCGTCGCCGGTCAGATCCGCCAGGTCGGCGTACGGATCGGTCCAGCCGGGCGGATTCGGTTCGTAGGGTTCGCGGGGATCGCTCACGGTCGGGGTCCTCCAGGTCCGGCGGCCATTGTACGGTCAGTTGGCGGCTGCCGAGGGAGATCCGGCGAGGTCGGGGTAGGCCTCGGCGAGGACGTCGGCGAACGGTGCCGTCGGAACGAGGATCGATTGGCCCTTCTTGTTGCTGGTGAGCCTGACAGGGATCGTCAGGCGGTTGATGTCCTTCAGGTCGAGGTCACGGAGCTGCCACGCGAGGGCGATGGCGTCGGTAAGGCCCAGCTGGTCGTCGAGCGTGAAGTTGTCGCTGAGCTCGGCGACCTTGCGGGTCAGATCCGACGGTGAGTCGAAGGTCTTGAGCTTCGAGAACAACTGCAAGATGACCTCTTGCTGATGCTGGTTGCGGAGAAGATCTCCGGCTCCGGGCACCGAGCGCCACCGGCCGTCGACCTTCTGCTGGGTATGGCGCGAACGAACCCAGGCGAGGGCCTGCTCGCCGGTGGCGTTGGTGCATCCGGCGGGAAGGTCGAGGCCGGACTTGCTGTCCCGGACCGGGTACTCGACGCAGATCTCGACTCCGCCTACGCCGTCGATGATCCGCTTGAACCCCTCGAAGTCGAACATCGCGAAGTGGTCGACCTCGATCCCGGTGAAATCCTCGACGGTCAAGGCGAGGAGCGTCGGTCCGCTGATGTCGTCGCAGCCGTGGATGGTGGCGTTGATCCTCGTGTAGCCCCCGGTACAACGATTCGGCAGGTACAGGTCGCGGGGGAGCGACACCATGAAGGGCTTGGACCCGTCGCCGGGGAGGACCATCAGCATGATCACGTCGGCAGCGCCGGCGACCTGGTCGCCGCCGATCACCAGGAAGGCCTGGGTCTCGCCGGTCGCCGGTGTGCCGACGACGAAACCGGCGAGCTCCTCGTTGGTGCCGCCGTCACCTTCGATGAGATCGGGGCCGATCTCGGGGAGGGGGAGCAGGGACTGTGCCGCGTCGACGTTGAGGATGCCACGGTCGACGTCCTGCCAGGACCGCAGGAGCTGGGCGCCGGTGAAGGTTGCGTACAAGGTGACGATGACGACGAAGGCGCCGAGGGTCCGCTTGGCGGCCCGAACCAGCGGGTGCCGCCAGAACCGACTCCGCATGTCCGCACGGTTCACCACGTACCCGAGGACGGGCGCTCCGGCGGCCTCGAGACGCTCGGCCGTCTCGGAGACCCCGTCGCGCGGCGCGTGCTCGGAGACGACGAGGAGCGCCCCGTCGGCATGGGTCGCGAGGGGTCCCGATGCTCCGTTCCACAGGACCGGCGGCGAGTCCACGAGCACCAGGTCGGCTCGCTCTCCGACCCGTTCGATCATCTCGCCCAGCCGCGGGTTCGAGAGCACCTCGGCGGGATCGTCGGAGGCGGAACCCGACGGGATCACCGGCAGGAGCGCGTCGGGTCCGACCTCCCACAGCCGGGCGACATCACCCAGGTCGGCTCCTTCCGCGAGGTCGGTCAGGCCCGGTTCGGGGCCGGTGCCGAGGAACCGAGACACCCCTCCGCGGGCGGGGTCTCCGTCGACGAGGAGCACCCGACGGCCGGCTTGGGTCGCCGCGGCCGCGAGGTTGATGGCGACGGTGGTCGCTCCTTGCCCGGGTGATGGCGAGGTGACGAGGAGGACCTGGCCGTGGGTTCTGCTCTCGAGGGCCGACAGGGTCCGCCGGTACGAGTCGGCGCTTCCGGAGGTCGGGTCGGCGATGGTCGGGGCGGGACTGGAGTCGTCGGTCGGGATGGATCCCAGCTCATCGGCCGAGACGAGTCGATCGAGCCGAGGGGGGCTCGACGTCCTCCACCAGACGAGCCAGACCGCTCCGGAGACCGTCGCCGCGACGATCGCGGAGATCAACGCGCCACGGTTGGTCGGCCAGCCGACGACCCCGAGGACGAAGACGATCGTGCCGGCAGCGACGGAGAGGACGTTGCCGGGTGCGAAGATGCGGCGCAGTCGAGATCGGTTGCGGTGCGCTGGCATCGGATCCCCCTCGTACCTCGGTCGTCCCGATCGCCGCTCAGATGTTACGTCCCGAGTCGACGAACCGGATCATGGCCGCTCAGTTCTCGGCGCACACCATCGGCGAGTAGATGCCCAGGACGGTGCCCGTGTCCTCTGCGGAGCTGACGGGACCCCACAGGAGCAGCTCGTCGCCGTCGTACAGCTCGAACGCGAGGCGACCGTCGACGGGACCGTAGACGATCCGGTAGGCCGAGTAGATGCGATTGAGGTCGGCCACCGTGTCGCCGAGGGTCAGTCCGGACAGCGTTTCCAGCGTCGCCTGGTCCGTCGGACCGGTCGAGGGATGCTCGTAGCGGTAACCGGCGAACGTTCCCGTGTCGAGATCGCCTGCGAAGAGCGCCGTCAATGAGCCCCACCGGACCCAGAGGCCGTCGGTGCCCGGACACAGGCCGGTTTCGGCGGTGGCGTATCCGGTCTCGTCGGGGGTGCCGAGACTGGCGGTGAGGCGGCCCGCGACCTCTCCGAGCGGGGCGCCGATGGCGAGAGGTCCGATGCCTCCGGCCTTGAGATCGAGCTGCGAGGGCGCGATGGGTGAGCCGGAGGCGGCGAACGCGTCCGGCCCGGGGGCGGGGATCGTGGTGGTCGTCGTGGTCGTGGCCTCGGTGGTGGTGGGTACTTCGGTCGTGGTCGGTACGGTCGTCTCGGGTGCCGGGGGCAGCGTGGTGACGGGCACGACCGACGCGGTCGTGGTCCCGGCCGGTTCGTCGCCGTCGAGGAGGCCGGAGGCGATGAGCCCATAGACGACGAGAACCGCGGTCGCGAGGATGGCGGGGATCGCCCATTTCGAGAGGTCACGCTGTCGTTTGGGTGGCTCCCACGGGTCGATGTCGCCCGGGGCGTCCACCGGCGCAGCCACGATCGGGATCTCCTCGGTGACGTGGTCGGGTTCCTCGGCGGTCGGTGCAGTGGCGACCGGTCTCACGGTGGGGGCGGGTTCGGTGCCGTTGGCGACACCGACGCCGACGGTGACGGCTTCTCCGACCCGGATGTCGATCCAGGTCCGGCCGCAGGTGGGGCAGCGGGAGATGTCGGCAGGTCGTGCGGTGCCGCAGAAGACGCAGAGTGGGAGATCGACCGATGTCGTCATGGCGTCGAGCTTACGGACCGATCCTGGCTAGCCAAGGATTTCGGGATCTCGGCGGTGACCTGGCGAGGTCGTCGGTCGGGTCTCGAGCAGCACGCGGAGCGCGTCGGGATCGGACACGGGAAGCTCGCAGATCAGGTCGTGGCAGACGTGGGCGGTAGCGGTGGCCCCGCCCGGACGGTCCTCCAGGAGCGGGACGTCGGTGGGGGTGCCGTCGCCGACGGCGACGATCGCGGTGGGCCGGAACCGTTCCCACACGACCCGCTCGAGGGGTCGCCGACGTTCGGCGTCTCCGACGATGGCGACCTCGTCGATGCCGGCGGTGTAGGTGAGCCACGTTGCGAGGAGGTGACCCGAGAAGGTCGGATGCGCGATCGCGGTGGTGGCGGCGGCCCGGACCGTGGCTTCGAGTGCCACGACGGCGTCGTCGTCGCCGGTGAGTGCATGATGCATGAGGAGCGCCTCGGCCGCGAGCGCGTTGTCGGAGGGAACCGGGCTGTCCTGGAGGTTCTTCGGTCGAGCGATGAGGGTCTCGCCGTCGGCGCGGGTGGCGAAGAACCCGCCGTCGGGATCGGCGAAGTCCCCGAGGAGGGTGGCGACGTGTTGCTCGGCGGCTCGGAACCACCGTTCGTTCCCGTCGACGCCGAACAGCGTGAACAGGCCGATGGCCGAGGCCGCATGGTCGTCACAGAACGCGCGCGGTCCGAGCTGGTGCCCGCGGCGGCTCCGGCGGAGGCCGTCGGGCTCGGCTGCGGCATCCACCAGGTACTCGGCGATGCGGGTGGCGGCGGCGAGGTAGGCGGGGTCGTCCAAGATGGCAGCCGCCTCGGCGAAGGAACGGAGCGCCAACGCGTTCCAGGCGGTCACGAGCTTGTCGTCCCGGTCGGGACGAGTCCGCGCGGATCGGGCGGCTCGCAGATCGTCGTCGATGGACGCTTTCACCATCGCGAGTTGATCCGCGTCGACACCGAGGAGCCGGGCGGTCTCGGGCAGTGGCCGGGGGAGATGGAGGATGTTGGCTCCGTCGAAGTTCCCTTCCGGGGTGGCGCCGTAGATACGGGCGGCGATGTCGCGACGGTCCCCGACAGCGGCGCCGAGCTCCTCCCAGGTCCACACGTAGTAGCGCCCCTCGGTCCCCTCGGAGTCGGCGTCTTCGGCGGAGTGGAATCCACCGAGGGGATCGGACATATCGGACAGGAGATACCCATATGTCGAGCGTGCCGTGGCCAGGAAGGTCGTGTCGGCGGTGATCTGCCATGCCCGGAGGTAGACCCGCGCCAGGAGGGCGTTGTCGTAGAGCATCTTCTCGAAGTGCGGCACCAACCAGTGCCGGTCGACCGAATAGCGAGCGAACCCCCCACCGAGCTGATCGTGGATGCCGCCTCGCTGCATGTGGTCGAGGGTGACGGTCGCCATCCGGGTGGCCAAGGCCCGCCGATCGGGATCGCCTCCGATGGCGGCGTAGCGGAGCAGGTACTCGAGGGTGGAGGGCTGCGGGAACTTCGGTGCGTTCCCGAACCCACCGAGCTCGCCGTCGTAGGTCGCCGAGATCCGGTCGATGGCCTGGTCGAGGGCTTCTCGGTGCGGGGTGTCGCCTGCCGGCGGCACGGCCTCGCGGATCGCCGCGGTCAGACGGTCGGCCTGGTCGACGAGGGCGTGGCGCTCGCGTTCCCACAGCTCATGGATGCGTTCGAGGAGCTGGCGGAACGACACCATGCCCGGCCGCGGGCTCTTGGGGAAGTAGGTGCCACCGTAGAACGGACGGCCGTCGGGAGTGAGGAAGACCGTCATCGGCCAGCCACCTCGGCCGGTGAGGGCTTGGACGGCGTCCATGTAGATGCGATCGACGTCGGGACGTTCCTCTCGGTCGACCTTGATGCTGACGTAGTGGGCGTTCAGGTAGTCGGCCGTTTCGGGGTCCTCGAAGGACTCGTGGGCCATGACGTGGCACCAGTGGCATGCTGAGTAGCCGACCGACAGCAAGATGGGGACATCGCGGTCCCGGGCCGCGGCGAACGCCTCGTCGCTCCACGGGTACCAGTCGACCGGGTTGTCGGCATGCTGGGCCAGGTAGGGAGATGCTGCATCGGCCAGTCGGTTCATCGTCCCACGGTACCGGTGTCTGTCATCGTCCCACGGTACCGGTGTCTGGCGTCGAGGGATGCGCCATGGACGCCGCCGGGTGTCCGCGTGCACGCCAGGGGGCGTGTGGTTCGGTCGCGATGTCGGACGCCGGTCTAGAAGCTGGGCTGGCCCACGCCACCGTTGCAGGCGCCTGCGGGCTCGGGAGCTTCGCTGGATCCCTTGAACTCGTTGACGAACTGCTCGAGCTTCGGGTCGTCGGGGTCGTCGAACGTGAGGCGATGACCCCAGGCGGTGGCCATGATCGGCGCTTCTTGACCGGCCACCGGACTGACGATCACCTTGTCGACTCGACCGACGAACCGCTTCAGGGTCGAGCCGTCCACGTCGCCGGGACGGTAGGTCACCCAGACGGCGCCATGTTCGAGAGAGTGGGTCGCGTTCTCGGCTTCGATCGGCTGGTCGTAGAACCCACAGTTCTGCCAGATGGACGAGTGCGGCCCGCCGGCGGGGACCTCGTCGGCGCCGTAGATGTCGGCGTCGACGTGTTGCCCGGACGCCACGGCGACCTCCTCGGTCCCGTCGGGTACCCCGCGGAGGGGTTGGGGCTGGAACGCGATCATGACGACGAGCGCGAGGCCGACGATCGTGCCGAGGCCGACGAGGATGCGTTTGGGCCACGGCGAAGGGGTGGTTGGGGTCTGCCGCTGCTGGGCGGCCGGCCGCTTCGATCGGGTCTTCTTCGGTGCGTTGCTCATCGGGATCGTTCCTCCATCGGGGGCAGCCTACGCGTGGTGGGTCGCTATCGATGCAGCGTCACGTCAGATCGACGCGGCGCATCGCCATGGCGTTGACCGCCACGATCACCGTCGACAGCGACATGAACAACGCGCCGACCGCGGGAGAGAGGACGAGCCCGGCGGTGTAGGCGACCCCGGCGGCGAGGGGGATGGCGATGACGTTGTAGCCCGTAGCCCACGCCAGGTTCTGCACCATCTTGCGGCGGGTGAGACGTGCCAATCGAAGGGCCCGGGGGACGCCGCGGGGGTCGTCTTCGACCAGCACGAGGTCGGCCGATTCGATGGCCACGTTCGTGCCTGCCCCGATGGCGATGCCCAGGTCGGCGTTGACCAGGGCGGGTGCGTCGTTGATGCCGTCTCCGACGAAGGCCACCTTCCCGGTCTTCTTCAGGTCGGCGACGATGCGGGCCTTGTCCTGGGGCAGGACCCTGGCGAAGTAGCGCTCGATGCCGAGCTCTCCGGCCACGGTGCGGGCCACGGCTTCGGCGTCGCCGGTGATCATGACCGGTTCGACACCCATCTCGCGGAGCGCCCGGATGGCGGCCGCCGCGGTGGGCCGGATCCTGTCGGCCAGTCGGATCGCGGCGATGGCCTTCCCTTCGGACATGACCACGACGGCCGATTCGCCGCGGCGGTCGGCTTCGGCGAGCTCCTCTCGCACCGCCGGTGGGACGGTGGCGTCGAGTTCCGCCGCCCATTCGGGTGCTCCGACGGCGTAGGCGATGCCGTCGATGCGGGCCTGGATGCCGCGTCCGGGGACCGCGGCGACGTCGGTCGCGGTGGGGACGTCGACGCCGCGTTCGGTGGCGGCGTCGACGATGGCCGAGGCGAGGGGGTGCTCGGAGGATCGTTCGATGGCGGCGGCCAGGGCCAGGGCTCGGTCGGCGTCGATGCGGTCGGTGCCGATCGCGGAGACGGCGAACCGACCCTCGGTGAGGGTGCCGGTCTTGTCGAGGGCCACGACGTCGACGGCATAGCCGCGCTCGAAGGCTTCTCGGTTGCGGACGAGCACGCCGTGGGATGCGGCCATCGAGGTGGCGTTGGCCGTGACCAGGGGGATGGCCAGGCCGAGGGCGTGAGGGCAGGCGATGACGAGGACGGTGACCATCCGGGTGACCGCGAAGGTCACCCCTGCGCCGACGCCGAACCAGATCAGGAAGGTGGGAGCGGCGACGCCGAGGGCGATCACCGTGAGCCAGAACGCTGCCCGGTCGGCCAGGACCTGGAACCGCGATCGGGATCGCTGAGCCTCCTCGACGAGCCGCATGATCTGCGACAGCGTGGTGTCGCCGCCGACGCGGGACACCTCGATGGTGAGCGCTCCCTCGCCGTTGATCGCGCCGGCGACGACCTCGTCGCCTTCCTGTTTGGTGACGGGCCGCGACTCGCCGGTCAGGAACGCCTCGTTGACCGACGAACGGCCCTCTTGTACGAACCCGTCGGCGGGGATCTGCTCGCCCGGACGGACGAGGATCCGGTCACCGATCTGGAGCTGGTCGATCGGAACGTCCACGATCGACCCGTCGGGGTCGAGGCGATGCGCCTCGGTGGGGAGGAGCTTGGCGAGCTCGTCGAGGGCGCGAGAGGCGCTCTGGACCGACCGCATCTCGATCCAGTGGCCGAGGAGCATGACGACGATCAGCGTCGACAGTTCCCAGTAGAACGGTTCGCCGGGGAACCCGAACGTGACGGCGATGCTGTAGGCGTACGCGACGGTGATGGCGACCGTGATCAGGGTCATCATGCCGGGCATGCGGGCACGCAGCTCGCGGCGGGCGCCGACGAGGAACGGCCGACCGCCGTAGAAGTACAGGATCGTTGCCAGGACCGGGGTGATGAGCCACGACCCGGGGAACGTGATCGCTTCGTATCCGAACCACGTCTGGATCTGCGGCGAGAAGTACAGGATCGGCAGGGTGAGGGCGATGCTGATCGCGAGCAGGTCGCGGAACATCTCGGGTGAGTGACCCTCGTGCTTGTCGTGGCCGCCGTGGTCTGCGTGCTGGTCGCGTTCGGCGGGGGGCGAGCCGGTGCCGGTCGCCGCGGGTCGGTCGTGGTCGGTGTGGTCGTGCATGGTCGATCTCCTCGTCAGCGGATTCCGGCGGCCTCCTGCAGGCCGCGGACGTAGCGGGTGATGTCGGCGATGGCCTGTTCGGAGAGATCCGGGATGGCGGGCATCGGTCCGAAGTTCCAATGGTGCGGGGTCACGCCTCGTCGAACGGCGATCAGGAACGCGCCGTCGGCGTGGTGGCCGGGCCGGTAGAAGGGATGGACCAGTGGCGGCCCCTGGGTCGTCCCCTCGGCGTCGGTGCCGTGGCAGGCGGCACATCGTTGCTCGAAGAGCGTCTGGCCTCGCACCGGGTCGCCGGCCGGCAGGGCGCCGGATCCGTCGCCGTCGCCGTCGCCGAGGGCGAAGGCGAGAGCGATCAGCGCGATGGCGGCGATCGTGACTCCGATGATCATGCGGCGCATCGAGGGACCTTCGGTGGGGTTCGGGATGGGACCATCGACCCGACGGCGTCGACGCCATCGGGGGCGGGGCACCCGGGAGTATACCACCCCACCCGGGGTGGGCATGCGTCGCGGGCGCCCGGCTGGGCTCGGTGCCTCCGGTAGTCTGCAGGTGCTTCGCGAAAGGGTGTGGACATGGCGACCGCCGAGGACATCGCACGGTACCGAGAGAACTACCAGGACGAGATCGACGGCGCGGCGATGTACCGGGCGCTGGCCGACATGGAGTCGGACCCGGCACTGCAGGAGCTCTACCGGAAGCTCGCCACCACCGAGGAGCGGCACGCCGCGTTCTGGCGCGACAAGCTCGCCGCCGGCGGCGTCGAACTCGGCGAACCCGAACCTTCCCGGCGCGCCAAGATCCTCATCTGGCTGGCCAAGCGCCTCGGCACCAACGTCCTGGTCACGACCATGGCTGCCGAGGAGAAGGCCGGGCAGTTCATGTACGACGACCAGCCCGAGACGCAGGGCACGAGCCTTCCCGCCGATGAGCGGTCCCATGCCCGGATCCTGGCCCAGCTGGCCGGCGAAGGGCCCAAGACGATCACCGGTCCCGTCCTCGCCCGTATCGAGGGCCGCCATTCGGCCGTCGGAGGTAACGCCCTCAGGGCGGCGGTGCTGGGAGCCAACGACGGCCTCGTGTCGAACATGTCGCTGGTCATGGGCGTCGCCGGCGCCACCGACGCCAACAGCTCCATCGTCATCGCCGGCGTCGCGGGTCTCCTCGCGGGAGCCATCTCGATGGCCCTGGGGGAATGGATCTCGGTCCAGTCGTCGCGCGAGCTGTACGAACGACAGATCGAGATCGAACGACGTGAGATCCGCGAGATCCCCGAGGAGGAGGCCGAGGAGCTGGCGCTGATCTACGAGTCGAAGGGGATGCCGGCCGATCAGGCGGCGGAGTTGGCGGCTCGGGTGATGCAGGACGAGGAGAAGGCACTCGACACGATGGCCCGTGAGGAGCTGGGGATCGATCCCGACGAGCTCGGTGGGTCGCCGTGGGAGGCGGCCCTCGCCTCGTTCTTCCTGTTCTCCGCCGGTGCGATCTTGCCGGTGTTCCCGTTCCTCGTGTCCGCCGGTGCTCCGGCGATCTGGGGGGCGATCGTCCTCAGCGGCCTCGGACTCTTCGGGCTCGGTGCCGCGATCTCGCTGATGACCGGTCGCAACGTCTGGTTCTCGGGGTTCCGGCAGATGGGATTCGGGCTCGCTGCCGCCGCCGTCACCTTCGGTATCGGCACGTTGCTGGGGGTCGCGGTCTCGTGAACGGCGACCCGGTCCGGATCGGCGTCGTCGGCGGCCTCAACATGGACATCCACCTGTTCGGTGTCGAGGAACCGGGAGTGGGTGCCGTCTACCTCGCCGACCACTACCTGATCGAACCGGGAGGCAAGGGCGCCAACCAGGCTCGGGCCGCAGCCAGGCTCGGCGCCGACGTCGTTCTCGTCGGACGGGTGGGCGACGACGAGTTCGGCCATCTGTGCGTCGCCGCGGTCGAGGGCGACGGGGTCGATGCCGACGGCGTCGCGGTGACCGCCGGCGAACGGACCGGTTTCGTCGTGATCCGCCTCGTCGAGGGCCATCACGTCTCACTCGTGTTCTCACCGGGCGTCAACAACCACCTCACGTGGAACGACGTCGAGGCCGCGCTGGCGAAGCTCGCCGATCGCGACGTGCTGCTCACCCAAGGGGAGGTTCCTCCCGACGTGGTGGATCGGCTCCTCACCTGGGCCTCGGGGAAGGGCATCCCGGTCTATCTGGATCCTGCCTCGCCCGAGCAGGTCACGCTCTCTGCATTGCAGCGGGCAGAGGTCATCACCCCTGATCGGGAGGAGGCGGCAGCGCTCACCGGTCGGGATCTCACCACCCAGGCGGCCCCATGGCTCGGGGCCCGCGAACTGGTCGACCTGGGGATCGAACGGGCGGTCGTGAAGCTCGGGGCCCATGGTTCCCTGCTGGTGGACACCACGCTGGGGACCCGCCACGTCCCGACCGCGCCCGTTCGGGCGGTGGACGAGACCGGGGCCGGCGACGTCTTCATCGCCGCGCTCGCCGTCCGTCGGGCCACCGGAGAGGGCTGGCCGGAAGCCGTCAGGTTCGCGAACGCGGCGGCGGCTCGCTCGGTGTCCGAACGCGGCCTCGCGCTGCCGACCGTACCCGAGGTGCTGGAACTGGAAGCGACGATCCCCGGCGCCGCCTAGCGCCGCCCACGCCGCGATCCCCACCATTTCACTCCCTCGGTGATGACGAAGATCGGGGCGCCCACGGCGAAGATCACGAGCCAGTCGTTCACATGCAGTGGCACCGTCCCGAGCGCCCGCTGCAGCGGCGGCGCGTACACGGCGAGGACCTGAAGCGAGACCGTGGTCGCCCACGCCGCCAGGAGCCATCGGTTGGACAGGAACCCGATCCGGTACAGGGGCAACCGAAGCGAGCGGAAGTTGAACACGTTCAGTTTCTCGAAGATGACGATGCCGGTGAAGGCCATCGTGTGGGCCTTGGTGACGTGGAGGTCGCTGCCGGCGAGGTAGATCGTGAAGACGACCAGGGTGGCGATCCCGACGTAGCTGCCGAGGAGCCCGATCTGGGTCATGGCATGCCGGCTCAGGATCGGGGCCCGCGGGTCGCGGGGAGGCTGGCGCATGATGTCGGGTTCGGCCGGTTCGACCCCGAGCGCGACGGCGGTCATGCCGTCGGTGATCAGGTTCATCCACAGGATCTGCACCGGGAGCAGGATGAGCGGGCCGCCGATGAGGATGTTGGCGAAGATGGCCAGCACCTCACCGGTGTTCGATGACAGCAGATAGCGGATGAACTTCTGGATGTTGTCGTAGAGGCGCCGTCCCTCTTCGACCGCGGCGACGATCGTGGCGTAGTTGTCGTCGGTGAGGACCATGTCGGCGGCAGCCTTGGCGACGTCGGTACCGCGCCGACCCATCGCCACGCCGATGTCGGCCTGCTTCAAGGCCGGTGCGTCGTTGACCCCGTCACCGGTCATGGCGACCACGCCGCCTTGGTGTTGCAAGGCCGAGACGATGCGGAGTTTGTGCTCGGGCGCGGTGCGGGCGAACAGCACGGGCTCGCGTACGACCTCGGCGAGCTCGTCGTCGGACATGCCGTCGAGGTCGGTACCGATGACGGCTCGATCGGCGTGGAGGCCGATGCGCCGGGCGACGGCGAGGGCGGTCTCGGCGGCGTCGCCGGTGATCATGATGGTGCGGATCCCGGCTCCCTTGGCGACCTCGATGGCGGGACGGACCTCGGGACGGGGCGGATCGATGATGCCGACGATGCCGAGGAACGTCAGGTCGTTCTCGACGTGTGCTTCGTCCATCGGCGTGTCGGGGTCGAGCGGTCGGCGAGCCAACGCCAGCGTGCGGAGGCCGCGTTCGGCGAGTTCCTGGAAGGCGCGAGTCGCCCGCGCACGGTCCTCGTCGGTGATGGCCCGCTCGTGATCGCCGTCGAGGATCTTGGTGCATCGTTCGAGGATCACCTCGGGGGCGCCCTTGATGTGGGCGACGACCGGGCCGTGATCGTGGCGGACGACGACGGTCATGCGTTTCCGCTGGGAGTTGAAGGAGATCTCGGCGATCGGCTCGTCTCGGTCGTTGGGACTGAGCCACGCCTTGTAGGCGGCCACGATGAGCGCCACCTCGGTCGGATCGCCGATCGCGTGCCATCCGCGCTCATCTCGCTGGAGCGCCGCGTGGTTGCAGTACAGGCCGGTCTCGAGCAGTGCCCGCAGGTCGGGTCGCCGCTTGTAGTCCACCCGGCGGTTGTGCCTGGGATTCCCGTGGGCGAGATGGCCGGGTTCCTCGAAGTGACCTGCGGGGTCGTAGCCGGTGCCGGTGACGACGACCGGTCCGGCGGGTAACCAGATCTCGGTGACGGTCATCTCGTTCTCGGTGAGGGTGCCGGTCTTGTCGGTGCAGATGACGTCCGCTGATCCCAGGGTCTCGGCCGACCGTAGGCGGCGGATGAGCGCGTTGCGTCGCACCATGTTGCGGACCCCGAGGCCGAGGGTGATCGTCACCACCGCGGGGAGGCCCTCGGGGACGGCGGCCACCGCCAGCGACACGCCGGTGAGGAACATCTCGAGCGGGGGCTTGCCGGCGAGGACACCGCCGACGAACACGATGACGCCGATGACGACGACCAAAGCACCGAGGCGTCTGCCGAGACCCTCGAGCCGCCGCTGGAGCGGCGTCTCCTCGGTGCCGAGCTCTTGGGACAGACGGGCGATGTGCCCGAACTCGGTGGCCATGGCGGTGGCGACCACGATCCCGGTGCCGCGACCGTTGACGACGACCGTCCCCATGAAGGCCATGTCGGATCGTTCCGCCAAGGGGGCGTCGGGAGGTACCGGTTCGGTGGACTTCGCGACGGGGACCGATTCGCCGGTCAGGGCCGACTCGTCGATCCGGAGGTTGAGGGAGGTACCGAGACGCAGGTCGGCGGGAACCTGGTCGCCGACCTCGAGCACGACGACGTCGCCGGGGACGAGGCTCTCGGCGGAGACCGTCCGCTCCGTGCCGTCTCTGATCACGATGCAGGTCGGCGTCAGCATCCGCTTCAGCGCCTCGAGGGCCTTCTCGGCCCGGTACTCCTGGACGAAGCCGAGCAGTCCGTTGAGGACGACGATGGCGACGATGACGATCGCGTCGACGCTGTCGCCGACGCCGACCGAGATGACGGCGGCGACCGCGAGGATCCCGATCAGCGGATCGAGGAACTGTCGGGCGAGGGCCTTCCACCACGGTTCCTTCCCCACCTCCTCGAGCCGATTCGGCCCGTACCGGTCGAGGCGTTTGGCGGCGTCGATCGACGTCAGTCCGCGGTCGATGTCGGTGTCGAGGGCGCCGGCGACGTCATCGATGGGCATCGCATGCCATGACGTCGGCGCAGAGGCGGCGCTGGCGGCGGTGGAGGTGGTGCGGTCGCTCATCCGGCGGCGGTTTCGGCGGGTCGGAGGGAGGGTCCCCAGCGGTCGAGCATGATGGCGAACAGCGGCGGCACGAGCAGCGTCGACAGTCCTGAGGCGGCGACGAGGGCGGTGAAGAGCTGGTCGTTGATGATCCCGGCGGTGAGGAGGAGCTGGGCGACGATGATCTCGGTCGTGAGACGGGCGTTGAGCCCGACGCCGGTGGCGAGGGCCTCTCTCTTGGTGGCTCGCCCGAAGGGAACCAGCAGCCAGGCGCCGATCAACTTGCCGAAGAACGCTGCCGAGAACAGACCGACCGCCAACCAGGGCGCTTTCAGCATGCCGCTCAGGTCGACCGAGAGGCCCACCCAGAGGAAGAAGATCGGGCCGAAGAAGCCGTAGGCCCCCAGATCGATGGCGTTACGCACGGCGCTTCGCTCGGGCCGATCCCCATCGACGGTCGGTCGTAGGACGACACCGGTGATGAGGGCGCCGACCACGAGCCCGAGGCCGACGTACTGGGCGAGGCCGCCGAGGGCGAACAGCGTCACGGAGCTCAACAGCAGGAGCTCGCGGGGTTTCCGATGGGTCCATGACGCCAGGAAGGGCAGGAGCCACCGGTAGGCGGTGTAGGCGGCGACGGCGAAGGCGACACCGCCGATCAGGACGTCGGAGATGTCGTGTTCGATCGTGGCCGAGATCGGACCCTGGTTCCCGGCAGCCACGGTCCCGATCCACACCGAGGTGACGACGACCAAGATGACCTCGATGACGTCGTCGAGGACGCCGGCGCCGACGATGAACCGACCGACCCGGGTGTTGACCATGCCGAACTCGTCGAGGATGGGGACGACGACGGCTTCGGCGGTCGGCATCCGGGTCATGCCGATGAACAACGACAGGAACACGCCGTATCCCAGGGACACCATGAACCCGAATCCGAGCAGGAAGGGCACCGTCGTGTTGAGAACCGTCAGGAGGATGATGTCGCCGCCCATGCGCGACATCTCCTTCAGATCGACCTCCAGGCCGATAAGGAGAAGCAGCCACAGGACGCCGAGTTGCCCGAGGAGGCCGAGGATGGATCCGACGGGGCTGGAGGGATCGGGGTTGCCGATGACGAGGTGAGCGCCCATGCCGACGAACAGGGAAGCGAGGATGCGGGGGACGCGGACCCGATCGAAGGCGGTGCCGAGGGCGAAGCCGATCCCGAGGAGGAGGGCGATCTCGGCCAGGGCCTTCCCGAACTCGACCTCGCTCACCGGCCACCTCCGTCGGACGGAACGGGGACCGATGGTAGTGAGGCGCTTGCGGGTGCGGTCAGGCGGCGGGGAGGGTGAGGGTGAACACGGAGCGACCGTCGACGACGCGATAGCGGAGATCGCCCGACATCATGCGGGCGAGTTGGCGCCCGAGGGCCAGGCCGAGGCCCAGCGACCCGGGCAGTCCGGGGAGATCGGTCACCCGGTAGTACCGCTCGAAGATCGCTTCCCATTCGCTCTCGGGGAGCCCTTGTCCGGCGTCGGCGACGTGGATGGCACACCAGCCGGGGTGGTCGTGCTCGACGGTGACGGTGATCGGTTCCGAGCCGTACTTGTGGGCGTTGGAGAGGAGGTTGCGGATGATCTGGCGAAGCCGGAACGGATCGACCGTCGCCATGCAGGGCGACCCCGGCAGCGCCAGCTCGGGATCACCCTGACGCCACGCCTCGGTGACGGTCCGCACCTCGGCGGCGATGTCGGTCGGCCGAAGCCTGAGCTCGAGGGCGAGGACGTCGCTGCGGGCGGCGGCGAGGAGGTCGTCGACGAGGTCGGCCATCTCGTCGGCTTGCGTCGCCAGCAGACGGGTGAGCTCGGTGCGTTCGGCGTCGGAGAAGTCACCGGCACGCTCGTGGAGTTCGGCGGCGAGGCCGACGATGGTCGTCAGCGGGGTCCGGAGCTCGTGACTGACGGACCGGACGAGATCGTCCTTCGAGCGGGCGAGTTCGCGAAGCTCGCGTTCGGAGCGGACGGCGTCGGACTGGTCGACGACCTGGGTGAGGATCGATTGGAGGGTTCTGTCGGCCGAGCGGATGGCCGAGACGTGGAGTCGCACCGGGATGGTCGTTCCGTCGGTGCGGCGGAGGCGACGATCGGTGGTGTAGGTGTCGAGGGTCCCGCCGGTCATGGCGGCGTGGCGTCGCTGGATGTCGTCGATGTCGTTACGGTCGACGAGCGCTCGGATCTGGAGCCGGTCCGCTCCGGGAGGGAGCCCGACCATGGCGAGGAAGGCGGGGTTGGCGCGGACGACCGACAGGTCGGGGGAGTTGATGATCATCCCGATGGGGGCGTCGAGGAAGGCGGTGCGGAACAGGCGTTCGGAGTCGGCGAGACGCCGTTGGGTTTCGTATCGGTCGGTGACGTCTTCGAGGATGCCTTCGAGGAGGACGGTCTCGCCGTCGGGGCCCGAGATGGGACGGCAGGTCGAACGGGCCCAGATGGTCCGACCGTCGAGGGTCTCGAGTTGGATGTCCCGTTGGATGGGTCGGTCGATCGACGAGGCGAAGAACCCGTCGCGGATCTCGGGCTCGACGTACAGGTCCCTGACGGACAGGTCGAGGAGGGTGGCGACGTCAGGGGCACCGAGGAGCTCGGCCAGGGCCGGATTGCCCATCACGATCCGCCCGTCGGGGGTCGTCTGGAACACCCCCACGGGGAGACGCTCGATGTAGCCGTGGAGATCGTCCGAGACGCGTTCGAGGGGCCGTGGCGCCGTCATCCGATGCTCATCGGTCGGGGATCTCGGCCGGTTGAGTGGATGTGTGGCGGTGTGGTGGTCGGCTGCGGCTACCTGGTTCCCGCCGATAGGCTGGCGACCTCGCTGCCTCCTGGGAAATCAGGGGGTTCACAAACGGCCCGTCGTATGTGATAGTGGGGTGCGCTCGTGTCCCGCCCCGTACGGGATCGGGGGCTGGTGGTTCGGAAACCTTCGCTGGAGGACTCGTACATGGCGTCAGTGGGAAAGCCGCGCAAGGCGGTGGTGACTCGCGCGCAGCGCGAACGGGAGGAAGCCAAGGAACGGATCGAGCGGGACACGCTGACCCGGACCCGACGTGATCGGGACCGCAACAAGCTCACCGACGACCGTGGCAGGCTCACCACCGACCTGGTCAGCCAGTACCTGACGGCGATCGGCGAGTACGAGCTGCTGACCGCCGAGAAGGAGGTCGAGTACGCCCAGAAGATCGAGGGCGGTCAACGTGCCCAGGAGAAGCTCGATGCGGGCGAGTACCAGGGCAAGGCGGAGGAGATCGCCCTGCGCCGCCAGGTCAGGCGTGGCCAGGAGGCGAAGGATGCCTTCCTCACCGCCAACCTGCGCCTCGTGGTGGCCAATGCTCGTCGTTACGCCAACACCTCCGGGATCGATTTCCTCGATCTCATCCAGGAGGGGAACCTGGGGTTGATCCGGGCGGTCGAGAAGTTCGATTGGCGCAAGGGGTTCAAGTTCTCGACGTACGCCACGTGGTGGATCCGTCAGGCGATCACTCGGGCCATCGCCGACAAGTCCCGGACCGTTCGCATCCCCGTGCATCTCCACGACACGCTGGCGGCGGTGCGAGCTGCTCAGGCCAGTCTCAAGGCGGAACTCGGTCGCGATCCCAAGCCGGAGGAGATCGCCGAGGAGGCGGGCGTCGAGGTGGCCAAGGTGGAGCTCGCCCTCGGTGTGGCCGACACCGTGTCGTTGGAGCAGCCGATCGGTGAGGATGGTGCCCAGCTCGGTGATTTCATCGAGGACGAGGACGCGGTCGATCCGGTCAAGGTGACCGAGGAGATGGACATCGCCAACAGCCTCCGCATCTCGATCGAGCGGCTTCCCGAGCGGGAGGGTCGGATCCTGGCGCTGCGGTACGGGTTCTACGACGGGGTGCCGAGGACGCTCGAGGAGATCGGCGAGGAGTTCAACCTCACGCGGGAACGGATCCGTCAGCTCGAGAAGCTCGCGTTGTGCCGTCTCCGCCATCCGAGCTTCGGCATCCGCGAACAGGACCTCGTCTGAGGCGATCCCCGAACCCTGGGTTGCAGAACCCCCTTTAGGGGGGTGGCGAACCCTGGGTTGGCGGGTCACGGCGGGTGGGCGGGACCTTCGGCCCCTGGTCCGAGGTCGTGCGGGGCGGGTAGCCTGCTGTTGGGAGGTGTGAGGTGAGGTTGGAATCGCTGGTCGGCGGCGCCACGGAGGTGGTCGGTCCCGAGACCTGCCTGGCGGACGCGGCCGCGCTCATGCTCGATCGCGACGTCTCGGCCGTCGCCGTGGTCGCCGACCGCGAGATGGTCGGCATCCTCACCGACCGCGATCTGACCCGGGCCCTGGCCGAAGCCGACGACGCCTCCGGAGAGATGGTTCAGGATTGGATGAGCGAGGCGCCCGACGTCATGGCACCCGACGTGCGCGTTGCCGAGGCCGCCCAGTGGATGCTCGAAGCGGGCTACCGGCATCTTCCGGTGATGACCGCCGATGAACTCCTCGGGATCGTCGACGTCCGAGATCTCCTCTGGGCGTTGACCAACGGGTCCTGAAGGCGGGCCCGCGCCTCGTCGGGCGGTCTTCGATCGCCGCCGGCCGACTCAGAGGATCCGTTCCAGTCGACGATTGATCGCATCGAGAACCGCCTTGACGGTCGCTGCCGCCGAGTCGGTGCCATCGAGGATCGCGCTGCCGACGAAACGTCCCTCGTCTCCCTCCATCTCGACTTGCGCCATCGCCACCTGGGCGTCGCCGAGCTGCGTGGTCGCGACGGCCGTCAGGTCGAGGCGGATGTTCCCGTGAGCGACCCGCTCGACGGCTCGGAGGGTCGCTTCGCCGACGAGCCGAGGGAGGGTCGTCGGGTCCGTCGGGCCGACCGCTTCGCCGGTGCACTCCTCGTCCTGCCAGCTCAGCGTGACGGTGACCACGGTGTCACCGTCGACCTCGCTGCCTTGGATGCTGACGATCGCCGGCCTGTCGTTCATGAGCGGCAGGCTACCGCGCGCCGGGGCGCGGTGCCGGTCAATCCACCGGGACCGGAACCCAGACGACCCGGAGCTCTCGGACGTCGATGTCATCGGACTCCAGTCCGATGTCCACCGATTCGATCTCGGCTGCTCGTGCCATCCACCGGTCGGTGATCTCTTCGACGTCGTCGGCCAGATCGGCCTCCAGATCGGCCAGGTCCTCCTGAACGTCGAGGACCTTCTCCTGGGCTGCTTCGGCGCGAGCGATGGCGCTGCGACGGCTGCGCGAGCGGGCGGCCACCGACCGGCGGGGCCGACGACCCAGCAGGAGGTCGACGACGGCTCCGGCCTGGCCCATCAGCTCCTCCTGACGGGAAGCCTCCGCCGCTTCCTCGGCGGTGGCGGCACGCTGTTGGGCGCGCCGGAGCCTCCGCTGCAAGGTCTTGACCTTCGTCGCGTACCGGTCTCTGAGCTTGGCGAGCTCCTCGTCGATCCGGTCCTCGGCCACCGCGACGCACCGTGCCTGGAAGCCGGTGAGATCCTCCCCCGGTCGGGACCAGAGCTTGAGCGCGGCGTTGTGGAGGATCTCGAGGGTGGATTCCCGCCGGAGGAACGCGGCGATGGCCTTCTTCGCGTCTCGGAAGTACGAGGGATCGTCGACGGGGGCGGCAGGCAGTCGGTAGCCGGCCTCGGGCGGCGCCTCCTTCTGGAGATCCCGTTCGTCGTAGTCCACCTCGATGCCGGACGAGGCGTCGAACGGCTCGGGGGCGGGGAAGTAGATGGCCTCCCATTCCTCGACGTGATCGATGTCGGCTCGTCGTTCGTCGTAGCGGACGGTCACCCGTGCCGCCAGTCCCGCCTCCCAGACGTGGGAGGTCGGATCGGCACCGAGTTCTTGTGCCCAGGGCGCGGCCGCGTCGACGAAGGCGACCGGGATCCCGTCGGCGATCGGGGGCATGGCGGGGACGACGTCGTCGGGCAGCGTCGAGGTCGCGGGCTGGGTTCGTCGCGGCGTTCGACGCCCCGCGTCGTTCGATGGCCGACGACGGGCCGTGAGCGTCTCGATCTGATCCTTCGTCAGCGGCCCTCGGAGGTACGACATCGCCCAGCGGGTCGTGAACGGGACGGGCGCGGGTTCGTGGACGTCGTGGAGGAGGAACCGTCGCTTCCCGAGACCCGTGATCTGCGCGTCGAGTTCCTCGACATCGACGTCGCCGCCGGCCGAACGGAGCGCCTCGAGGATCCGGGCCTTGTCACGTTCGGTCTGCAGCCTCCCGATGGCCCAGGTGCCGGCGTTGGACATGGCCTTGTAGTCGAGGTCGACGGGGTTCTGGGTGGACAGCAACAGGCCCACCCCGAAGGCACGTGCTTGCTTGAGGAGCGTCAGGATGGGCTTCTTGGCCGGCGGCATCGCCGTCGGAGGGACGAACCCGAACACCTCGTCCATGTACACGAGAGCTCGCAGCTCGCCGGTGCCGCTTTGGGAACGCATCCAGGTGACGACCTTGGTCAGGACCGAGGTGACGACGAACTGACGCTCCTCCTCGGTCAGGTGGGCGAGGTAGACGACGGCTGCCTTGGGTCGTCCCTCGCCGTCCCACAAGAGCCGTTGGATGTCGAGCGGTTCGCCTTCCATCCAGGTGGCGAAGCCCGGTGAGGCGAGGAGGCCGTTGAGGCGCATGGCGAGCTCCATCCGATCGTCGGGAGGGAAGAACGCATCGACGTCGAACACGCCGAGCTTGCGCATCGGCGGACGCTGGATCCATCCCAACAGCGTGGCCATATCGAGGGACCGGCCGTCTCTCCACGCACGCTCGACCAGGTTCGAGATCAAGATGTGCTCCCGGGACGTGACCGGGTCCGCGTCGATCCCGATGAGCCCGAGAAGGCCGGAGGCGAACCCCTGGATCTCGTCGCGGATCGTCTCTCCGTCGGTCTCCCAGTCGAGGTCGGGGACGTCGAGCCTACCGACGATGTCGAGCGGAACGCCGGCGGACGATCCGGGCGTGTAGATCGTCACCTCCGAGGAGCGGTCGAGCTCGGCGATGTCGTCCTCCGACAGCCCCCACGAGGCGAGACCGTCGCGCCAGCGTCGGGCCGTCTCGGTCGCCAGTTCCACCACGGTGGTGCCCGCGTCGGCGGTGACCGCGGGATCGATCCACGGCTCGAAGTCCTCGGGAGCCAGGGAGGGGAACCGCAGCGCCAGGTTCGTCATGTCACCTTTGGGATCGAGGACGAGGGTGGGGATGCCGGCCCTCAGCGCCTCCTCGAGGAAGATCACCCCGAGGCCGGTCTTGCCCGATCCGGTCATCCCGACGATCACCCCGTGGGTCGTCAGGTCCGAGGCGTCGTAGAGGAGTCGTTCGTTGTCGATCCGGTCGCCCGTCGTGGGGTCGACCGGCCCTCCGAGGAAGAGGTCTGGCATGCGCTGTGCCCCCTGATGATCCGTCGTGCCACGACCGCGGTCGGCGGCCGGCTACACGGTAGCTCGGTCGTGATGGGTGTCGTCGCCGGTGCGCCGGTGGCACGAGGCGAGATGGTCGACCTCGCCGGCCGGGGAACGAGCGCCGAGGGCGATGCCTCCCGAGGAGCGATGTAGGGTCGGCGGCGATGCGTCAGTCACCGTCCCCGCAGAGCCGCCGCGTCGTCGGCCCGAGTGTCGCCGTGGTCGTGCTGCTCGTCGTGTTCGGGGCCGTGGTCACCGTCGGGCGGTGGTACGCGACCATGGTCCTCGACGAGGACCGATTCGTGGTTGAGGCGAGCGACGTGCTGCGCTCGGAGCCGTCCCGGAGGAACCTGGCGAGCGAGATCGTCGATCGGATCGTCGCGGCCGAACCGGCCTTCGCGATCGTGCGGGCACCTGCGGAATCCGCGATCGCCGGGGTGCTGGCCTCGCCGGTGTTCGAGCCGCTGGCGGAGTTCTCCGCGCGGTCGTTGCATCGGGTGCTGCTGGAGGCCGACGGCGCCCCGGTGGTGATCGAACTGGCACCGTGGCGAGACGACATCCTGGCGCCGCTCGAAGCGGTGGCTCCCGAACTCGCCGATGCCGTCCCCGATGCAGTGTTCGCTCCGGTGGTGCTGGTGGAGGCCAACCGGCTGCCCCGACCGCCGGACCTGGTGGGCCTGGTCGTCGTCGCGTGGGTCGGCCTCGTCGCCGCGGTCGTGGTCGTGGGTTCCGTGGTGCGGCGGTCCCCATCGGCGGCCGTGGCGGCCGTGGGCGTAGGGATCTTGGGAAGCGGGCTCGTTGCGCTGGCGGTCTCGGGCCGGATCGGCGGTTCCGCCGTCGCCGGATTGGGCGACGGCGGCCGCCAGGAGGTCGCGCTGATGCTCGTCGGGCGCCTCGTCGCGCCGCTGCGGAGGTGGAGCCTGGCCGAGATCGCGGCGGGAGGGATCGTGGCGGTGGTCGGCGTGGCGTTGGCGATGCGGACGTCGGACGCGATGGAGGAGGGCGTTCGCCCTCCTCCATCGTCGTGATCGGTCGGTGGGTTCAGCCGACGTTCGCGGCGAGCCAGTCGGTCGCCACCGCATCGGGGTCCTCACCGTCGAATCCCACCCGCTTGTTGAGTGCGGTGAGTTCCTCGGTGGTCATCTTGGCGCTGACGGCGTCGAGCACGGCGATGAGATCGTCCCCGTAGGCGTCGACGATGTCCTTGCGGAGCACCGGTGTCACGTTCTCGGCCGGTTGCAGGCCCTTGTCATCGTCGAGCAGCACGAACCCCTTGGCGGCGATCACGCCGTCGGACGTGAAGAGCAGCGCGACCTGGATCTCGTCGCCTTCGAGGGCGGCGACCGTGAGCGGTCCCCCGACGTCGAGGGGTTTGAAGTCGGCGAACTGCAGGCCGTAGACGTCCTGGAGGCCGATGAGACAGAACTCTCGGTTCGGGCATTCGGGAGGCCCGCCGAAGATGAACTGGCCGTTGTACTGTGCCAGATCGGAGACCTTGGACAGACCGAACTCGTCGGCGGTGTCCTTGCGGACGACGATGCCGTTCTTGTCCTGCGCCGAGGCGTAGGAGGCCGCGGTCAGACCCTTGTCGCCGAGCAGGCCGAGGAGCGTCTGATACGTCGCGTCGCTGTCGGAGGACGCCGAACCGCCGAGGAACGTCGTGACGGTCCCGACGTACTCGGGGACCAGGGACAGGTCACCGCTCTCGAGCGCCGCGAAGTACACCTCGCGGTTGCCCACGTTCAGGTTCCGCTGCACCCGATAGCCGGCGTTCTCGAGGGCTTGGGCGTAGATCTCGGCCAACAGCGCATTCTCCGAGAAGTTGGCCGAACCGACCGTGATCGTCGGGCCTTCCTTGGCTCCTGCGCCATCACCCGATCCACATGCCGCAGCCACGAGGGCCACGGACAGGAGGACCGCCCCGATGGCGCTCTTGCGGAGGTAGTTCCGCATGGGTATTCCCCTTCCTATCGCGGGATGGATCGCCCCATGAAGGGGCCGAGAGGTGCAACCTAGCCGTGTTGAGGCGCGACGGTGACGTCGGCGAGGAGATCCTCGCTCGTGGATCGGCTGGCCGTCGAGGGAACGAAGCGCCGTTCGAAGGCGGCGAAACCGAGTTCGGTGGCGATCGCGAGTCCGGCGACGAGGAGTCCGCCGGCGAAGACCATGACGTTGTCCTGGATGGCGAAGCCGTCGATGATGAACCGACCGAGGCCACCCCAGGCGACGAGCGCGGCGAGGGTGGCGGTGGCCACGACCTGGACGGCGGAGACCCGGATGGCGGTCACGATCACGGGTGCCGCGACGGGGATCTCGACGCGGGTGGTGATCTGGGATTCGGTCATGCCCATCCCGCGGGCCGCTTCGACGAGCGCAGGGTCGACCTCGGCGATCCCGGTGTAGGTGTTCGTGAACATGGGGGGGAGCGCGAGGGCGAACAGGGCCAGGAACGTGGGCCAGAACCCGAGGCCGAGGCCGAGGCGGATGCTGATCGGGAGGGCCAGGGCGATGATCGCGAACGACGGGATCGCGCGGCCGATGTTGACCACGGCGACGGCGACGATCCCGCCGCGACGCCGGTGACCCATCCAGATCGCCGGGGGGAGCGCGACGAGGGCCGCTGCGACCGTCGAGAACGCCGAGATCTGGACGTGTTCCCAGGTCCGGCCGAGGATGCCGCCGCTGCCGAGCCAGTGGGCTGGATCGAGGAACCATGCGACGACGTCGCCGAGGAAGTCGATCATCGGTGCCGACTCCGCGCCCACGGGGTCATCGCCCGTTCCGCCCCGACGAGGGACAGGTCCACGGCGACGGCCAAGAGCACCGACATGACGGTGCCGACGACGATCTGGGTCGTTCCCACCGGCGAGTAGAACAGGTTGAGGCCGCGGAGGATGAGGAACCCGAGCCCGCCCTTGCCGATGAGCGCGGTGATGGTCACCAGACCGATGGTCGTCACCGCGGCGATGCGGATCCCGGCGACGATGACCGGCAGCGCCAGGGGTAGCTCGATCTCGAGGAACAGGCGCCGTCGGGTGTAGCCCATCCCGACGGCGGATTCGCGGACCGAGGCGGGGACCCCGTCGATGCCGGCGACGATGTTGCGGATCAGGATGAGCAGGGTGTACGAGACGAGGCCGATCTCGGCAGTGAGCGTCGTGAGGCCGGTGATCGGCACGAGGAAGGCGAACAGGGCCAGGCTCGGGATGGTGTACAAGATGCCCGTCACCCAGGTGATCGGTCCGTAGGTCCGGCGGTGGCGGAGCGCCAGCATCGACAGGGCGAGGGAGATGACGAACCCCACGCCGACGGCGATCGCCGTCAACACGATGTGCTCCCACGTCGCGGCCCAGATGTCGTCGACGTGGTCGACGATCCAGTCCCAGCGGACGAACGGCTGGTCGGCGACCTGGGCGATCATCGGACGATCTCCCGGCTGATCCGCTCGACGGTGATCATGCCCAAGAAGCGTTCGTCGTCGAAGACGGCGGCGATGGCGGTGTGCGACGAGATCGCGGCGTCGAGGGCTTCCTCCAAGGTGTCGTCCGGGGTGAGGCGGGTGAGGAACGGTTCGAGGTCGACGCCGTCGATGGTGGATCGTCCGTCGAGGCGGTCGTCGGTGACCCATCCGAGCATGCGGTCGCCCTCGACGACGGCGACCCAGTCGGTGTCGTATTCGGCCATCACCGCACGGGCGCGTTCGACGTCGGTTCCCGGTGGGACGACCGGTCCGGGTTCGAGGTCGATGTCGGCGATCCGGATGAGTGAGAGTCGCTTGATGCCCCGGTCGGAGCCGAGGAAGTCGGCGACGAAGTCGTTGGCCGGGGCGCGCAGGAGCTCTTCGGGAGGGGCGTACTGCTCGAGATGGCCGCCGACGCTCAGGATCGCCACCCGGTCGCCGAGCCGGATGGCTTCGTCGATGTCGTGGGTGACCAGGACGATCGTCTTGTGGAGTCGCCGCTGCAGTTCGAGGAGCTCGTCTTGGAGCTTGGCCCGGACGATGGGATCGACGGCGCCGAAGGGTTCGTCCATGAGGAGGATCGGAGGATCCGCGGCGAGGGCGCGAGCGACGCCGACGCGTTGACGCTGGCCGCCGGACAGCTCGCTCGGGTACCGATCGAGCATGTCGGCGCCGAGGTCGGTGATCTCGGCGAGCTCCCGAACCCGTCGTTCGACCCGGGCCTGCTCCCATCCGAGCAGGCGAGGGACGGTGGCGATGTTCTCCCGTACCGTCCGGTGGGGGAAGAGCCCGATCTGCTGGATGACGTAGCCGATGCCGCGGCGAAGCTCGTGGGGTTCGAGACCGGTCACGTCGACACCGTCGATCGAGATGGTGCCGGAGGTGGGTTCGATGAGGCGGTTGATCATCTTCAACGTCGTGGTCTTGCCGCATCCCGACGGCCCGACGAGCACGACGACCTCGCCGTCGGTGATCGTCAAGGTGAGATGATCGACCGCGGGCGCGCGGGTTCCTCGGAACCGTTTCGTGACCTCGGTGAGCTCGATCATCGGCTCTGGAGTCTCGCGCACGCGTGGGCGGCATGTGGCGCGCACCGCCGGCAGCTCCCTACCCTGGGGCCATGGTGACGACGAGGGTGGATCCGGTCTCCCTGGCCGCATGGCGCAAGATGCTGACGGCCCATGCGGAGTTGATCGACCGCCTGGGCAAGGAGATGGAGTCGGCGACGGGCCTGCCGCTGAACTGGTACGAGGTGCTGCTCTACCTGGTGGAGGCTCCCGACGAGCGGCTCCGCATGCATCAGCTCGCCGAATCGCTGCTGTTGTCGCGCAGCGCAGCCACCCGCTTCGTCGATCGGATGGAGCGGGCGGGGCTCGTCGAACGGGTCCCCTGCACGAAGGACGGGCGGGGGACGAACGTCACGTTGACCCCGCGGGGACGGGCGGCGTTCGCCGCAGCTGCACCGGTCCACCTCGCCGGGATCCGGCGGCACTTCGCCGACGTGATCGACCGAGACGAGACCCTCCAGCTCGATTCGATCATGTCCAAGATCCTCCGCGCGCTGCGTTCCACGTAGGGTGCGGCCGGGTCGAGGGCTCGGGCCGGGGATGTTGCGGGCCAAGCCGATCAGGTCTGGAGGCGGCGGTCGATCTCGTCGACCGCCGCTCGCGCGTCGTCGACGAGCGTCACGAGCCTCCCGTCGGTGCGGAGCCGCTCGGCGAGGTCCGGGATGACCGCCCCCCAGGTTCGGCCGACGGCGACGACCGGCTTGGGTCGGAGACCCGAGAACCGCGCCACGAAGGCCAGGTTCCAGGCGGCGAGGAGTTCGGTGGCGGTGCCGAGGCTGCCGGGGAGAGCGATCGCGGCGGCGGACAGCTCGACCATCTCGTGGATCCGTTCGATCAGGGAGTTGGCCCTTCGCTCCTCGGTGACCCACTCGTTGGGTCCGTCCCGGTCGGGGAAGACGCTGGGTGCGGTCACGCCGATGACGTCACCCCCGGCGTCCCGGCAACCGGCCGACACGGCTTCCATCAACCCGCCGTACCCTCCCGTGGCCACCGCGTAGCCGCGCTCGGCAAGGAGGCGGCCGCAGAGGACGCCCTCTTTGAAGAGCTCACTGTCCCGTTCCACCCGGGACGCTCCGAACACGGCGATGATCTTCCCCACCGGCTGGAGGCTACCCGTCTCACGCGGTTGATCCTCGCCAGATGCCGACCACTCCGTCTGCGACGAGCTGCACGGCGAGGGCGGCGAGGATGATCCCCAGGACCCGGGTGATGACGTTGATGCCGGTGTGTCCGAGCCGGTCGGTCACGCGGTCGGCGATCCGGAGCATCACCCAGGCGACGACCAGCACCGCGACGACGCCGGCGTAGACGATCGCCACGTACGCCGGTCGGCCGGCGGCTTGGGCGAGCAGCACGAGGATCGTCGCGAACGCACCGGGCCCGGCCAGGAGCGGGATCGCCAACGGGAACACCGTGACGTCGGTGCGGGTGTGGGCTTCGTCGACCTCGTCGGCGGTGGTACGGACCCGATGGGCGAGGATCATGTCGAACGCCAGCTTGAACAACAGGATCCCCCCGGCGATCCGGAGGGCGTCGATGGTGACACCGAGGTACTCCAACAGCGGTGCCCCGAGGGCGCCGAAGGTCAGGATGATGATGCCGGCGGTGAGGACCGCCCTGGTGGCGATCCGGCGCCGCTGCGCACGGTCGCGGTCGCCGGCGATCGAGATGAACAACGGCGCCAGGCCCACCGGATCCATGATCACGAGGAACGACAGGACGGCGGTGATGGCGAACTCGGGCATGCGGCGGTCACGCTACCTTCCTCGGGCTCGGTAGCGTGGTCGCGATGAACGCCCCCACCCCTGCCCGCAGACCGGTCGAGCGCACCCTGCACGGGGTCACCGTCGTCGACGAGTACGCCTGGATGAAGGACCGGGAGGACCCTGGCGTCCTCGAGCACCTCGAACGGGAGAACCGCTACACGTCGGCCGTGACGGGGCAGCTGGCCGGTCTCCGCCGGGAGCTCTACGACGAGTTCGAGGCCCGCACCCTCGAGACGGACCTGTCGGTTCCGGCTCGGCGGGGAGACTGGTGGTACGCGACGCGGACCGAGGAGGGCAAGGGGTACCGGATCTGGATCCGCCGGGAAGGTGGGCCCGACGGCCCCGAGCAGGTCCTTCTCGACGAGAACGCGGCCGCGGCGGGGCACGCCTACTTCCGTCTCGGCTATCTGCTGGTGGATCCCACCGACGCGGTCGTCGCCTACGCGGTCGACGTCGACGGGTCGGAACGTTTCGTCGTGCGGTTCCGGGAGGCCGGAAGCGACGGCGATCTTCCCGACGAGGTTCCTCTCGCCTCCTCCTCCGCCGCGTGGAGCAGCGACGGGCGGCATCTGTTCTACACCGTTCCCGACGCCGCGATGCGTCCGTGGCAGGTATGGCGGCATCGGCTGGGCACCGACCCCGGTGGCGACGTGCTGGTGTACCAAGAGGACGACGAGCGGTTCTCCCTCGACGTGTCGAGGACGAGGAGCGGCGGCTATGTGCTCATCGCGGCGGGATCGGCGACGACCAGTGAGGTGCTCGCCGTCGACGCCGACGATCCGGCGGCCGAGCCGCGCTCGGTGGCGGGACGGGTCGACGGGATCGAGTACCGCGTCGATCACCGCGGCGACGAGTTCTGGATCGTGACCGAACACGACGCCCTCGACGGCCGGCTGGTTCGTGTTCCGGTGAACGGCGGCGAACCGGTGGAGGTGATGGCTCACGTCGAAGGGCGCCGCCTCGTCGCTCCCGACTGTTTCGCCGGTCATGTGATGGTGTGGGGACGTCAGGACGGACGGTCTGCCGCCTTCGTGGTCCGCGACGGTGTTCCGCCGCGGGCGCTGGTCTTCGACGAGGAGGTGTATCAGCTCGATCCCGGCCGCAACCTCGAGTTCGACACCGATGTCGTTCGTGTCGGCTTCGAATCGCCGGTGATCCCGCCGTCGGTCTACGACGTGGACGTCGTGACGGGGGAACGCACCTTGCTGAAGCGCACGCCGGTTCTCGGTGGCGTGGATCTGGGGTCCTATCGAGCGGTCCGAGAGTGGGCCGACGCTCCCGACGGGAGTCGCATCCCCATCAGCGTCGTCCATCACGTCGACACCCCGCTCGACGGCACGGCGGCGCTGGTCGTCTACGCCTACGGCGCCTACGGGATCTCCATCCCACCGAGGTTCTCGATCCCGCGGCTGAGCCTCCTCGACCGCGGGGTCGTGTACGCCATCGCCCACGTTCGAGGCGGTGGGGAGATGGGCAAACGATGGCACCGTCGGGGACGGATGGCCGACAAGATGAACACCTTCACGGATCTCGTCGCGGTCACCGAGCATCTCGTCGGGTCCGGATACGGGGCCCGAGATCGGGTGGGTGCGCGTGGGGCCAGCGCCGGGGGTTTGACGATGGGGGCCGTCGTGAACCTGGCCCCGTCGATGTTCCGGGTCGTCGTGGCCGAGGTGCCGTTCGTCGACGTGATCAACACCATGCTCGACGAGAGCCTGCCGCTGACGATCGTCGAATGGGAGGAATGGGGCGATCCGTCGATCCCCGAGCAGTACGCATGGATGGCGGCGTACGCGCCGTACGAGAACGTGGCGGCCGTCGAGCACCCGGCGATCCTGGCCACCGGTGGCCTCAACGATCCGAGGGTCGGCTACTGGGAACCGGCCAAGTGGGTCGCTCGACTCCGTGACCGGACGACGGGGAAGCGACCCATCGTGCTGAAGATGGAGATGGGCGCGGGCCATTTCGCCCGCTCGGGACGCTACGAGATGTGGGAGGACGAGGCGTTCGTGTTGGCGTTCATGCTCGATCAGTTGGCGTCGGGGTCGTCGCCGGAGGTCCCCGAAGCCGATCCGGGCGCCTCCTGATCGAACGTCAACCTGACGTGCTCCACGTCGGGCTCGCCGGGTGCGTCGTCGGCGACGACGAACCGGAGGCGGTCGAGGTCCGGGCATGCCTCCCTCACCGCCGCGTCGCGGTGGAAGACCTTGAGCCGGACGACGATGTCGACGTGCTCGGCGCCGGGGATGCGGTCGGCACCCGTGGCGGCCGCCTCCTCTTTGACGAGCTCCATGATGTCGCGTTCCTTGATGCGTTCCAGTTCCTTCTGGAGGTCCTGTTTGGCGGCTTCCTTGCGCCGCGACATGCCTCGACTGATGACGAACAGGACCACGAAGAACGCGAGGATGATCAACACGACGGCGGTCGTCATCCCAGACGCTCCCCGCGTCCGTACACGTCGGCGAAGCGGCGGATGTCGTCCTCCCCGACGTAGGTCCCCACGTCCACTTCGATCACCTCGAGCATCTCGTCGTCCTCCGGGTTCTCCAGCCGGTGGATCTCCCCGGCGGGGATGAACACGGACTCCCGGGCCGGCACCAGGCGGGTCGTGTCCCCGGTACGGACACGCGCCACGCCGCGCACCACGATCCAGTATTCGGATCGATGCTCGTGGGTCTGAAGCGATGTCTTGCCGCCCGGATCGAGCCACATCCGGAGGACCCGGAACCCGGGCCCCTTCTTCAGGGTCACGAAACGGCCCCACGGGCGGTCCTCGCTACCATCGGTCTCGACCTCGGAACGTTTGGCGTCGGTCAGGCGGTCGACCAGCGTCTTGACGTCCTGGGCGTGGTCGCGGGTCGTCACCAGCAGGGCGTCGGGTGTGTCGACGATGATCGCGTCTTCGACTCCGACGGTCGCCACGAGGCGGCTTCCGGCCCGGATGTAGCTGTTGGTCGTGTCGAGGGCCTCGACGTCGCCGACCAGGACGTTGCCATCGTCGTCGCGTGCTTCGAGGTCCCACAGGGCGGACCAGGAGCCGACGTCGCTCCATCCGGCGACCAGCGGTACGACGCCGGCTCGGTCGGTGTGTTCCATGACGGCGTAGTCGATCGAGATCGACGGAGACGCGGCGAAGGCGTCGGGTTCGAGCTCGAGTCCGACGTCGCGGTGCGATCCGAGGTCGAGCGATCGGCGGACCGCGGTCACGATCTCGGGCTGGAACCGCTCGAGCTCCTCGAGGTACGTCGAGGAGCGGAAGACGAACATGCCGGAGTTCCACAGGTACGAACCTTCCGCCAGGTACCGCTCGGCGGTCTCCCGGTCCGGCTTCTCCTTGAAGGCGAGGACCCGGCGAGCCGGTCCGTCGCCGACGGGCTCACCGAAACGGATGTACCCGTACCCGGTCTCCGGGTAGGTCGGGGAGGCCCCGAAGGTCATGAGCAGACCCCGTGTCGCCAGGTCGGCGGCCACCTCGACGGCGTCGAGGAAGGCGTCGAGGTCGCCGATGACGTGGTCGGCGGGGAGGATCAGCAGGAGCGGGTCGTCGCCGCGGCAGAGGGCGTCGACGGCGGCGGCCGCGGCGGCGGGCGCCGTGTTCCGCCCGACGGGCTCCAGGATGAGCCGTCCGTCGTCGATGCCGGCGCGGCGGAGCTCGCGTTGGATGCCGAGGCGGTGGTCGTCGTTGCAGACGACCACCGGTGGGTCGAACATCGGGCCGGAGACGCGTTCGATCGTCGAGCGGAACATGGTCCGGTCGTCGACGAGCGGGAGGAGTTGCTTGGGGTGGTGCCGCCGTGAGGCGGGCCACAGTCGGGTGCCGAACCCTCCAGAGAGCACCACCGGGGTGACCGTGCGATGTCGATCCATGGCGCGAATGTATCGGTTCGCGGGGGCCGCGCAAAGCCCGGTACCCTGCGCCGCCCGAGCGAGGAGACCGAGATGTTCGACGTCGAGGCCGTGCGTCGCGGCTTCCCTGCCCTGTCCAGGACCGTCGGGGACCGGCCGGTGGCCTATCTGGACGGGCCGGGAGGGACGCAGGTCCCTGCGACGGTCATCGAGGCGATGACGGGACCGATGCGTCGCGGTGCGTCGAACGTCCACGGCCGGTTCGCGGCGAGCATCGACAGCGAGCAGACCGTCGCGGCCGCCCGCCAGGCGATGGCCGACCTGCTCGGGTGCCGCCCCGACGAGGTCGTGTTCGGGCCCAACATGACGACCCTCACCTTCGCGATGAGCAGGGCGATGGGGCGGACATGGACGTCGGGGGACAACATCGTGCTCACCCGCCTCGATCACGACGCCAACGTGTCGCCGTGGATGCTGGCCGCTCGCGACGCCGGGGTCGAGGTCCGTTTCGTCGGGTTCGATCTCGAGACCACGCAGCTGGACCTGGCCGAGCTGTCGGCGACCGTCGACGACCGCACCCGGCTGATCGCCGTCACCCACGCATCGAACGCGCTCGGGACCGTCGTGGACGTCGCGACGGTGACCGAGATCGGTCACCGCGTCGGCGCCGTCGTCTTCGTCGATGCCGTCCATGCGGCGCCTCACCGACGGATCGACGTGGCCGGCATCGGCTGCGACCTGCTGGCCGTGTCTCCGTACAAGTTCTTCGGGCCGCATGCCGGCTGTCTCTTCGGCCGAGCCGAGCTGCTGGCCGAACTCCCCGCCTACAAGGTCCGACCTGCGCCGGACGAGCCGCCGGAGCGGTGGGAGACGGGGACCGCTTCCTTCGAGGCCATGGCGGGCGTCGCTGCCGCCGTCGATCATCTGGCCTCGCTCGGCGCCGGCGGGGACCGCCGGAGCCGCCTCGACGACGCCTTCGTGCGCACGGCCCGTCACGAGGAGCGGCTCGCGGCCCGCTTCCTCGAGGGCATCGCCTCGATCGACGGCGTGACCTGTCACGGGGTTCCCGAACCCGACATGGCGGTGAGGACCCCGACGTTCGCGGTCGAGGTGGCCGGCGTCGCTCCCGGCCGGGTGGCCGAGGTGCTGGGCGCCGAGGGGATCTTCGTGTGGGCGGGGGACTACTACGCGGTGGAGGTGATGCGTCGGCTCGGCAAGGCCGACGACGGGCTGGTACGGATCGGTTTCGTCAACTACTCGACGCTCGGCGAGGTCGATCGGGTGGTGTCGGCGCTGGCCCGTATCGCTGGAGACGCCGACTGACCCGAACCCTGCGGAGGGGGACGTCTCAGGGACGTTCGCCGCCGGTGCCTTCGTTCCCGAGGAACCACTCCCCGGTGCGATCGGCCGTGGGTTCCATCAGCGCCGCGATCTGTTCGCGCGCCTCGCCGGTGCCGAACAGGGTCAGGACGTCGCCGACATGCAGCATCGTGCTGCCATGGGGGATGATGACCGACGAGCCGCGGCGGACCGACACCAAGGTGGCGCCTTCGGGCCATCGGAGGTCGCGGACGGCTCGTCCGGCCAGCGGTGAGTTGCGCAGGATGGGGATCTCGAAGAAGGTGGTTCCGGGTTGGCGTCGGAGACGGACCCGTTCCCGGTACAGCTCTCGTCCGGTCGTCGTCCCGAGCGCGTGGTGGTACGCCTTCACCACCGATTCGCGTCGGAACATGCCGAGCAGCCTGTTCGGATCGTGTTCATCGACGACCGGCATCCTTCCGATGCCGAGGGCGGCCATGCGAGCCAATGCCGACGACACCGGCATCGATGGGGTGACCGTGATCGGCTTGGGGGTCATCGCCTGACCGACCGTGGTGTCCTTCCGCGGCCCGCCGAACCGTTCGATGTCGGTCAGGGTCACGATGCCGACGAGCTTGCCGCCGTCGACGACGGGGAGCCCATGGTGGTGTCCCTCTTCGAGGACCTTGGCGAGCTCTGCGAGGGTCATTGAGGGTGGCACCGCCGGGACCTGCGACATGACGTCTTCGACCAACACGGTGTCGAGGAGGTCGATGTCCTCGCTCTTGGGGAGATGAACACCGCGGTCCTTCAGCGACATCTGATAGGCGTTGTCGGGATGGACCCGGTCGGCCAGGACCGTGGCGGCGACGGCGGCCAGCATGAGGGGGAGGACGAGCTCGTAGTTGTTCGTGATCTCGAAGACGAGCAGGATGGAGGTCAGCGGGGCGCGGGCGACGACCGCCAAGGTGGCGGCCATGCCGACGACGGCGAACGCCCCGACGTTGATCTCCGACAGGTGCCAGAAGGGCTGCACGGCCTGGGCGAACCCGGCCCCCATCGCACCGCCGACGACCATCGACGGCATGAAGGACCCGACGCTGCCGCCGCTGGCGTGGGTGATGGCCGCCGACACCGCTTTGGCGGCGGCGATGACGAACAACGCCCACCAGACCAGGTCGCCGGGCTTCTCGAGCCGGAGCAGGCCGGCGAGGAAGTCCTGGCTCGTGCCGAGGGTCTGGTCGTACCCGAGCCCGATGGCGGCAACGACGACGCCGGCGAGGAGCGGGCGAGCCAGCGCCGGGAACCGCGGTGGGAGACGGCTGGTTTCGGTGTAGTGCAGGACCCGCAGGAACAGATAGCCGAAGGCGACGGCGAGGAGCCCGAGCAGGGCGAACAGCAGGAGCTGACGAGGATCCTCGAGGCGGTGCGGAGGCGCCCGGAGGAAGGGCTCGTCGCCGACGAGCTGTTGGGCCGTCACGGACGCGGCGACCGACACGATGACGACGGCGTTGAGGTGGCGGACGGCGAACTGTTGGAGGATGACCTCCATGGCGAACAGCATCCCGGCGATCGGGGCATTGAAGCTGGCGCCGATGCCGGCGCCGGCGCCGGCGGCCACCAGGCTGCGGATCTGATCCTGGCCGAATCGGGTGTAGCGGGCGAACGACGATCCGATGGCGCCGCCGATCAGGACGATCGGGCCCTCCCGACCTCCCGAGCCGCCGGTGCCGAGGGTGGCGGCGGTGGCTGCGATCTTGGAGAAGGTCAGTCGTGTGGGGATGTATCCGGATTCGACGGTGAGCCCCATCATCACCTCGGTCACGCCGCCGCCGGCGACACCGGGACCGAACTTCCGGTCGAGGAGCCACGACACGAGCATGCCGATCGGGACGGTGATGAGGAAGACCCAGACGCCGTCGATCGGGGACACCCGGTCGAACCATTCGACGCCTCGACGCACGGCCTCGATGGAGACGACGAGGGTCGCCGCGCCCAGACCGACGAGGACGCCGAGCACGACCGACGCGAACAAGAACGCGGCGGTGCCGCGGGATCGGAGTCTGTCGAGGATCCACAGCCACATGTCGTGCACGGGCGAACGCTACCCGACCGGAGGGTGGTCCTCGTCCGTGCCGTCGTCGGCGGGAGCGTCGAGGGTGCCGAGCAGTTCTTCGAGCTGCATCTCGGTCGCGGTGATCCGTGCTCGCAGCGAGCGGATGAGCTCGCTGGCCGCCGCTACGTCGGCGGCCATGACATCGAGATCGGCGTCGTCGGATTCGAGTCGGGCGACGATGGTCTCCAAACGGTCCACGGCATCCTGGAAACCTTCCGGGTGGTCGTTCATGGCGCTCCTTCGTGTGGGGGAGGTTCATCGACGATCGAGCGGATGGTGCCGGCCGCGGTGGTCGTCCGCAGGTCGGTGCCCACGTCGACGTCGGCCGAACGCACCAGCTCGCCCTGTGCGGTGCGGGTGATGGAGAACCCTCGCTGGAGGAGCCGGCGCGGGTCGGCGGCATCGACCCGCGCCGCCAGATGGTCGATCGCGATGGCGGCCGACCGGAGCCTGCCGCGGGCGGCGAGCCGGGTGCGCCGATCCAAAGCGTCGACAGATGCGGTCGCTGTGGCGAGCTGTCGGCGGCTGGCGGCCGCCAGGCGCGTCGCGGCTCGTTCGATGGTCCCGTCGAGATCGTCGAGTCGCCGGCGGGTCGCCGTCCGGAGCGCTCGCTCGGCTCTGTCGAGGCGCAGCAGGAACTCGGTGACGGCCGTGACGAGCGCCGCCGCGCAGGCTGTGGGGGTCTTCTCTGCCCGATGCGCGACGAGATCCGCGACCGACGTGTCGATCTCGTGGCCGATCCCGGTGATCACCGGGATCGGGAGCTCGGCGACGGCTTTGGCCAGCTCGATGTCGTCGAACACGGCCAGGTCGCTGCGGGCTCCTCCGCCTCGGACCAGGGCGATCACATCGGGTCGCCAGCGCCGTGCCTGCTCGAGTGCGGCGACGAGCGAGGTCACGGCGTTGGGCCCCTGCACCCGTGAGTCGACGAGCGCCACCTGCCATGAGAAGCCCGAGCGCTGCAGCTCGTGGACGAAGTCGGCCTGCGCGGCACTCCCGGCGCTGGTGACGAGCGCGACGCGCCGGGGAACCGCGGGGAGGTGGAGGTGCCGTTGACGGTCGAGCAGTCCGGCGCTCCGCAGGGCGGCGATGGCGCGTTCGCGCTCCGCGGCGAGCTTCCCGAGGGTGAACTCGGGGTCGATCCAGGTCATCCGCAGCTGCGTCGAGCCTCGCCGCGCGTAGTGGGTCACGGTCCCGCGGATGCGGATCTCGACCCCGTCGGCCATGCGCACCGCTCCGGTGCGGACGAGGAGCCGGTTCACCGCCACCTTGTCGCCGGAGAACAAGGTGACGTCGAGCCGGGCGTCGGCGTCGGGATCGACGAGGGAGAAGTAGACGTGGCCGGAGGCGGCGCGGGTCAGGTTCCGGATCTCTCCCCGCACCCAGACCGGCTCGGGGAAGGCACGCTCGAGCGCGACACCGATGGCCGTCGCCAGCTCCGAGACCCGGAAGGTGCGGTCGTCCATGGAGCGCAAGGTACCGCTCCGGTGTGGTCGACGACACGATCCGACGGACGAACATGTCCCTTCGACTCTGGTCGCGACCCGACGGGGAGATAACCTGACCGTTGCAACCTCGCATGTCACCAGGAGATCGTCATGAACTTCCGCTCGCTCGTCGATCATGTCACCGGGGAGCCGTACCTCGCGGTGTCGACCCGCGGAGACGATCTGCTCCACGACCCCTTCTTGAACAAGGGGGCCGCGTTCACTCGGGAGGAACGGGACCTGTTCGGCTTGCGTGGGCTCCTCCCCGACCATGTGGCGACGATCGAGGAGCAGCTCATGCGCGTGGCTTCCCAGATCGACCAGAAGAGCACGGATCTGGAGCGCAACATCTACCTGAATGGCCTCATGGATCGCAACGAGACCCTCTTCTACCGCTTCGTGCTCGAACATCTCGAAGAGACGGTGCCGATCATCTACACGCCGACCGTCGCCAAGGCGTGCCGGTACTGGAGCCGGATCTACCGGACCGCGCACGGGATCTACATCACCCCGAGAGATCGCGGCCGCATCGCCGAGGTGCTGCTCGCCCGCCCGGTGGAGGAGACGCCCGTCATCGTCGTGACCGACAACGAGCGCATCTTGGGGATCGGGGACCAGGGGGCGGGTGGGATGGGGATCCCGATCGGCAAGCTCGCCCTGTACACGGCGGCGGCGGGCATCCACCCGACCCGCTGCATCCCGATCTCGTTGGACGTCGGGACGAACAACGCGGAGCTGCTGGCCGATCCGTTGTACCTGGGGTTCCGCGAGCCGCGCCTGAGGGGGGAGGCGTACGATTCGCTCATCGCCGAGTTCGTGATGGCGGTCAAGGAGGTGTTCCCCGACGCCCTCTTGCAGTGGGAGGATTTCTCGAACCGGACGAGCTTCACGAACCTCCGCACGTACCGCGACGTGTTGCCGTCGTTCAACGACGACATCCAGGGAACCGCCGCGATGGTGGTCGCGGGCCTGCTCGCCGCCACCGCGCACATCGGGGAGCGTCTGGGTGCTCAGACGATCGTCATCGCGGGGGCGGGTTCGGCGGGCCACGGGATCCGCGAGCAGATCCTGTCTGCCATGGTGGACGAGGGAACCGCTTCCTCCGAGGCGGAACGGCGCATCTTCGTGCTCGACAGTCGCGGACTGGTCACCGAAGGGCGGGGGAACCTCAGTCCGATCAAGCAGGAGCTCGCGATCCCGGCCGAGGTCACCGACGGGTGGACCGTGGAGCAGGACCCGCCGAACCTCCTCGACGTGGTGAGGAACACGAAGGCCACGGTTCTCGTCGGGGTGAGCGGCCAGAGCGGTTTGTTCACCGAGGACGTGATCAGGGAGCTGGCCGCGCACACCGAGCGGCCCATCGTGCTGCCCTTGTCGAACCCGACGAGCCACACGGAGGTGACCCCGGAGAACGCCCTCAGATGGTCGGAGGGTCGAGCGATCGTCGCGACGGGGAGCCCGTTTCCTCCGGTGGTCTACGGCGGGCGGACGCATCGGATCGGCCAGGCCAACAACGTGTTCATCTTCCCCGGCATGGGTCTGGGCGTCTTGACGGTCCGAGCCAGGAAGGTGAGTGACCGGATGTTCCTCGCCGCGGCCAAGGTGTTGGCGGCGTCGGTCTCTGCGGACCTGATCGACCAGGGTCAGATCTATCCGGACATCTCGTCGGTTCGAGCGGTCTCTCGAGCGGTGGCGGTGGCCGTGGCCCGGGAGGCGGTCGCCGAGGGCTTGGCGGACGAACCGGACGACCTGGAGGGAGCGATCGACGCGGCGATGTGGATGCCGGCGTACCTGCCCTATCGGCCTGCCGCGGTGTGAGGCGCCCCGGGGGGACCGGACCGACGATGGTCCACGGGCGGGTCGCCCGCGTCGGTGCCCGGATGTGTGTCGCGCACCGGCGGACGCTGATACCCTCGTGTCCGTGATCCCCGAGACGGTCGACGCGGTTCAGGAGGCGCTCGTCGCGCAGCGGTACGTCGCGGACCGGAACCTGGCGGTGGCGATCCACCTGGCTCTGCAGATGGGCCGGCCGCTGTTCCTGGAGGGGGAAGCCGGGGTCGGCAAGACCGAGGTCGCCAAGGTGCTGGCCTCCATGCTCGACGAGGAGCTGATCCGGCTCCAATGCTACGAGGGTCTCGATGTGGCCCATGCGCTGTACGAATGGGACTACGCCCGTCAGATGCTGGCGATCCGGCTGCTCGAATCCGGCGGTGATCACGCCGAGGTCACCGACATCATGTCGCGGGAGTTCCTCGTGGCCCGGCCGCTGCTCAAGGCCATCGAGTTGGCGGCGCAGGGACGCAGACCGGTGCTGCTGATCGACGAGTTGGACCGGGCGGACGAGGAGTTCGAGGCGTACCTCCTGGAGCTGCTATCGGACTTCCAGGTGACGATCCCCGAGGTGGAGACCGTCAAGGCGGTGGTCCCTCCGGTCGTGGTGATCACGTCGAACCGGACGAGGGAGATCCACGACGCCCTGAAGCGTCGATGTATCTACCACTGGATCGACTACCCGGATTTCGAGCGGGAGATGGCGATCCTGCGTCAGAAGGCTCCCGAGGTCGATGAGGAGCTGGCTGGGCAGCTCTCGTCGGCGATGACGGTCCTGCGGAACATGGACCTGTTCAAGCCGCCTGGGGTGGCCGAGACGCTGGATTGGGCCGGCGCCCTGCGGATCTTGGGGGTCCACGAGTTGGATGCCGACGTGGTCGATGAGACCCTCGGGGTCGTGCTCAAGTACCAGGAGGACGTCGAACGGGTGCGCGCGGCGGGGCTCGACGAGCTCTGGTCGTGATCGAGGGCGGTCCGCTCGACGGCGCGGTGGCGAGTCGGAACCTGGTGCGTTTCGTCCGAGCCCTGCGCGGTCGAGGGATGGCGGTCGGGCCGGGGACGGCCGCCACCTTGGCGGACGCGGTCGATGCCGTCGGGCTGGTCGATCGTGAGGATCTGCGGTCGGCGTTCCGGGCGGTGACGGTCGTTCGTCCGGCGGAACGACCGATCTTCGACGAGGTCTTCGATCGGTTCTTCGGAGAAGGTTCGGTCGTCGATCGGAGGGACGTCGAGACGGTGGCGCTTCCCGGCGACGGAGATCCGGTCCGCGTGACCCTGCCGGTGCTGTCCAAGGGCGTCGGGGACGTCGCCGGGGACGTGACGATGATCGAGGAGATCGTGGGAGGCTCGTACATGGAGCGTCTCGCGGGTCGGGATTTCGGTGACCTCGACGACGAGGAGGCGCAGGAGGTCCGCGCCCTGATCGCTCGCATGGTGTGGCGCCCGGCCGATGCCCGATCCCGACGGTGGCGAGGCGCCCGGGACGGATCCCGTCCCGATCTTCGGCGGACGCTTCGCAACCTGGCCGGGCCGTCGGGCGATCTGATGCAGCTGTCGTACCGGGCCCCGCGGGTCCGGCGGAGGCCGTTGGTGGTCCTCGCCGACATCTCCGGGTCGATGGAGCGCTACACCGAGATGTTCCTCCATTTCGTCCATGCCGCTCAGGGACGGCTGGGTCGGCTGGAGTCCTTCGTGTTCGCGACGCGCCTGACGCGGATCACCAGGCAGATGCGGCGCAGGAGCCCGGCCGAGGCGATCTCGGAGGCGTCGTTGGCGGTGGAGGACTGGTCGGGCGGGACCAGGATCGGGGAGGCGCTGCGGACCTTCAACTGGGAATGGTCGCGCCGGGTCACCCGTGGTGGCGCGATCGGTCTGGTGATCTCCGACGGGTGGGATACCGGCGATCCGGAGCTGCTCGCCACGGAGATGGCTCGGTTCGCCCGGTCCGTGCATCGGGTGATCTGGCTGAATCCGCTGGCGGGGCGCGCCGGCTACGCACCGGAGACCCGGGGGATGCGGGCGGTGCTTCCTCATGTCGACGATCTCCTGGCCGCGGCGTCGGTCCAGGACCTGCGAACGGTCGTCCGGCTCCTCGAGTCGGTTCCGGCCCGTCGAGGAGCGGTCGGGCGTTGAGGATCGAGGTCAGCCGGTGATCTCGCCGGCTGACACCTGCGCTTCGTGGATGCTGGGGGTACGGTCGGTGACGATCATGCGGTAGCCGGCCCAGATCAGGGCGAGACCGATCAGCTCGGTGACGTAGAGCACCTCGACGCGACCGAACCTGGCGAACGACCCGCCGATGCCTGGGAGGAGCGCTCCGACGGCGATGATCGCGTTGCCCCAGACCCGTCGGGCCGTTCCGGTGCTGCGGCGGAAGTACCGGATGGCCGACCAGATGGCGCCACCGACGAGCCAGAAGAGGGCGTAGGTGTTGACGAAGGGTGAGAACAGCCGTACCCACTGCCATTCCATGACCTTGCCGGAGAGGCGGAAGGGCTCGACCGCACTCATGTCGATCGGGGTCAGCAGCACCATCACGGAGGCGACGGTGAGGTAGGCGACCAGGATCTTGGACCACCGGTCGGCGGTCGCGCGCCGGAGGAGGAGGTAGACGGTTCCTTGGGCGAGGAACACGCCACCCATCAGCGCACCGGTGATGTACCACATCCGGAAGACCGGTTCGCTCCAGCCGTTGATCGAGGTGAGGCTCTCGCTGAGGGTGCCGAGCCCGTAGACGACGACCCCGAGGGTCCACCACATCAGGTAGGTCGCCTGGGGCTTGCGCCGCCAGTGGCGGAACAGGACGATGCCGAACAGGACGGACAGCGTCGTGGTGACGAGCGGAAGGAAGTGAACGAGATCGCGGCTCACGTCAGGCTCCTCGTGTGATCGGGTTCCTGCATGATGAACCGCCTCGCCGCCGACGGCGAGTCGGTTCCCCACCGCCGCACCGTCTCCGCGAACCCTGGGTTGGGGACCCCCCTGAAGGGGTGTGGTGAACCCTGGGTTGGAGAACCCCCTGGAGGGGTGTGGTGAACCCTGGGTTGGGGAACCCCCTGGAGGGGTGTGGTGAACCCTGGGTTGGGGAACCCCCTGGAGGGGTGTGGCCGGCCCACGGTTCGGCGGTGGTGCCACCGTGGGCGGCGGCGGCGGGTGAGAACTAGAGTCTGGGACATGAGGGACGTGCTCGAGATCTACGACCGGTGGCGGAGCGAGGGCAAGGACGTGGCGGTGGCCACCGTCGTGTCGGTCAAGGGATCCGCGCCCCGCCCCGAAGGCTCCAAGCTGCTCGTCTCGTCCGCCGGTGAGATGGAGGGATCGGTGAGCGGCGGCTGCGTCGAGAACGACGTCGCCCTCCACGCCGAGGCCGTCCTCGCCGACGACGAGCCCCGGCTCGTCACCTACGGCATCGCCGACGACGAGGCCTTCGAGGTCGGCCTCACCTGCGGTGGGACCATCGAGATCTACATCGAGCGATGGTGAACCCGATCCTCGATGCCGTCCGTCGTCTCGCCGACGATGAGCGCCTCGGCGCCCTGGTCACCGTCATCGCCGGTCCCGATACCGGGACCAAGGCGGTCGTGGATGCCGACGCGGGGGTCGTCGCTGGGAAGCTGCCGGCGGACATCGCCGACGACGTTCTGGCCGATGCGGGCGAGCTCATGGACCACGAGCGGTCCCGGGCCCTCGACTACGGCGACACCCGGGTGTTCATCGAGACGGTCGCTCCGCCCCCCGTGCTGCTGGCGTTCGGTGCCGGTCACATCACGCAACCGCTGTCACGGATGGCCAAGGAGGCCGGGTTCAGGGTCGTGGTCGGAGACGCCCGGGCGGCGTGGGCCACCGCCGAGCGGTTCCCGGAGGTGGACCACCTCATCGTCGGTTGGCCCGACGTCGTCCTCGAGGCCTTCCCGCCGGATCGGAGGACCTACGTCGCCCTGCTGAGCCACGACGCCCGCTTCGAAGAACCCGTCTTCGCCGCGATCCGGGACGTCCCGGTGCGCTACATCGGCGCGATGGGATCGCGACGGACCCACCGAGCCCGCCTGGAGCGGCTTCGCGGTCGAGGATGGTCCGAGGAACAGCTCGAGCGGATCCACGGACCGATCGGGATCGACATCGGAGCTGAGACCCCTGCCGAGACCGCCATCGCGATCCTCGCCGAGATGATCAAGGTCAGGTACGGGCACGGGACCGGTGAGCCGCTGCGCGGCGTGGAAGGGAGGATCCATCGCCAGCGCGGGGAGGAGGCGGGGACCGAATGAGGAGGGCGGTTGCATGAAGATCGAAGAGTCCTTCACCGTCGGCCAGGACGTCGATGCGGTGTGGCAGGCGTTCGAGGACGTCCCCGGGTTGGCGGCATGCCTGCCGGGGGCGGAGCTCCTCGGGACGACCGAGACGGGAGCCTATCGCGGGAAGGTGACCGCCAAGCTCGGTCCGATGTCGGCGACCTTCGAGGGGGAGGCGATCGTCGAGACCGACGACGAGTCGCGCACCGGGACCGTCAGCGGCAAGGGCGTCGATCGGCGCGGCGGGAGCCAGGGCAGGGTGCAGATGACCTACACCATCGTCCCGGTCGACGGCGGCGCCCGCGTCGACGTGGTCGCCGACGTGGCGCTGTCGGGTGCCGCCGCCCAGTTCGGGCGAACGGGGCTGATCAAGGAGATGTCCCGCCGGCTCATCGACGAGTTCGTCCACTGCCTCGAGGCGAAGCTGGCCGCCGAGACGCCCGCCGAGGCGGCTGCCGTGGCCGCGGCCGAAGTCCGCGGCATCTCGCTGTTCCTGTCCAGCCTGTGGGCCACCGTGGTCGGGTGGTTGCGGCGTCTCCTCGGCCGCTCCTGACCCTCCCCGGGCCGTCGTGGCCGCGGCCGGGACCGCCGAGAACGCGAAAAGCAACCCTCGTTTTCCGCGCCCTCCCGACCCGTGAGGCGCGTAGGTTGGACCCGAGAGAGGCGGGTGCACGCGCCCGCGGAGCCCAGCACATGGAGGGAGGCGGTCCTTGAACGTTTCCATGACGGTCAACGGCACCAGATACGACAGGGACGTGGAACCGAGAACCTTGTTGGTCCATTTCCTCCGGGAAGAGCTCGGACTCACCGGGACCCACGTCGGGTGCGACACCAGCTACTGCGGCGCCTGCACCGTGATCGTGGATGGTCGGTCGGTCAAGTCGTGCACGTACCTCGCCGTCGCCGCCGACGGGGCCGACGTCCGCACGGTCGAAGGGGTCGCCGTCGACGGGACGCTGCATCCGGTCCAGGAGGGGTTCTGGGAGCGTCACGGTCTCCAATGCGGCTTCTGCACCCCGGGCATGATCATGTCCTCGGTGGCCCTGCTCGAGCAGAACCCCGCGCCCGGTGAAGGCGAGATCCGGCACGCCATCGAAGGCAACCTGTGCCGGTGCACCGGCTATCACAACATCGTCCGGGCCGTCGAGTACGCGGCGGCCAAGATGCGTGGCGAGGAACCCCCCGCCCCGGACTGGGAGGTGCCGTCATGAGCACGACGAGCGTTCTCGGCGGCGTCGTCCGCCGCAAGGAAGATCCGGCCTTGATCCGTGGCGAAGGCCTGTACGTCGACGACATCAAACTCCCTGGGGAGCTGGCTGCGGCGTTCGTGAGAAGTCCGTTCGCCCATGCCCGCATCTCGTCGATCGACGTCTCGGCGGCGATCGCCATGGACGGCGTCCACGCCGTGTACACCGCGGACGACGTGCGGCACCTCGGTCCCGTCCTCGCTCAGGTCGCGGTCGGGACGCTGCGTCCGCCGTTGGCCGATGGCGCGGTCCATCACATCGGTGAGGCCGTGGCGATGGTGGTCGCCGACGATCGGTACATCGCCCAGGACGCGGTCGACGCCATCTTCGTCGACTACGACCCGCTGCCTGCGGTGGTCGATCTGAAAGCGGCCGCAGCCGACGAGATCCAAGCCCACGAGGGCGTATCGAACGTTCTCCTCGCATGGAGCGGCCAGGACTGGTGGCCCGGGGTCACCGACGAGCTTCCCGATGCCAAGCCGGCGATCGAGGAGGCGAAGGCCCGCGATGACACGGTGACGGTGTCGCTGGAGATGGTGAACCAGCGCCTCATCCCGACGGCCATCGAACCCCGGGCGGTGCTGGCCAACTGGCATGCCGGGTACGGCTCGTTCGAGCTGTGGAGTTCGACGCAGATCCCCCATGCGCTCGCCGGGGCGATCGCCAAGATCTTCGGACTGCCGTCCAACAAGGTCCGGGTCGTCGCTCCCGAGGTCGGGGGCGGCTTCGGGCTGAAGCTCAACATCTACCCCGACGAGATCCTGTGTTGCTTCGCCTCCAAGGAGCTCGGCAGACCGGTGCGCTGGACCGAGACCCGACGGGAGGCGCCGGCCTCGTCGATCCAAGGACGAGGATGGGTCGGGACGGCGACCATCGTCGGGACCCGAGACGGCCGGATCCTCGGATACGAGCTGGACGCCATCTGCGACATGGGCGCCTACAGCCAGAACTTCACCGTGGCGATCCCGCTGCTCGGGCTGTTCGTCGCTCCCGGCCAGTACGACATCCCGACGGCGTACACCCTCACCTGCGTGGTGACGAACACCCCGACGACCGACGCCTACCGGGGCGCCGGGCGGCCGGAGGCCGCCTACTACCTGGAGCGGATCATCGACCGCTACGCCAGGGAGATCGGCATGGATCCCGCCGAGGTGCGCAAGAAGAACTTCTGGCAGCCGGACCAGTTCCCGGCGACGACCGCCGTCGGCCTGACGATGGACTCGGGGAACTACGCGGCGAACCTCGACGCACTGCTCGAGAAGGTCGACTACGAGGGGCTGAAGGCTCGTCGTGACGCGGCGAGGGCCGAAGGCCGTCTCGTGGGGATCGGGCTCAGCTCCTACGTCGAGGTCTGTGGTTTCGGGCCTTCGGCGTTGGCCGGACTCGGTTTCTCGTGGTCCGAATACGGGCAACCCGCGGCGTTCAACGGTTCGGGGGTGGTTCGGGTCAACCCGGACGGTTCCTGCACCGTGATCATCGGCACCGGCCCGAGCGGGCAGGGTCACGAGACGACCTGGGCACAGATCGTCTCCGACCAGCTCGGCATCGAGCTCGACCAGATCGAGGTCCTCCACGGGGACACCGCCGAGTCTCCCTTCGGGGTGGGCACCTTCGGGAGCCGCTCGCTGGCGGTCGACGGCACCGCCACCTACGAGGCATCCGCCAGGGTGAAGGACAAGGCGGCGGCCATCGCGGCACATCTCCTCGAGGCGGCCCCGGAGGACATCCGGTTCGCCGACGGAGGAGCCCATGTGGCCGGCTCGCCGGACAAGACCGTGTCCTGGCCCGAGATCGCGACGTCGGCCTATCAGCCGCACACGCTCCCAGACGGCATGGAAGGCGGTCTCGAATCGACGGCCGTCTTCAGCCCCGGGAACGCCACCTGGCCCTTCGGGAGCCATCTGGCCCTCGTGGAGGTCGATCCCGACACGGGCAACGTCGAGATCCTCGAGTACTGGGCGATGGACGACTGCGGCAACGTGGTCAATCCGATGATCGTCGACGGCCAGATCCACGGCGGCATCGCCCAGGGGATCGGCCAGGCGATGTTCGAGGCTGCGATCTACGACGATGACGGGAACCTCCTGTCGTCGTCGTTGATGGACTACCCGATCCCGACGGCGGCGGATCTGCCGTCGTTCCGCCTCGATCGGACGACCACGCCGACCGACGTCAACCCCCTTGGCGTCAAGGGCATCGGCGAGGCCGGGACCATCGGCTCGGCCCAGACGATCGTCAACGCCGTCGTCGACGCCCTCGCGCCGCTCGGTGTCGAACACGTCGACATGCCGTTGCGACCGAGGAACGTCTGGCAGGCAATCAACGGAGCGAGGGGATAGCCATGTACCCGAGGAAGTTCGATTACACAGCGCCCCGGACGATCGCCGACGCCGTGGCGGCCCTGGCTGGCGACGAGGGAGCCAAGGTCATGGCGGGTGGCATGAGCCTCCTGCCGCTGATGAAGATGCGACTGCTGTCGCCGGCGACCATCGTCGACATCGGCAGGATCGACGGTCTCGACCGGATCGAGGACCGAGGCGATCACATCGCCGTCGGTGCTCTGGTCCGCCATGCCGAGACCGCCGCCAGCGACCTCGTTCAGACCCATGCTCCGGCCTTGGCTCGAGCGGCCTCGCTCACCGGCGACGTGCAGGTTCGGAACAAGGGGACGACCTGCGGTTCGTTGGCCCATGCCGACATCGCCGCGGACCAGACTGCCGCCGTGATCGCCTTGGGAGCGACCATGGTGGCGACCGGCCCCGGAGGAACCAGAGAGATCGCCGCCGCCGACTTCTTCGTGGACACGCTGACGTCGGCCTTGGCTCCCGACGAGATCCTCACCGAAGTGCGGATCCCCAAGGGCGGGAGCGGATCGGCCTACGACAAGCTGGGCCGGCGCGGCGGGAGGAGCGACTATGCGGTCGCCGGGGCCGCGGCGTGGGTGGACAAGACGAACGGGTCGATCACCGCGGCCCGGGTCGCGGTGACGGGGGTCGGCACCAAGCCGATGCTGGTCGAGGCCGTGGGCGCCGCGCTGGTGGGAACCGACGGCTCTCCCGAGGCGATCGCGGCGGCGGCCGAGCATGCCACCGAGGGGGTCACGCTCCTGGAGGATCTGTACGGGTCCGAGGAGTACAAGGCGCATCTGGCGAAGGTCTACGCGGCGCGGGCGTTGACGGAGGCGTTGGGAGGCTGAGATCGGTCGGTCACTCCGGCTTCGGCTCCGGGTGGAGCCGAAGCCGGAACACGCCTTCGGTCCCGTCATGACGGTAGGTGACGTCACCGCCCATCGCTCGCGCGAGGTGCCGTGAGACGCTGAGGCCGAGACCCATCGACCCCGTCACTCCGGTGCGCTGACGCGCCTTGACGTACGGATCGAACATGGTGTCGCGGATGTCGCCCGGGATCGGATCACCATTGTCGCGGACCTCGAGAAAGGTGCCGTCGATGACGATCCGCACCTCCGGACCGCCGTAGCGACGGGCGTTCTGCAGGAGGTTGCGGATGATCTGGCGGACCCGTCCCGGATCGGCCCACGCCTTGGCGGGATGGACGCTCGACACGGGCACCGGGGCGATGCCGGTCAGGACGGCGGCCGTTTCGGCGACGAGGTCGACAGGCCCGCAGGTCACCGTGAGGCCGCCGGCGCCGGCCCGGGCGACGACGAGGAGGTCTTCGACGAGGGCGGACAGGTCCATGCTCTGGTCGGCGATCATCGTGACGAGCTCGTGTCGCTCGCGTTCGGCGAAGTCCTCGTGGCGTTCCTGGAGCTCTTCGGCCAGTCCGAGGACCACCGTCAGCGGGGTCCTGAGCTCGTGGGAGACGGTGGCGACGAACTCGTCGCGTGCCCGCACGGCCTCTTCGAGGTCCCGTTGGGCGGCGCGTTGGTCGGTGACATCCGCGATGGCGACGGTGACGTGCTCGAGGTCGGCTCTCCCGTCGACGACCGGGGCCGACCAATAGATGAGGGCGTCGAACCGGGCCCCGTCGGCGCCGACGGCGTCGTCGAGGCGGACCACGACCCGATCGGCTCCGCCCCAGATGGCGACGATCTGCTCGGCCAGGGCGCGCAGTGCCCCGTCGCTCTCGGGCACCAGAACTCTCCGGTCGCTGGAGCGGACCATGGAGGCCGCCTGAGCGTTCATCCGTGTGATCTTGATGGTGCCGGCGAGCGAGAGGAGCTCTTCGGGGTGCTCATCGAGATGGCGTCGGATATCGGTGATCCCTCGTGTTCGGAGGACGGCGAGCCGGTCCTGTACGGCTGAGAAGTCCTCTTGGAAGAGGGGGATCGGGGCACGTTCGAACAGCGTCCGGAGTCTGGCGGTGGTGAGGTCGAAGCGCCGCCGCAGTTCCCACATCATGACGCTTCCGAGGACGAGGGTGAGGATCGGCCCGACGACGACGACCAAACGTGAAGGGTCCTCGATCCCGTACCACGCGACCGCTGCGGCGACGATCAACCCCGAGTAGCCGACGATGAACGCGACGATCCGACGCTCGACGAACAGGCTCAGCGCGACGCCGACGATGACCAGCGGCATCGCCGCCATCTCGTTGCTGCCGGGGAACTCGACGACCAGCGGTGCCACCGACACGCCGATCGCTGCCGTCGCCAACAGCGGTCGAGGGTCGTCCTTCCCCGACAGCAAGGTCACCAGTCCGACGATCGCCGAGATCGCGGCCACCGCACCCAGCGCGGCCCACGGCGCGGGGTCGGATGCGATCGCCACCATCGCTGCCATGGCGATCGCCGCTGCAGCGGCCAGGGCGATGGATACCCGCAGCAGGCGCGGCGCGAGGCTGTCGGCGATCGAAGCGCGTACACGTGTCATCCCCTCGTCTATCGGTCGGCGCGTCGGGCTGGTGTAGCCACCGTTCGATCGATCCTGGACATGCGATAGCCTCGTGGTCCGTCCACACCATGAGAGGAACCGTCGTGCAGCGATCCTTCGCCATCACCTACGACTACCTGTGCCCCTTCGCCCGGATCGTCAACGAGGCCGTCATCGAAGCCCTCGACGATGGCGCTCCGTGGGACGTGCGTTTCCGCCCCTTCTCGTTGTCGCAGTCACACGTCGAGGCGGGAGCTGCGGCGGCGTGGGACCGCCCTGCCGGCTCCGAGATGACCCGGGGCGTGCGGGCGCTGTTGTGGAGCGTGGCGGTGCGCGACGGCCAACCCGACGTGTTCCGACGGTTCCATCTGAGGATGTTCGATGCCCGTCACGAGGACGCGGCCGACATCGACGATCTGGAGCTGCTGCGGACGGTGGCGGCCGATGTCGGTGCCGACGTGGTTGCCGTCGAGGCGTTCGTCGCCGCGGGACGTGCTCGCACGGTCCTGGCCGCAGAACACACCGAGGCCGTGGATCGGTGGGCGGTGTTCGGGGTGCCCACGCTCATCGCGGCCGACGACGCGGTGTTCGTTCGACTGATGGACCGCCACAACCGCCGCGACCTCGAGCGGGTACTCGACATGGTGCATTGGTTCGACCTGAACGAGTTCAAGCGGACCCGCATCCCGCGGTAGCGCCCGCCCGGTCTGGTGGGCTTCCCGTCGACCCGTGGATGGCGTGGTCGCCCGGCGTCCCGGTCGCGCCGGCTCCCACCGAGGGCGGCGTCACATCTCGGCGAGGCGCTCGAGCGCGAGGGTCTCGGCGACGATGCCACGCTCGAGGTCGGCGAGGTCCTGGCTCTCGTTGGGACCATGGGCGGCGCTGGTGGGGTCGGCGACGCCGGTGAGCAGGATCGCGGCATCGGGGTACCGGCGCTGGAAGGATGCGACGAAGGGGATGGAGCCGCCGATCCCCATCTCGACGGGGGCCGACCCGTAGGCCTCCTCCATGGCGGCGGCGAAGGCGGAGAACGCCGGTCCCGACGAGTCGAGCTCGAAGGCGTCGCCCATGGCGCCGGGCTCGACGCGAACCTCGGCCCCCCATGGGACCGCCGCCGTCAGGTGGGTGCGGAGGGCGTCCATGGCGCGCCGGGGGTGGTCGCCGGGAGCGAGGCGCATGCTCACCTTGGCGCGGGCGACGGGCACGAGTTGGTTGATGGCCTCGGCGATGGGTGGAGCGTCGATCGCGAGGATCGAGATGGCCGGCCGCCGCCACATCCGGGCGGTGAGGGAACCGGTCCCGATCAGCTCGAGTCCGTCGACGGTCCCGGCTTGGGCGCGGAGCTCGTCTTCGGTCAGGTCGAGGGGTTCCATGTCATCGAACGTGAGGCCCGTCACGGCCACGTCCCCGTTCTGGTCGTGGAGCGTGGCCAGGGCGTGGACGAGGACCGTCAACGCATCGGGGATGGGTCCGCCGAACTGGCCGGAGTGGATCCCGGAGCGTAGGGTCCGGACCTCGATGATGCAGTCGACCAGCCCGCGCAGCGAGGTGGTCAGCGCCGGCGTCCCGGTCCGCCAGTTGGCCGAGTCGGCGATGACGATCACATCGGCTGCGAGGAGGTCTGCGTACTCGTCGAGGAAGCGGGAGAGGTTGTGGGATCCGATCTCCTCTTCGCCTTCCACGAGGACCTTGATCGTGACCGGCGGTTCGCCTTCGAAGGCCCGCAGGGCCGCGGCATGGGTGACGATGCCGCATTTGTCGTCGGAGGTTCCTCGGCCGTAGAGGCGCCCGTCACGTTCGGTGGGCACGAACGGAGGCGTCGACCATTCATCGATCGGGCCCGGCGGCTGGACGTCGTGGTGGGCATAGAGGAGCACCGTGGGGGTCCCGTCGGGTCCGGCCGCCTCGGCGAACACCGCAGGATGCGCCTCGTCGATCTCGAGGAGGTGGGCGTCGGAGTAGCCGGCGTCCGAGAGGAGGTCTCGCACGGCGTCGGCGGATCGCCGCACCTCGGACTCGGGGAACCCCGGGGCGCTCACCGACGGGATCCGAACGAGACGCTCGAGTTCGGCGACGATCCGCGGCATGTCGGCGTGGACGCGGGAGGGCAGGTCGTTGGGCATGGAGGGAGGCTAGTGCGCTGCTACCGCCTGCCCGTCGGTCGGTGGGAGAAGGCGGCGATCGACTCCAGCCACGAGACCAGGCGTCGCCCGAGTGCATCCGAGGCGTAGCGTTCGACGGCCGTCTTGCGGGCCGGGGCGACGAGCGAGGTGAGGCGCTCGGGCTCGTGGAGCAGGTCCCTGATGGTTCCTCCGAGGGCTCGCGGGTCGCGGTCGGTGAGGTAGCCGACGCCGGGGGTCACGATGGAGTCGACGCCGCCTCCGGAGTACGCCACCGGGACCGTACCTGCAGCCAGAGCCTCGATATAGATGATGCCGAAGTGTTCACGCTTCTCGGGTGCGGCGGCGAGGATCGTCGCGGCGTTGATGAGGAGTGCCTTGTCCTCGGAGGGGACGAAGCCGAGGAACCGGCCGCGGTCTCCGAGACGCTCCTCGAGTACCGGCCGCAGGTCCCCGTCTCCGATGAAGATCGTGGGGGCGAGATGGGCGTAGAGCCGGGTCGCCTCGACGACGTTGTGGGTGCCCTTGAGGACCGTGATCGCCCCGGGGCAGATCACGAAGGTCCCGGGCAGGTCGTAGCGCTCGTGGATGTCGTCGACCCGACCCGGTCGGAAGGCCTCGAGGTCGACGCCGCAGGGGAGGACGAAGAACCGGTCTCGGGGGAGGTCGGGGAACAGGAGACGGACGAGCTCGTCGCGCACGTACTCGGTCGTGACCAAGATGCCGTCGGCGCCGGTGACGGCCGCGGCGATGCGCGTCCAGGTTTCGTCGGCGTAGCCGCCGAACAATCGCGGTTCGACGGCGGTGCCGTGGAGGAAGAGGACGTACGGGATCCGGTGGCGTCTGGCCACGGCGGCGGCGGCGACGGCGGAGATGTTGCCGTGGTGGCCGAAGACGATGTCGGCGCCGACGGCGGCTCGATCGAGGGCGGCGGTGTAGTCGTCGAGGTAGCGCCCGGCCTCCTCGGCGGTCATCTGCGAGACGGGTCGTTGGAGTTCGCCGGCGTCGGGGAGGTACTCGTGGACGGGGAGGATGGGCGAGTGGAGCGGCACGTCGCGATTGTCGGCGCCGGCCACCCCGGTGCCCATGTGGGCATGGAGGTAGACGACCTCGTGGCCATGGGCGATGAGGGCCTCGGCGTGCTGGCGGGCGATCTCGCCGCTTCCCCGTCCGGCGTTGAGCGCGACGATGGCGACCTTCATCGTGGTCGATGCCGGGGTGGGGTCGGTTCGTCGGCGCCTGGGATCATGTGCCCACGGTACGGCTCCCCCCGATGTGGGGGAAGGGCCGGAAGGCCCGCCTTGGCGGTCGGTCAGGGTTCCTGGCGGCGGGATTCGAGACCTCGCAGCGCCACGAAGGCGACGACGAGGCCGAGCGCGATCGTGTAGGGCGTACCGGTTCGGAGGGCTTCGGACGAGGTGGCGAACCCGGCGGCGAGGTTGCGCAGCGGGTCGCGTTCGGGGATGCCGGGAGCGTCGCCGGCCTCGGGGGACGCGAACATCGGCGGCATCGCCATGGCCGTCTCGAGGCCCTCCTTCGTCCCCAAGGCGATGACGATCTCGGTCGCCGCGGGCGTTGCGTTCTCGGGGGGTGCGTCGTCCGGCGGTGTGGGCGGGGTCGCCTCCGGAGTGGTGGTTGGCGTGGTCGTGGTGGTGGTGGTGGTGGTCGTGGTGGTGGTGGTGGTCGTGGTCGTTGGCGTGGTCGTGGTGGTGGTGGTGGTCGGCGGCGGGTCGAGCGCCACCAGCACGTCGTCGACCAGGATCGTCGCCGACGTCGGGCCCGCGGCGACGACG
>Ga0256841_1000154_pt1 | contig 75782 bp, 63 predicted proteins | sample 356308metaG_FD_185971 | JGI IMG/M metagenome (GOLD analysis project Ga0256841, IMG submission 185971) | Hydrothermal vent microbial communities from Mid Atlantic Ridge, Atlantic Ocean - 356-308 | ecosystem: Environmental > Aquatic > Marine > Hydrothermal vents | place: Atlantic Ocean: Mid... | reverse complement strand
ACAGGCTCTTGCGGGCATAGGTGGCCGCCCGTTCCAGCTTCTGCTTGGACAGGGCATCGAGGCGGATGTGCATGCGCTCTTGTTTGACGGTTTCTGCGTTGGCCATGGGAATATCTCCAATTAATGCATGGAGTGTACGCCAAATGTGCGTACAAGACAAGGGAGGGACTGCCTGGCAAAGTCAAGACCCTGTGTGGATTGAGGGTATCAGAACGCCAGATGCTGATTGATAACGGTGGTTGCGATAATCCGTATGTCAACGGCGATTACTGTTGTCGGTTATCGCGTTCCAGCAGTCGGAATCAACCGGGATAGCGTTGCCGAGAGTCAGCACCATTTGGCGTAAGATGTCTCCGCGCTGCCAATCAGCATCGATTTTTCGATAATTCAAATACCTGGCGTTGTCCCTGTCACCATGCCCCGAGGGGGTGTTACCTGGTGGTGAGACAGTGGGGGCATTCTATCGTCTTTGGCCATGGTCTGGGTTGGCAAGGAACGTGCTGTTGCCGGGGTGTGGGGGCGCTAGGCGCTAGTCGAGTAAGCGGGAAGCCAGTGGACGGTATTGCAGGGCGTAGAACATTTCCAGGTAGCGGCGGGCTTCGGCGCGTTCCAGGTCGGTGACGTAGTGCCAGAAGCCATAGACGCGGGACAGTGTCATCATGCGTTCGGCATACCGTTTCCAGGTATAGTGCGCGGCGACGCGTTCCAGGGCGCCGGCTGACAGGCGGTCCCAGTAGTCCGGTTCTTCGTGACAGCGGGCGAAAAACCGGGTCATGCGGCGCGCGGCTTCTTTGCCGTGGTTTGGGTCGATGTGAAAGCCGGAAATGCCGTCTTCGATGATTTCCAGCGGGCCTCCGAAACAGGTGGCGAATGTGGGCAGGCCGCTGCTCATGGCTTCCACCACGGTCAGGCCGAAGGCTTCGAACAGGGCGGGCTGCACGAAGGCGCCGCGCCGGTCGGCCACCACCCGATACAGTTCGCCGGCCAGGTCCTTTTCCAGGTGTCGTCCCAGCCAGCGGACTTCTCCATCCAGGTGGTATTCGTCCATCAGAGCGTGCATGCGGCTGATCTGGTCACGTTCCTCGGCATCGTCCGAGCGCTCGGGATCGGTGTGTCCGGAGATCACCAGCAGGTTGACCAATTCGCGCAGTTCGGGTTCCCGGCCGTACCATTCCACCAGGCCGGTGATGTTCTTGATCCGATCCATGCGAGCCATGGTGAACAGCAGTGGCTTGCGGGGATCGGTGAGAACGCCGCGGATGTCTTCGGCGGTCTCCCGCCCGTCGATCATGTCGTTGATTCTGTCCTGGAGGTGGACCAGTCGCCGTTCCCGTTCGGTTGCCGGGAAGTAGACTTCGGGATCGGCGCCGGGGGAGACGATGTTGAACTTGGGATCGAAGGGATCGATGCCGTACACCACGCGATAGAGCGTTGGCAGGGTGTAGGCGGCATAGCTTTCATACTGGCCGACGCTTTCATCGGTTCCGGCGATCTCCTGATAGGTGCTGGTGATGATGAAATCGGCGGTGTTCATGGCGATCAAATCGGCGGTGAACTGGACCGAGAAGTGATACTGGGCTTCGTTCTCGCGCCAGTAGAGATCGGAATAGAGATACTTGGTCTTTTCCAGGGCATGGGCGATGTTGCACTGAGTGACCCCCAGGCGCTGAGCCAGCAGAGTGGCCACCAGATTGCCATCCGAATAGTTGCCGATGACCAGATCGGGTCGGCCGCCGAGTTCGGCCAGCAGTTCCCGTTCGGCGTCCAGGGCGAAGCGCTCCAGGTAGGGCCAGATCTCGAAGCGCGAAATCCAGTGCGGCACCACTTCACCCGAGGGTTCGCGGAAGGGCACGCGGAGGATGCGCGCGTATTCGGTGCCGGCGATGGCTTCGAGGCGCTGGTCACAGGTGGTTCCCTCGGCATCGGGGATGAGTCGGGTGACCACGACGATGTCGGGCTTGATCTCCAGGCCCTGTTCCCAGAGACGTTGGGTCATTTCCTTTTCCAGGGCCCGGACCTGATCGAGGATGTAGACCACCTGGCCACCGGTGTCCGGCCGGCCGAGGACGCCTGATTGGCCGAACCAGCCATGTGGAGAAAGGATGGCCAGCGAGAAGATCATCGGGATGCGACCGAGGAAGGTTTCCAGGGCATCCGGCGAGGGGGCTTCGAGGATGTCCAGCAGCAGTTGCATGCTGTTGCGGATGCGCGCCGCGTCACAGCCCCAGCCGGCCTCGAAGCCGAGCGTCGCAAGCTCCGGTTGCAGAACGGGCCAGGGCGTTGTGGGCTCGCGCTGGGCGAGCAGCCGGTCGGCATTGCGCAGGGCCAGGCGCAGATCGGTGACGCTGGTGATGCGACCGTTCAACATCAGGGTCTGGCCACGGTAGGCATGCATGCGCAGGAAGTCGAGCATCCGTTGCTGGCCCTTGCCCTGTTCCTCGAACAACCGGCTGGAGAGGCGGCGGTTGAGGAACTCCACGCCCCGGCCGATGGAGCGGGTTTCGGTGGGCTTGAGGAATTCGCGGGAGAAGGGTTCCAGGTCGACCTCCAGCAGCCATTCCTCGGGTTCACTGCCTTCCACCAGGCGTTCCTTGAAACGCAGGAATTCACTGACCTGGATTTCCTCCGCTTTCATGGTCTCCAGATGGATGCGCAGGTACTGCCAGCAACCGATGCGCGGGCGCAGCGCCAGACAGAACCACTGGGCGTCGAGGGCGGCTTCCTGGCTGATTTGGAGGGTGGCAGCCAGTGGCGTGTGGCGGAGCGTCTCACCACCTTCACTGGCGCACAGGGCCTCGAAGCCATCGAGCAGATCGCTACGCAGCAGGAAATGCCGATCCTCGCTGATGAAGTGATGCAGCACGCGATGGGCGTTGCGGCGTTCGCGCTGGAGGTAGGCCTGGAGGGCCTCGGTGGATGGCGGGGTGTTGGCGGTCACGACAGTTTCCAGTCCTTTTTGAACGGCGTGTAGAAGTCCGGATCGCCGGGCGTGGCGCCGCGGATGCCGACCACGGCGCTGGCAAGGGCCTGGGCGCGCCGCAGGGTCCGTTCCAGGGGCCAGTCGTGGAGCAGGCCGAGTATGCACACCGCGGCAAAGGCGTCGCCGGCGCCAACCGTGTCCACCAGGTTATCGGCCGGTGGGGGCGAGACCTGAAGCCGGCGGCCGTCACGATGATGGGCCAGCGCCCCCGCAGCGCCCCGGGTGGTGATCAACAGCTCCAGTGCATGATGGCGCAACAGGGCCTGAGCGCGAGTTTCGAGATCGGCTCCGGCTGGGGCCAACTGCAGCAGTTCTTCTTCGTTGAGCTTGGCCCAGCGCGCGCTGTGCAGCCGCGCATGGACCACATCCGCCTGCCACCAGGGTGGGCGCAGGTTGACATCGATGAAGACGGGGGCGCCAAGCTTTTGCAGCAGACCGTGGAGCGCCTGGCGGGATGCGGGACTGCGCAGGATCAGGCTGCCATGATAGAACAGGGCGATCCGTTCCGTGGCCGGAAGCGGTTCGGCGGCGATGTGATCCCAAGCGCGGTCCTGGAGGATCTCGAATCGCGGTTCGCCGTTTTCGATGCGCACGTCCACGGTGCCGGTGGGATGAACGGGATCGATCTGGATACCGCGGTCGTCCATGCCCCAGGCCCGCATGGTGTCGCGGATCCGGTGCCCCAGGGGGTCGTTGCCGATCCGCGAAATCATCAGTGGCCGGGCACCGAACGCCTGCAGGTGCCAGGCGACATTGAAGGGGGCACCGCCCAGCACCGTTTCCCCGTCGGGAAAGCAGTCGAACAGCACTTCACCGAACAGGACCGGCCGCCCTGTCAGCGCACCGTTCACGAGACTGCCTCAGCGGCCAGGCCGGTGACCAGCTCGGGATGGTAATGGGCCAGGCCTTCCAGGATGCCGGCGCTGTAGTTGCCATTCATCTGCAGGAATCCGCCGCGGGCAAGATACAGGGTGTCGGCATGGCCGGCGCGTTGTGCCTGAATACGGGCCGTCTCGCGCACTTCAGGACTGGCATTGGCGACCAGTACCGAGGGCAGGCTGCTGGTGAGCACGGGCAGATCGTTGCCGCTGTCGCCGGCGAACAGGATGGCCCGAGGCGGTATCGCCAGTCTATCGGCCAGGAACTCGATGGCGTGCAGTTTGGTGGCCTGTTCCGGGAGCACGTCGAGCAGGCCCATGGTAGCCGCTTCGTCGATGCTCCAGATCAGGCTGGCGCGCACTCCCTGCGCCTCAAGCCGGGACTGCATCCTGGACAGCAGGGCTGTGCGATCGGCATGGAGGGGGACGTAGTAACTGAGCTTGTGGCGGCTCTGCCTGCTGCTCTCCTGCAGTCGCAGATCGGGCAGGCCACGAAAGAATTCGTGCAAGTCGTCATGGTCCCTGCCGTGCCAGTCGCCGGCGATCGCCCTTTCCCATTCCTCGATGGGTGACCAGCGGCTTCCCTCGGTGTGATAGAGGCGGGTACCGACATCCGTGATGACATAGGCCGGTTGCGGCAGCTGGTACGTCCGGATGGCCTCCTGCACCAGCTGGCGATGACGACCGGTGACATAGACCAGGATGATGTCGGTGTTTCGAAGCAGGGTGGCGAAACGGGCACGGGCGCCGGGTGATTCGGGCTGAGGCCCGTTGGGCAGCAGCGTGCGATCCAGATCCGTGCAGAGCAGCAGCGGGGTGTTCATGCGGATTTCACTTCCCGGCGTGGCAAGGTACAGCCTTCGAAGAAATCGTAGTGAGCGAGCGCCTCCAGGATGCCCGCCGCATGGGCCTGTTGGGCGAAATAGATCTGTTCGATGTCCGCCAGTTGCGACAATTCCTCGTGATGACGGTTTGCCACCACCACGGCCAGGGTGTTGCCGCGCATCATGTCTTCATCCGCACCGGAGCCGCCTGCCACCAGTACCCGCTCCAGGGGAATGTCCCAGCGTTCGGCCACGTGGCGCAGGGCGAAACCCTTGGACGCGCGAACCGGCAAGACATCGAGAAACTGGCCGAAGGAGACGAGCACATTGGCCGCGACTCCGGCCTGATGCAGCAGGCTGTTGATCTCCTCAATGCACGGAGCCGTGGCTGGATCGATATAGTAGCTGATCTTGAAGCGGCTCTGTTCGATGCGCGGCTGGAGGCGCAAGCCGGGCAGGGCATCCAGCACCCGGCGCACGACGTGTGGCGTCCACTGATAATCGATATGCCGAGGCCAGGCGGTATCGGCGGTCAGTTTCGGCGAATAGTAGATCTCGGTACCACCGCTGGTGATCAGCACATCCGGCTGGGGTATGCCCACTTTCTTCATCAGCTTGAGTGCCGAATCGAGTCGTCGGCCGGTGGCAATTCCGAAAGCCGCGCATTTGCGATGCTCGCGCAGCATCTCGACAAGGCGCTTCAAGGCCTGGCTGTCGCCAAGCAGGTTCTGATCCAGATCGCTGAACAGGGCGCGATCGTGATAGGCGCGAGTACGGCGCAGGGTGGGGCGCGAGATCGGGATCTCGGTACGCTGAATCAGGGGCATCACCATCTCCACGTAGCGTTGCGCATGGGCCTGCCAGGCGTAGTGCCGTCGTACGCCGGCGAGACCATTGGCCGCCATGCGCGCCCAGGCTTCCGGATCGGAAAGCATCTCGAACAGGGCCGTGGCCATGGCGTCGCTGTCCAGGGGGTCGATGAGCCGGCCGTTTTGGCAGTTGGCGAGAATGTCGATGGGGCCACCGTCCTCGGTGGCCAGCACCGGCAGGCCGCTGGCGGCGGCTTCGATGAGGGTCAGGCCGAAGGGCTCGGTCAGGGCAGGGTTGACGAAAACCCCTCCCGAGGCTGCCGCCAGGCGGTACAACAATGGCACGTCGTCCCAATCATGATGCTTGGGCAGGGCAAGCTGGCCATAGAGATCGTAACGGTCCATGCTGAGCAGCAGTTCCTTCAGCACTTCCTGGGCCCCTTCCTCGAGATCCTCGATGTCGTCACGGTTCCCGGCCACCACCACCAGGTTGGCCATCTTCCGGAGCCGTTCCGATTCGCCGTAGGCGGTCACCAGGGTGTTGATGTTCTTGCGCGGATCCGGCCGTGACAAGGCCAAGATCATGGGCTTGTCGGGCTCCCGAAGGAAGCGCCTCAGTTCTTGGGCGAAAGGCGTCTCGTTCTCGTCGCCCTGCGGTGGCCGGAAGCGCTCCAGGTTGGTGCCAGGCGGAATGACGTACATGCGTTCCGGCTGGTAATGATCGTAGAGTTCATATTGTTCTTCGATTTCCTGGTGGGTACTGGTGATCACCCGCTCGGCGACGGCCAGCGTGTCTTCCTCTGCCTCGATACGGCGGGTCAGGTTGTAGCGCGTTTCGATCTCCTCCGCCGACAGCCCCTGGGCCAGGAGACGGCGGCGTTTGACCCGCCCCAGCGAATGGCCGGTATGCACCAGCGGCACGCCCAGCAGACCGGCGAGGCGGATGCCCACATAGCCGCCATCGGCATAGTGGCTGTGGATGAGGTGGGGAGGCCTGGCCGCGGTACGCAGGAATTCCAGGGCGTTGTCGACAAACTCGTCGAGATGATCCCAGAGTGCTTCCTTGGAGATGTAACCGCGCGGGCCGGCCTCGATGCGAACGATGCGCGCCCCTTCGCCCAGTGACTCGACGGGCCGGGCATAGTCGGCAGACAATTCACGATCGTCGATGCGACGGGTCAGCAGATCCACTTGCGCCACCGAGGGGTGTTTGGCCAAGGCCCGGGCCAGTTCCACCACGTACAACGTCTGGCCACCGGTGTCGGCATTGCGGCCCAGTTCCAGATCATGGCTCCGGATCAGCCCATGCACGCTGATCAGCACCAGATGCAGTCCCGGTTCAGTGCGGGGCAGGGGAGTGGCGGTTTTCCGAGGTGGCTGAGTCAAGGGGGCAAGCTGTCCGAATCGTCCGATGAAAAAGGCGCCGAGCGACAAAGCGCGTCGGCGCATCCCATGTATATGGGGACACCCTTCTGCCGGTCAAGGTTCCCGACCCCGGCCTTTCTCCGCCGCTTCCACGGGACGCGAATGCGGCGGTTTGTTCGATGATATCGAAAATCGCAGATGCGGAATGGATTCAAGCAGCGGTTTCGGCCTGCTTGCCCGCGCTCGGCTTGTGCCGCCGGCGATGAACCTTGGACCAAAATCAGTTACATTACACCGTGTTTCGACGAATTTCCGGGATCCATTTCCCATGAAAGCGCCTCGCCAGGTTCTCGCCTATCGTCGCCTGCGCCGGGAGTCTCCCTGGGCCTTGCTGGCGCTGGATCGGGCACCGGTGGCACTGGGGCTCCTGGGCGCGCATCTGGGCGGGCGGGAGCGGCGGCTGCCGAATTCGGTGCTGTTGGAGCGCCTGCGCCAGGATCTGGAAGCCCTGCGTGCCCAAGGGTGGAGCTGCCACAGACGGCCGAGGCCTATCTGGCGAACTGGCTGCGCGCGGAATTCCTGGTCCGCAGTTTCCCGCCGGGTGCAGGACGATTTCGCGCGTATCAACCGCGAGTTGCGCGAGCAGATCGTCGAGAACGAGGGCAGCCGGGGTGAGGTGCTGGACACGGTCTTCGCCGCCGTGCCTTGGCTGACGGAATGCCCCGTGCACTACTGGGGCGACATCGACACCCACGGCCTGGCCATCCTCGATCGCCTGCGCGGCCATGTTCCCCATGCTCGTTCCCTGCTCATGGACGAGGCCACCTTGATTGCCCATCGGGAATTGTGGGGACACGAAGCAAAGCCGGCCAGCGCGCGTGAGCTTCCGTCCCTTGACGCGGACGAAGCCGCGCTCTATCGCGCCTTGCGCGAAGGTCGATGGGGATCAGGCGTGCGTCTGGAACAGGAACGGATCGGGTGGTCTTATGCCTGGTCGAAGTTGTCGATCCTTGCGGATTGAGTCAGGACTTCGCTGCCGGCTCATGATAGGAAGGCAACAGGCGACGGGCGTTGCCGATCGACGTGCAGGGTGAAGATGTCCGGAATCGATCTCGGCAGAGAGGATTTCCCGTTGTCGGTGCAAAGGACCGGCGTTCCGCTGTCATCGGGTCAGGAGGCAGAGATCTCGCATCCCTCCGGCTGGCGGACCCGTTTTTCAGTGGGTGCCGGAAGCATGGAGTGACGGCGGAGATGCACGTCGTGAACGCGATTTTCTTCGTCCCTTCATGGTCGAGGCCTGCTCCTGGACTGGCCAACTAAATAGCTGTTCCGAATCCTCCTGCACATCAGTGACAAGCATGAAGCCCTCAAGGGGGGCAGATCGTTTCGTGACCTTCGGCCGCAGGGATGCGGCCGTAGAGCTTACAAGGAGGTATTCACAGCGTGTCACGAAACGATATGCCCCCCTTGAGGGCGTGTCTGGTTCTTGTTGCTCCAGCTTAAGGTGTCCGCGGATTCGGAACACTTATTTAGGCGTTGGCGTTGATTCGTTCCTGCATGTCCCGCGCATTCTCCACCGCATACCCCGCCTCATCGTTGTCGAAATAGCAATAGACGTCCAGGCCGTCCTCCAGCCACTTCCGGATCCGGCGGGCCCAGGCGGCGAGGGTGCGGCCGTCGTAGTTGCCCTGGTAGGCCCCTTGTGGCCCGTGCAGGCGGATGTAGACGAAATCGCAGGTGACCTGCAACGGGGATTGATAGCCGGCCAGGTCATAGATGCAGAAGGCGGCCCGGTGTTCCCGCAAGAGCGCAAGGATTTCGTCGTTGATCCAGCTCTCGTCACGGAATTCGAAGGCGTGGCGATGATCTTGGGGAAGCGCGGCCAGGAAGTCGGCCAGACGCGCCGGATTGCAATGCCAGCGGGGCGGGAGCTGATAGAGCACGGGGCCGAGCTTGTCGCCGAGACGGTCCATGCGACCGAAGAAGGTGGCCAGGCCGGCCTGCGGATCCTTCAGTTTCTTCATGTGGGTGATATATCGGCTGGCCTTGGCGGCGAAGACGAAATCCGCCGGCGTCCCTTCCCGCCAGCCATCCACCGCCTGTTCGCTGGGCAGATGATAGAAGGAATTGTTGATCTCGACACTGTGGAAGTACCGGCAGTAGTAGTCCAGAAGCCGGCTGTCGGGCAGTTCCGCAGGATAGAACGGCCCTTTCCAGTGAGGATAGGACCAGCCGGAAGTGCCGATGTATGCAGCGGCCTTGCGTTTCATCGCGAGCCTTGTGTCATGGAGGAGGGGCACCTACATTGTAAGGCAATACGGGAAACGGGAGAGACCGATGCACAGCGTTCTGGTGACCGGCAGCAATCGCGGCCTGGGCTTCGAATGGGTGCGGCAATACGCCGAGGACGACTGGCGGGTGTATGCCACCTGCCGCCACCCCGAAGAGGCCGAGGCCCTGCAGGCGCTGGCCGATGTGCATCCCGGCGTCTCCCTGCACCGGCTGGATGTGACCGATCCGCAGCAGATCCGGGAGCTGGCGCAGGCACTGTCGGATCAGCCGCTCGATGTGCTGATCAACAACGCCGGCGTCTATCTGGAACGCTGGGGCCGGGATCGGCTGGGCCAGATCGACTATGACGACTGGTCGACGACCTTCCAGGTCAACACCCTGGGCGCCTTCCGGGTCACCGAGGCCCTGCTGGGCAGCCTCGAGCGGAGCGACAAGCCCCTGGTGGTGAACATCTCCAGTCACATGGGCAGCCTTGCCGACATCAATGCGCCCAACGATTATGCCTACCGCTCCAGCAAGGCCGCGCTCAATGCCGCAAGCCGGGGGCTGGCGCTGGAGCTGCAACAGAATGGCGTCGGTCTGCTGCTCCTGCACCCGGGCTGGGTGCGTACCCGCATGGGTGGCGAAGAGGCGCCGCTCACGCCGGCCGAGAGCGTGGCCGGCATGCGTGCCGTGGTGAACCGCTTCACGCCGCGGGATCAGGGCCGCTTCTATCGCTACGACGGCGTCGAGATGCCATGGTAGGGGCATGAATCGTTTTCGGCCAGTCCTGGTGGCGAGTCTTCTGTTGCCGGGCCTGCCGCTCGCCGGTCTGGCCCTGGCCGGGCAGGCCATTACGCCGTATCTTGCCTTTCCGCCACGCACCGGCTTCATCGCCCATGCGCCCTTTTCCTGGGGGGTATTCATCGGGCTGGCGCTGGTGTTTCTGGGCCTGCTGGCGGCGCTCGTTTGGGTGCTGTGGCCGGGCCAACGCGGTTCAGCGCCGCTGATACGGCCCTTGCCGTGGTGGGGCTGGCTGGCCCTCGTGAGCCTTGGCCTGTTCTGGCTGCTGGCCTGGACACGCCCGGCATTTCTCGGGCCCCTGCGTTCGTGGACCTTCACGCCCCTGTGGCTGAGCTGGATCGTGCTGGTCAACGCGCTGGCCTTCCGGCGCACGGGCCGCTGCCTGCTCACCCGGCATCCCGGTCCTTATCTGGCGCTGTTTCCTCTCAGCGCCGTGTTCTGGTGGTATTTCGAATACCTCAACCGCTTCGTGCAGAACTGGCACTACGTGGGTGAGGTGACTCGCGAACCCCTGGCCTATTTCCTGCACGCGAGCCTGGCCTTCTCCACGGTGCTGCCGGCCGTGATCGGCACCCTGGCCTGGCTGTGGACCTGGCCCGGCCTGGGTTGCCGCCGTCTCTCCCGGCGCGGGATGCGCGGCCACCGCCGGGTTCGCGGCGCGCTGCTGCTGACGATCGCCACCATCAGCCTGACCGGACTCGGCCTTAGGCCCGACGTCCTGTTTCCGCTGGTCTGGGTCGCCCCACTGCTGCTGATTCTGGGGTTGCAAATGCTCGAGGGAGTGCCGACGGTGTTCACCGATCAGGCGCACGGAAACGGCCGCTGCCTTGCGCTGCCGGCCCTGGCCGCCCTGCTGTGCGGTTTTCTCTGGGAGCTGTGGAACGTGAACAGCGATCCCAAATGGATCTACAGTCTCCCCTTCGTGGATCGCTTCCACCTGTTCGAGATGCCCATTCTCGGTTACGCCGGTTATCTGCCTTTCGGTCTCGAATGCCTGGTGATTGCCGCCCTGATCGATCCCCGACTTTGCCAGCGCCTGGACGATCTGATTGGGAAGGATTCCGGACCGGCAAATGCGTAGGGGCCGCGATGCGTCGCGTTTTCGCGGCTTGCGCCGCGCCGACAAAAAAATCGTGTCAAAACAATTTTGAGGCATTTGCTACCTTTGTAGCAGCGCATCCAGTCCCGATGCCCACTGCCCCAGCCGCCGCAGGGCATCGCGTTTTTCGCTGCGGCCGAGGCGGGCCTGCGCGAGGGCGGTACGAAAGGTGTCGATGGTCCGGTCGTAGCGTTCGCGATGGACGGGGTAGGGGGTGCCGTCCTTGCCGCCGTGGGCGAAGGCGTAGGCGGCCGGGTCACGGGAGGCGGCACGGCGGCCGTAGATCAGCTCGGCCACCAGGGCCAGGGCGCGCAGGGACTTGGGGCCCAGGCCGGGCGTGGCGAGCAGGGCCTGGAAGTCTTCCGGTGGATGGGCGTAGGTGTGTTTGAGCACTTTCTGCAGTTGCCCAGGGCGGATGTTCGCGGCATCGAGGAGGTGATGGCGGGGCATGTTCAGGGTCGGCAGGGCGGCGATGGTCCTTTCCACTTCGCGATCCGGCTCCCGGGTGATTTCGGTGATCGCCGAACGGGCCGCGTCGCTTTCGCGGTCGACCAGGTTGAGGGTGGCTTGCCGCTTGTCGCAGCAGATGGCGGCATGGGGTTCCACCACGAAACTCTCCAGCGACGCGCTGACCCAGTGATAGCGCCGGGCCATGCCACTGGTGTCGTTCATGCCCTGCTGCACCACGGACCACTGGCCATCGCGGGTGAAGAAGAAACTGTGATGATAGAGCTGGTAGCCGTCCTGCAGGGCAGTGTTGTCGACCTTGGCCGACAGGCGGCTGGCCTGCACCAGGGGTTCGGGGTCGTGGCCGAGGGATTCGCAGGCGGCGGTGATCTGGGCCGGTGTCCGGCGCGAGGCGGCGCCCTTGCCGCCGGCGGCGAACAGGCCGAGTTCGGGTTCCAGCCCCCTGATCCCTTCCTTGAGCGCCCCGCAGGCGGTCGTGGTGACGCCGCTGGAATGCCAATCGAAGCCCAGCACGCAGCCGAAGGCCTGGAACCAGTAGGGATCGGACAGGCGCAGCAGCATTTCCTCCGGCCCGTGTTCGGCCACCACGTGGCAGGCGATCTCCCGCGCCAGCCTGGTCATGCGTTCGAACAGCCAGCGTGGGGCCTTGCCGCCGTGCAGGGGAAGATTGGCGATACCGGTACGCATGGATCGATTGTGCGGCGCCGGTCGGGGGCTGTCCAGAGGGTATAATGCCGATTCGTTGCCTGGAAGCCGAGCGCCGTGCCCGAAGCCTTTTCCCTCGTTCCCGAAGCCGTGCCCTTGGCAGAAGTGCTGGATGCCGCCCGGGCGGGGCAGCGTATCCTCACCGGCAACCGGCGTCTGGCGCAGCATCTGCAAGCGGCCTACGCGCGTCACATGCAGGCCGCGGGAAACACGGTGTGGGACACACCGGCCATCGAACCGTGGAGCGACTGGCTCACGGCGGTCTGGGACATGGCCCAGCTTGCCGGCACCCTGCCGCCGCGCCTGTTGCTCTCACCTGAACAGGAGCACCATCTCTGGGAACAGGTGGTGGCCGACAGTCCGCTAGGCGCCCACCTGCTGCGCCCGGCGTCCACCGCCCGGCTGGCAGCCGAGGCCTACGCCCTGCTGCACGACTGGTGCCTGCGCCTGCCGGCCGACGAGGCGCAACTGAATGAAGACGCCCGCGCCTTCCGCGACTGGCAGATCGAGTTCGATTTCCGTTGCGAGGAGAATGGCTGGCTCCCGGCTTGCCGCCTGGGCGAGGCGTTGTGCGCCCAGCCCGAAGCCCTCGCCGCCTGGATCGAACCGCCCCTGCAATTGATCGGCTTCGAGGAACTCGTGCCGGCCCAGCAGCGGCTGCTCAGGGTGCTGGAAGAGGCCGGTGGACGCTGGCGCTGGAGACGGCCGGCCGGCATGCCGGGCGAGGCCGTGCGGGTCGCACTCGAGGATGCGGCAGAGGAGACGACGACCCTGGCCCGCTGGGTCCGCCAGCGGCTGGAAGCCGATCCCCAGGCCCGGATCGGTGTGATGGTGCCGGATCTGGCCGCCCGCCGCCAGGCTCTGTGCCGTGCGCTGGATGCGGTGCTCGTGCCCGGCATCCGCCGGCCGGGCGAGGAGGCCCGCTTCCGTCCCTACAATGTCACCCTCGGTTTGCCACTGGCCGACGAGCCGCTGGTGCAGGCGGCGCTGCAACTGCTGGCACTGGCCACCGGAAGGCAGCCGTTCGAGGCGGTGATGCGCCTGCTGCACTCCCCCCACCTGGCGGGATGGGAAGCCGAGAGTGGTCGCCGGGCGTTACTGGATCGGCAGTTGCGGGAGATCGGCGAACCGCACATCGGTCTCGCCCGGCTGCGCCATTACGCCGCGCGCGAGGACCGGCCCTGGCATTGCCCCGTGCTGGCCGAGCGATTGACGGCGATGGAACGGTTGTATCACGACTGGCCGCAGCGGGCCCGGGCCGGTGCCTGGGCGCAGCATTTCTCGGCCCTGTTGCAGGCGGTCGGCTGGGGCCAGGGTCGCAGTCTCTCCAGCCACGAATACCAGGCCAGCGAGGCCTGGCAACGCACCCTCGCCAGCCTGATCGCGCTGGAGACGGTCAGTGGTGCCATGACCGCGCACGAGGCCCTGGCCCGGCTGCGTTCCCTGGCCGCTGCCCGGCTCTTCCAGCCGCAATCGCCGCCGGCACCGGTTCAGATCATGGGGCTGTACGAGGCCATCGGCGTCCAGTTCGATCACCTCTGGGTGACGGGCCTGAGCGATGAGGTCTGGCCGCCTTCGCCGCGGCCCAATCCCTTCCTGCCACTGGCCCTGCAACGCCAGCACGAACTGCCCCATGCCTCCGAATCCCGGGAGCTGGAAGTGGCGAGGCGGATCACCGATCGGCTGCGGGAAAGCGCCGCCGAGGTGATCTTCAGCCACGCCGTGCACGAAGGCGAAACCGTCCGCCAACCCAGTCCGCTCATCGCCGGGTTACCGGAAGTCGCCCCGAGCGATCTGCCAATCTGGCGCGGTCCCGACTGGGCGGCGCGGATCGCGGCCGCCGGCGAACTCCAGCGGGTCGAGGATGTGCCGCCTCCGCCCGTGCCGCCGGGCGGCATTCGCGGCGGCAGCAGCCTGTTTCGCCTGCAGGCCGCCTGTCCCTTCCGCGCCTTCGCCGAGCTGCGTCTTGCCGCGCGGCCGCTCGGCGAAGTCGGGATCGGCATCGACGCCATGACCCGCGGCAGCCTGGTGCACCGGGTGCTGCAACTCGTCTGGGCGGAACTCGGTGATCACGCCAGCCTCTGCCGGCTGGAAACGGACGCCCTGCAGGCGCTGGTGCGACTGGCCGTGGAACAGGCCGTGGAGGAGATGGCCGGACGTCTGCCCCAGATCTTCACCACGGCCTTTCGGCGCATCGAAAGCGAGCGCCTCGAAGCACGGGTGCTCGCCTGGCTCGACATCGAGAAACGGCGCAGCGAGTTTCGCGTGGTGGCCACCGAAGAAAAGCGGGAAGTCGATATCGAGGGCCTGCGGATCAAGGTGATCCTCGATCGCGTGGATCGGCTGCCGGACGGCCGGCACATCGTGGTCGACTACAAGACCGGCAGGGTCTCCCCCTCGGCCTGGTTCGGCGAGCGGCCGGACGATCCCCAGTTGCCGCTGTATGCCACGCTGTTGCGTCCGGATCTGGCCGGCGTGGTGTTCGCCCAGTTGCGCCCGGGCGAGATGGGGTATCAGGGCGTCGTGGCCGAAGCGGAACTGGTGCCCGAGGCGCGGCTGCCGGAAAAGCTGCAAGGCCGTTCGGGCACCGGCGACTGGCACGAACTGCTGGACCAGTGGTCGGAAACGATTCACCGCCTGGCCCGGGCATTCCGCGACAGCCACACGGCCGTGGATCCCAAGGCCTGTCCGAAGACCTGCCGCCATTGTGCCCTGACCGGTCTGTGCCGCATCACCGAGGCCGATGGCACGCTGTTCCTGGACGAAGCGGAGGCGACCGATGACTGAGCGACCGTCGGATCAGCCGCTTCGGGAACGGGCGCTGGATGTCCGCGGCTCGTTCATCGTGCAGGCGCCGGCCGGCTCCGGCAAGACGGGCCTGCTCACCCAGCGCTTTCTCGCCCTGCTGGCACAGGTGGCGGCACCGGAGGAGATCGTGGCCATCACCTTCACCCGCAAGGCGGCAGCAGAGATGCGCGAACGGATCCTCGGGGCGCTGAAGGCTGCCCAGGCCGGGGAGGCCGGGAAGGACGCTCACGCGCGCCGGACCCTGGAACTGGCCCGCGCCGCGCTGGAGCAGGATGTCCGTCAGGCGTGGCGGCTGTTGCACAATCCGGCGCGCCTGCGGATCCTGACCTTCGATTCCCTCTGCGCGGCCCTGGTGCGGCAGATGCCGATCCTCTCGCGTTTCGGTGCCGCCCCGGCAGTGGTGGAAGACGCCGGCCCCCTCTATCGCGAGGCGGCCAGCCGGATCCTCGAGCAACTGGAAAGCCGGGAAGCCATCGGCCACGCCGTCGCCCGCCTGTTGCGCCATCTCGACAACCAGCACGAGCGGGTTCAGGAACTCATCGCCGCCATGCTGGCGCGGCGCGATCAATGGCTGCGCCATCTGGCGGGTTCCGACGATCACCGCACCCGGGAGCGGCTCGAAGCGGCCCTGGCGCGCATCGTGACCGAAGGCCTCGAAGCCGCCCGCGCCGCGTTTCCCGAACCCCGACGTGACGAATTCCTGCGCCTGCTGCGTTTTGCCGCCGGACAGCTCGGCGACGAGGCGGAACTGGCCGTGTGCCGGGATCTCACCGATCTGCCCCCGGCCCGGATCGAGGCCCTGCCCCAGTGGCAGGCCATCGTGCACTGGCTGCTGACGAAAGAGGGCCGCCTGCGCAAGTCGCCCACCAAAAACCAGGGCTTTCCGCCCAAGAGCGCCGCTGCCGATTCGGCCGAGAAACGGCTTTTCGAGGCGATGAAGAAGGGCATGAGCGCCCTGCTCGACAGCCTGCGTGAGGAAGCCGGTTTCGCCCAGGCGCTGGCCCGGATCCCGGCCCTGCCGCTGCCCTGTTATACCGACGCCCAGTGGCAGGTGCTCGAAGCGCTGTTCGCCCTGCTGGTGCATGCCGCCGCCCACCTGAGCGTGACCTTCCAGCAGGCGGGCGAAGTCGATTTTGCCGAGATCGCCATGCAGGCCGTGGCCGCGCTGGGCGAGCCGGAGGATCCCACCGATCTGGCCCTGCAGCTCGACTATCGCATCCGGCATCTGCTGGTGGACGAGTTCCAGGACACCTCTATCAACCAGTTCGAGTTGCTCAAGCGGCTCACGGCCGGCTGGCTGCCGGACGACGGTCGCACCCTGTTCCTGGTCGGCGATCCCATGCAGTCCATCTACCGCTTCCGCGAGGCGGAAGTGGGTTTGTTCCTCGAGGTCAAGCGGCATGGTCTTGGCTGCGTGCGGCCGACGTTTTTGCAGCTCGAGGTCAACTTCCGCTCCCACGCGGGCCTCATCGACTGGGTCAATGCCGCCTTCCCGCGGATCTTTCCGGCCGAGGATGACGAGCAGGCTGGCGCCGTCGCCTACACGCCTTCCCGTTCCCATCATCCGGTCCAGCCCGGCGAGGCGGTACGGATCCATCCCTTCGCCAGGGGCGAGGAAGCGGCAGAAGCCGAGACCATCGTGGCACTGGTGCGCCAGACCCTGGCCGGGGACGCCAAGGCCGAGGTGGCCATCCTGGTGCGCAGCCGCAGCCATCTGCTGCACATCGTGCCGGCACTGCGCGAGGCCGGCATTCGCTACCAGGCCGTGGAGATCGACTCCCTGGCCAGCCGACCCGTGGTGCAGGATCTGCTCTCGCTCACGCGCGCGTTGTTGCATCCGGCCGATCGCATCGCCTGGCTGGCGGTATTGCGCTCGCCCTTGTGCGGGCTGGTACAGCGGGATCTGCTCCTTCTGGCCGGCGAGCCCGACGACATCCTGCCCGAACGCCTGCTGAGATCAGGGGAACAGGCCTCCCTGTCCGTCGAGGGCCAGCGCATCCTGCAGCGGGTCGTCCCGGTTCTGACGCAGGCACTGGCCCAGCGCGATCGCCTGCCGTTGCGGGACTGGGTCGAACAGACCTGGCTCGCCCTCGGCGGACCGGCCTGTCTCGAACGGCCGGCGGCATACGAAGACGCCGGTACCTTCCTCGAACTGCTCGAGAGCCTCGATGCCGGTGGCGAAGTGGTGGATCCGGCGCGGCTGGCGCAGGCCGTCGAGGATCTGTATGCCCGTCCCGACACGGGCGAGGCTGGTCGCGTGCAGCTCATGACCATTCACCGGGCCAAGGGGCTCGAGTTCGACACGGTGATCGTGCCCGGACTGGGCAAGCCGCCCCGCAGCGACGAACGTCGCCTGCTCTACTGGCAGGAACAGACCTTCTCCGGGGGGGAGACGGCACTGCTGTTCGGCCCCATCCCGGGGGCCGGCGAGGAGAAGAATCCCACGGTCGAATACCTGCGCAACCTGGAGAAGACGAAGGGGCAATACGAGGCCCAGCGGCTGCTCTATGTGGCCGTCACCCGGGCCCGGCGCCGCCTGCACCTGACCGGCCACGCCAATCGTAACGGGAACGGGGAAATCCGGCCCACGGCCGGGAGCCTGCTCGAACTGTTGTGGCCGGTGGCCGGGCCGGCATTCGTGGCCCATCTCGAAGAACGGGCAGCCCGTCCCGCAACGGGCGAAAGCGATGATCAAACCCTCGCCATCCTGCCGCCCACCGCACTGCAGCGCCTGCCGCCCGAGTGGCAATGCCCGCCACCGCCAGCGGGGCTTGCCGTGGGCCCGGCCGCACCGATGCCGGAGGAGGCGACGGCCATCGAATTCGACTGGGCCGGCGAAACCGCCCGCCATGTGGGGACGATCGTGCACCGCTATCTGGAGTTCCTGGGCCGACTCGATCCCGATCGGCAACAGGCCTTCCGTCCGCAGCAACACCAGAAGCGCATCCAGGCTCGTCTGCGTCAGGCCGGGGTGATCGAGGAACATCTGGCCGACGCCACGGCCCGGGTGATCGCCGCGCTCGACCGGGTACTGGCCGATCCGCGCGGTCGGTGGATCCTCTCTTCCGAACACGAAGCCGTGCGCAGCGAACATCCTCTCACCGGAATCCTCGACGGCATTCCCCGCCGATTCATCGTCGATCGCAGCTTCATCGACGAACACGGCACCCGCTGGATCATCGACTACAAGACCAGCCGCCACGAAGGCGGCGGGCTCGACGAATTCCTCGACCGCGAAGTCGAACGCTATCGCGCCCAGCTCGAAGGCTATGCCCGCCTGTTCGCCCGACGGGAAGCGAACCCCATCCGTCTCGGCCTCTACTTTCCCCTGTTGGGTGGCTGGCGGGAATGGGCATACGGCGAACCTGATCGCTGAAACCCTGTCAATCCCTTGGCGGGACATTCCGGGTCGGCTTGTCCAAAGTGTGAACTGCGTTGCAAAACGGAAAATTCGTTGAAAGCCGTTTTCGCGTCCTTGGCAGGAATCATCACGCGTATCGTGCTTGCTTGTCTGCGCATCCTGCTTGTCAGGTTCGGTATTTAACTGTTTGAAAAATGTGATTAAGTACGGCCACCGCGGCAAGTGCGCAGGCCGTTTCCTTCTCGGAAAAAAGTATTAACATCATCCCGCCTTGTCGGAATCGTCCGACAGGAAAATGCGCATTTCCCGTAATTGAAAATCCCGCCCAGTTTGTCAACAATGTGCACGCCCTGTAACGAACCGTCGGAAAGGACAGGTTCCGGGCAACCCAAAACAAGCAGAACAGACAAGTCGCGCGCAAGCGCGCATGCCGGACTGACACGGACAGGATAGTGGACCTGAGTCGGCCCGGCAGCAGAGGATGCAAGCGATGGTTGAGCAAGGAAAATTCAGCGTGGTCACGCACCTGCCTGGCACGGATGCCAGCAATCTTTCTGTCGAAAGGTCTTCCTCAGGTTCCGGCTCCGGATCCCGCCCCACCCGGCTGCTCGTCCAGACGCTGCTCGACGGTCTTTGCCGCCTGATCGAGGGCCAGCAGCAGTTCGCCGACGAGTTCGGCCTGGCGCCCGTGCGGGTCTTTCCTCATTCCAGCGAACACTTCGAGGGGCACGCCCCCCGCGAGGTGCTACACCAGTGGTTCCGCGCCGGTGACGAATGCGTGCCGGCCCTGCAGCGCCTCTTCGAAGACATGATGCAGCACCAGCTCGCCCTGATGGGCGGGCTCGACGGCGTGGCCGTGGCCACCCTTCAGTACACCAGTGCCGAAGCCGTGCGCGAGGCCCACGGCGGACGCCTGCTCACCAGCGGCCGGGCCTGGAAACGTCACAACCAGCGCGTCCAGGAGCTGCTCGACAACGACAACCTGCGGTTCCAGCGCGTTCTCGCGCCGGGATTCCTGCAGCAATACGTTCGCCGCCGTGAAGGCGAAACCAGCAAGTCCGAAACACCGGCTTAGGAGGTACAGCCAATGAAAACGTTTTCCCGTGCAAGAATGTTGTTGCTTGGGGTTTTGAGTGTCTTGGCCGTGGCATGTGGGGGACCGGTGGTCAAGGTGTCCCTGTCGTCCAATGCCAACCTCAATCTGGGGCAGGATCAGAACCCCCTGCCCGTGGTGGTGCGGGTCTACCAGCTCTCGGCCAAGGACAGCTTCGAGAACAGCAAGTTCGAGGACATCTGGAAGGACGATCTCAAGGTCCTCGGCGACAGCCTGCTCACCAGCAAGGAAGTGGTGATCAACCCCTCTGACCAGCTGAGCGTCGAGATCGACAAGCACGACCAGGCCAAATACGTGGGCGTCGTGGCCATCTTCCGCAACCCGGTCGACAAGAAGTGGCGTGACGTTCACGAATTGTCCAACGGCTTCGTCACCGGCCATTTCTCGAGCAGCTTCCGGGTGAGCCTGGTCGGCAACACCATCACCATCCAGGACTGAGCGCGCGGAGGGCGAACATGGACGCATTGCGCAAGGTCATCTGGGCAGAGGGCATGTTCCTCGGCCAGCAGCACTTCCAGCTCTGGGACCGCTATTACGAAACCTACCAGAGCCTGCAGGTGCGCAGCCTCTCGCCCATGGGGTGGGGGGTCATCAGTCTCGACATCGACGAAGAAGCGCTGGAAAACAGCCGCTTTCGGATCAAGCGCTGCCAGGTCATTTTTCCCGACGGCCGCCTGGTCAGCTACGATGCCGCCGACGGCCCGTCCCTGGCCATGGAACTGGAAGGCGGCCTGGAGCGCAACATCGAGATCCATTTGTGCCTGCCGGCCAACCGTTCCGCCAGCGGCATCAACGGCTACCAAAATCATGGCCAGCTCTGCTCCTGGGCCGTGGACTACCAGCGCGTGCCCGACGAGAACGATCCCTCCCGCGAGCGGGAAGTGATGCTCGGCCGGCCCAATCTCATGCTGCTCAACGGTAAGGAATCCCGCGAGCACTTCACCTGGATCAAGCTGGCCGAGGTGCGCAACGAGGGTGACGGGGTCTATACCCTGGTCCCGGAGTTCATTCCGGCCGTGGCCCGGATCGGCGCCTCCCCCCGCCTGCGCGACACCCTGCAGCGTCTCATCGAACTGTTCAGCGCCAAGATCCGGACCCTCAACGAGCGTCGCAAGCAGCAAAGCGCCTCCACTGCCGGTTTCGGCCACAGCGATCTGTCCAATTTCCTGATCCTGCAGGCACTCAGTGGCGGACTCCCCCTGCTGAAGCACTTCCAGGAAAATGACGATCTGCATCCCGAGCGGCTCTACACGCTCCTGTCCCGGGTAATTGGCGAACTGACCCCGTTCAGCTTCGAGATCGACGTGCACCGGATCCCCCGTTACCGCCATCACCATCTCGCGGGGGTCTTCGGCGAGCTGGAAGATCTCCTGCGCGGGCTGGTCGATGTGGCCATGCCCACCAAGCTCGACGTGCTGGCGTTCAGGCGCGAGAGCGACGCCCTGCTGTCGGTGGACGACATCGACAGCCGCCTGCTGTCCGGGGCCAGTTTCTATCTGGCCGTGCTCTCCGACAGCGACGATCCCCTGTGGGTGACCCATTTCGAGCGCATGGTCAAGGCCGCCGCCCGGGCCGACATCGAGATGGTCGTCGCCTCGGCCCTGCCGGGGCTGCGCATCGTCCACACCCAGCGTCCCCCCAGCAACCTGCCCATCAAGAGCGGCTATGAATACTTCCACATCGAGCCGCGGGGCGAATTCTGGGAGCGCGTGCTCGAGGAGCGCACCCTGGCCCTGTTTCTCTCGCGCGATTTCACCGACGTCAAGATCGAACTATTGACCGTCCAGGACTGACCCATGAGCGAAGCCCAGCCCCGCACCAATCCGCTACTCGAATGCTGCACGCCGCTGTTCGCCCTGGTGGCGCCCTTTCGCAAGGGGGAGCACGGCGAGTCCCTGCCCGAAGACTACCGCCAGACCCTGCTCAACGGTTTCGACGAGCTGGAGCGGATGGCCTTCGAGCGCCAGATCACCATGCAGACGGTAAAAGAGGCCAAGTACGCCATGGCCGCCTACATCGACGAAGTGGTGCTCAGTTCCCGCTGGCCCGGCCGCCTGGACTGGATGAGCAAGCCGCTGCAACTGGAGTTCTTCGGCGAGCACCTGGCCGGGGAGGGGTTCTTCGAGCACCTGGCCCAGTTGCGCCAGGGAGGCGAGGCCAATCTCGACGTGCTGGAGCTTTATTACGTCTGCCTGCAACTGGGTTTCGAGGGGGTCTATCGCCTGCGCGGGCTGGAACAGCTCATGGCCCTGCAGGTGGATCTGCGCAGCCAGATCGACGGCTACCGCGGCGTGGTCAGCCCCAAGCTCGCCCCCGACGGGGTGCCCAAGGAAAGCCTGCTCGCCCAGGCCCGCCGCGAAATTCCCTACTGGGTGATCGGCACTGTCACCGCCGGGGTCGTCTTCTTCACCTACCTCACCTACACGGTCCTCATCGACGGTTTCGTGCACGACAGCGTGGAGCAGATCGTCGCCTACAACCAGCAGCTCAACCCGCAGGACACGCCAGCGGCGCGTGAGGAAGCACAACCATGAACAGGCTGATCGGGATTCTCAAGCGTTATCTTCTGAGCCGTGCCGGCAGTACCGCCATCGGGCTGATCGTCCTGCTGGCCCTCGTCTGGTACGGCGGCCCCTACGTGGGCCTGAGCAGCGTGGCCTGGCGCCTGGCGATCCTCGGCGGGATCCTCGGCCTGGCCGCGCTCTACCTGCTCGTGACCTGGTGGCTGGCTCGCAGCCGCGGCGAGAAGCTGCGCCAGGAGCTGGAAGCCCAGGGCGGCGACGACGAAAGCCGCCAGGCGGAAATCCAGGCCCTCAAGGAGAAGATGGAAGAGGCCGTCGCCTCGCTCAAGACCTCCGGCCTCGGGGTCAAGCACCGTGGCAGCGCCGCCCTCTACGCCCTGCCGTGGTACATGATCATCGGTCCCTCGGCGGCCGGCAAGAGCACCCTGCTGCGCAACTCGGGCCTGCACTTTCCCTATTCCCATGCCGACGACATCGACATTCGCGGCTTCGGCGGCACCCGCAACTGCGACTGGTGGTTCTCCGACGAGGCCGTGATCCTCGACACCGCCGGCCGCTATACCACCGAGGAGAACGACCGCGAGGAATGGCAGGCCTTCCTCGGCCTGCTCAAGAAATACCGCCGTCGCATGCCCCTCAACGGCGTGATGGTCGCCATCAGCCTGGCCGACATCCTCACCGCCGACGAGGAATCCCTCGAATGGCACGTGAAGGTGATCCGGGAGCGGATCGAGGAGCTGATCAGCAACCTCGGCTTCATGTTCCCCATCTACATCCTGTTCACCAAGACCGATCTGCTCAACGGTTTCGAGGCCTTCTTCGGCGATCTCACCGAGAACGAACGCAACCAGGTCTGGGGTATGTTCCTGGCCGAAACGGCGGAGGGTGAGGATCCCGCGGCCGCGGTGGCGCGCCAGCTCGAGGCGCTCTACGAGCGCCTGTGCGAGCTGCGGCTGCACAAGCTGTCCATGCAGCGCAAGCAGGAGATCAAGAGCGAGATCTTCGACTTCCCGGCCCAGTTCCAGGCCGCCAGCGAGAAACTGATCGAGTTCATCGGCCTGCTGTTCAAGGAGAATCCCTACCAGGAGACGCCCAACTTCAAGGGGGTGTACTTCACCAGCGGTACCCAGGAGGGGATGCCCCTGCAGCGGGTGGTGGGCAACCTGCGCCAGGCCTTCGGCTACGTCTCGCCCGAAGAGATGGCCACCGTCGAGAAGGCCGACAAGAGCTACTTCATCCACCGCCTGCTCAAGGAGGTCATCTTCCGCGAGCCGGTGGCCTTCGGCAAGAACCGCCGCAAGCACCTGATGACCCGCTGGCTCAAGACCGGCGCCATCGTCGGCGGGCTGGCCACCATCGTTGCCAGCATCACGCTGCTCAGCGCCTCCTTCACCAGCAACAGCCTGCTGATCGACGAAGGCGTGGAGCGGGTGGAGAAGCTGCTGCAGGTGGCGCACAACGATCGCGCCGAACCCGGCGAATTCTACCTGGCCCTGGCCGACGTCTACGACCAGTACGCCACCCTCAAGGCCTACCGCCGGCAGATGCCGTGGCACCTGCGCCTGGGCATCTACCGGGCCAACGAACAGATCGAGCCCCTGGAGCAGGTGCTGGTACGCACCCTCGAGCAGCGCTTCCTCGAGCCTGTGGCGAAACTGCTGGAGACGCGCCTGCGGGATTATGCCGAGCGCTGGCGCAAGGTCCGCAACGAAGACGAGTCGGCCAAGTTGCGCCAGGAGTACTACGACACCCTCAAGGTCTATCTCATGCTCAGCCAGCCGGCACGCCTGGATCCCGACACGGCGCTGCCCCTGCTGCTGGCCGCCTGGGAGGCGATCATGGCGCCCAACGACGGCAGCGATACCCGCCGCCGCCTCGCCGCGATCCCCCAGGCGACCCGCGAGGGCATGATCCGGCTCTATCTTGCCGACATGAAGCGCCCCAGCGATCACCTGCTGGCCGCCGCGGCCTGGAAGGCTGACGACGCCGTGGTGGAAACCGCGCGCAATCTCCTGCGCACGCCGCCCAACGCCGATCTGCTCTATGCCCAGTTGCGCAACAAGGGCAAGGTGCTGCTGGGCACCACCAGCCTCAAGAAATTGGTCAAGGGCCGCGGCAACAGCTATCTGCAGAGCCTCCACGATCTGCCGGTGGTGTTCACCCGCAAGGGCTGGGAACGTTATGTCTCGCGGGAGATCCGTACCGTGGTCAACTCGGCCAGCCGCGGCGACTGGGTGCTCGGCACCGAGAGCGTCAATGTCGCTCTCGATGCCGAAGCGACCGCGCAGGCCGGGGACAGCGTCAACCCCGAGCTGATGCACGAACTGGAAACCCAGATCCGGCATCTGTATTTCGAGGAGTACGCCAACGCCTGGTACGAGTTCCTCGCCTCGGTCCAGGTGCGGCCCTTCACTTCGGTGGCCGACGCCGCCAACAAGCTGCTGCTGGTCTCCCGCTCGGACGGGCCCATCGCCGAGCTGATGGCCGTGGTTCGGGACAACATCAATCTCCACGAGATCGACTGGCAGGACGGCAAGCCACAGGTGCGGCGCAGCAACCTGGTGGTCGCCGATGCCATTCCCGAACTGGATACCGCCTTCGCCGATCTGCGCCGTTTCGTCGAGCCGGCCGAGAAGCGGCAGGTCTCGGATCTTGTCAACCAGTACCTGCTGGCCCTGTCCGGCATGCAGGGTGAGCTGGAACGCCTGCGGGCCTCCAGCGAGCTGACCCATGAAGCCGAGATGTTCGCCTCCAGCATGCTCAGCGGGGGCAGCAGCAACCTGGAGATGTACAAGACCTGGGTCACCACCACCAGTCTGCTCAACGGCACCGACGTGCGCACCCGGCGGGCCATCGAACCGATGCTCATCTCCGCCATCCGCCATGCCTGGCAGGCGGTGCTGGCCACCGGCATGCAGGACGTTCAGCAGAAATGGAACACCCTGGTGGTGCGCGAATTCGACGAGCGGATCCGCGGCCGCTTCCCCTTCGCCAGCAGCGGCCCCGACGTGGCCATCGAAGACGTGGCCGAATTCTTCCGCCCCAACGACGGCATCCTCTGGAGCTTCGTCAACACCCACCTGTCCACCTATCTCACCAAGTACCGTGGTACCTGGCGGGAACGCCGCTGGCTCGACGTGGGGCCCGGCTTCAGCAAGGATTTCCTCTACACCCTGACCCGGGCCAGCCAGATCACCCGGGGGCTGTTCCGCCGCGGCAGCGACGAGCCCAGCCTGACCTTCTATCTCTATCCGATCCCCACCTCCGGGCTCAGCGAGGTGCTGCTGGAAACCAACGGCCAGATCTACCGTTATCGCAACGAGCCCCAGGAATGGCGCAAGTTTCGCTGGCCCGGCAACACCGAACGCAGCGGTGCCCGGGTGATCGCCGTCTCCAACCGGCGCAATGCCCGGGGCGAGATCGCCGCGGACGGCGTGTGGGGCCTGTTCCACGTGTTCCGCAAGGCGCGAATGGTGCGGGAACGGGGCGCCCAGTACATGACCACCTGGGAGCTGGATTCGGTCAACGGTCAGCCGCTGGAAGTCCGTTTCCGGATCAAGGCGGATCGTCACAACAACCTGCTCAAGCCGGGGCTGCTGACCGGCCTCGACATGCCGGATCTGTTCGACCGCGACCACGCCAGTCCCCTCAACATTGCGAAGTGGGAGTGACGGCATGTTCGGATTCCTCAATCGGGAAAGCAAGACGGTGGCCCCGGCCACGACCGGTCCGCTGGTCGGCTGCGTCGGCAAGCTGCCCCTGCATGCCGAGTTCATCAAGCACAATCTCAAGAGCCGTGAAGTGGTCTCGCTCGACAACTGGATGCAGGAGGGCGTGACCCTGATCAACCGGATGCATGGCGAGAGCTGGAAGGAGCACTTCGCCGCCGCGCCGGCACACCGTTTCGTCTTCACCGGCGCCGGCGACGAGAAATCCGTCTATGGCCTGCTCATGCCGAGCCGGGATCGCAGCGGCCGCAGCTATCCCTTCGCCCTGTTCGCGGCCAGCGACGAGGCCCTGTTCAAGGATCACCAGGCCCTCCTGCCCCTGGCGGCAGAGCGTTTCTTCGCCGACGCCGAGGCCCTCTTGGCGCGGGACTGGACGGGGCAGCACGTGGCGCGCCTCACCGAAGCCGTCGATGGCCTCGACGGGGCAGGGCCACTGACGGATCGGCGCCGCCTCGTCGAGGCGGAGATGCAGCGCCTGCGTGCCGTCTCCCTCGGTCAGTTCTGGCGCGAACTGCTTCCCGGCACCGACGGCGAGCAGCGTGCCCGTTTCGTGCGTACCGTGGTCGGCGTGCTGCAGACCGTCTCGCGTCGCTCTCCGCAACGCATTCCCTGGGGGATCCGCCTGCCGCTGCCGGGACGGGCCGAGGCCATGCCCTATGTGCTGTTCTGGCTGCAACTGTGCGAAACCCTGCTCGGTGGCCGTTCCTGGCGTGGCCACTATTTCTGGAACGCCCCGGTCAGCGGCCATCCGGCCCGTCTGACCCTGTTCTTCCGTCCCCTGCCGGCCTCCTATTTCGCGCGCCTGGTGGATCCGCAAAAGGCCGATGGCACGGTGTTCGACGTGCTCGACGAAATGCACAAGGAGTCGGGCGACACCGCGCGCCTGGCCGGCATGATCGCCCGCGAGGAGATCAGTCTGCTCGATGCGCTCACCCTCTGGCGTTCCCGGGAGGTCACGGCATGACCGCGTCCGCCATGCACGAACCGCCAGTGGAAGAAACGCCGGTGGCGGAGGCTGCCGTGGCCGAGGCCGCCGACGTCCTGTCGCCCGAGGCGCCCGCAGCGGATCCCCGTCCGGAATGGATCCGGGCGCTGGTCACGCCCTTTGGCGATGGCGCCGAGCGAGAGGATCCCCGCTATGGCGATGCCTTCATGCTCATCAAGCAGGAGATCGACAAGCTCTCCGGCAACGACTACGACGAGGTCATCCGCCTGGCCCGCAAGGTGCTGGCGGAGGAGGGCAAGGATCTGCGCGTGGCCGGCTATCTGCTGCTGGCCCTCAGCTATGTCAGCGGCGTCGAGGGTTTCCGCGATGGCCTCTGGATCTACGAAGGACTGCTGCGGGAGTGCGGTGAGGAACTGTTTCCGACCAAGGCCGGTGCCCGCGCCGCGGCCCTGCGCTGGCTCAACCATGCCAAGCTCCAGGCCTACGTGACGGAGCAGGGCGACAACGCCAGCCATGAGACGCTGCAACAGATTGCCACGGCCATCGAGAACATCAACGACGCCATCGCGGCCCTGCTCGGCGATTCGGAAGACGAACCACCCCGTTTCACCCTGCTCGACGACTGGACCGCGGAGCGACTGAAGCAGACTGCCCCCAAGGAGGCGCCGCCGGCCGAGGCGAAGAATGACGCCCCGTCGGAATCCCCCGGAACGGCGCGGGAACGGGCCGCCGCCTCGGCGCAGACATTTCCCGCCGACGGTGCCGAGCTGACCGAGGCCGAACGCCTGCGCCATGGCCAGAGCCTGTGCCGGATTTTCCTCGAGGCCGGTGACGCGGTCCGCGCCGTTTCCCTGGCCCGGGCCCTGCGCTGGAGCACCCTGCGCCTGCCGCCACACGAGGGCGGCCGGACCCGGCTGCCGGCCCCGCGGGCGGCGGGCCTTGCGGCGATCCGCAACGCCCTGGCCGGCAACGATCCGAAGGCCGCCCTGGCCCAGAGCGAGGCCATGCTGTTCGAGCCCTCCGGCCAGTTTCTTCTGGATCTGGCCTGGCTGTCCCACGAGGCCGCCGTGGCCCTGGGCGACGACGAACTGGCCGCCACCCTGGAGCGGCAGACCGGCCTCCTGCTGGGGCGCCTCGACGGGGTGATGGATCTGCAGTACGAGGACGGCACGCCCTTCGCCTCGGGCGAGGCGCGCCCCTGGCTCGAGCAGTGCATTCCGCGCGGCGAAGGAGGCGGGGTCGGTCTGCAGGGCCGCCTCGACGAGGAACTGAACACGCTCATCGACGCGGCCCGGGAGACGGCCCGCAAGCAGGGACTGCCCGAGGCGCTCAACCTGTTTTCCGGCTATGGCGCCTACACCGAACGGCAGCGTTTCCTGATGCGCATGGCCATGGCCGGCCTGTGTCTGGAACATGGCCGGGTGGACATCGCCTGGCCGGTCATCGAGGAGCTCTGGGATACCGCCGAGGCGCGGCACCTGGCCTGGTGGGACGTGGATCTGGTCATCACCCTAGCCCGTTACGCCCGCAGTGCCCTGCGCAGCCTGCTCGGGCAGGCCGAGGAGGGCCGACGGGTCGAACTCGAGCGTCGCCTCGAGGCCATCCATCAGACCGTCTGCCGCATCGACATGCAGCAGGCCCTGGCGATGAACTGAATCTGGCGCGGCGCGCCGCGCCGGCCGTTAACCGCAACCGCCATGTCCGGCATGGCGACAACCGCAGCAGGCATGCAAGGAGAAGACAATGGCTGACAGCTTCCAGAAAGAAGTGCCCAAGGCCCGGGTGAACATCACCCTCGACGTGGAAACCGGCGGCGCCCGCAAGAAACTCGAATTGCCGATGAAACTGCTCTGCATGGGCGATTTCAGCAACGGCAAGGGCCAGGGCCGGGTGGCCGAGCGAGAGCGCATCAACATCAATCAGAACAACATCGAGAAAGTCATGGAACAGCTGGCGCCGCAAGTGCGTTACAGCGTGCCCAACCTGGTGCGCAACGACGGCAGCGAGGTGGCGGTGGATCTGACCTTCACCGAATTCAAGTCCTTCCATCCCGAGCAGGTGGCCAAGCAGATCCCGGAACTCTACAACCTGCTGGCGATGCGCAATCTGCTCAAGGATCTCAAGTCCAACCTGCTCGACAACGGCCGCTTCCGCAAGGAGCTGGAGAAGATCATCAGAAACCAGCCCGAACTCGAGGAGCTGAAGTCGGAGCTCGAGAGCATCGCCCCCCTGAGCGAGGAGGCCGAAGCCGCCACTGAGGCCGAACCGGCCTCCTGAATGCGCCCACGGAACCGAAGAGGATAACGTCATGGCTATACAGGAACAGGCGCAAGTCGCCACCCCCGAGGTCCAGACCGAAGAACCCGGCAGCATCTACGAGAAGCTGTGCGGCCTGGTGAACATTCAGCCGGTGAAGGAAGGGGTCAACCTCTCCGCCTTCAGCGATCTCACGACGATGGCCGAGGCCGAGCAGAATGCGCGCCTGACTGCCGCTCTGCAGGTGTTTCTCGATGTGATGAGCGAGCAGACGGCGCAGACCGAAAAGATCGACAAGGCGCTGCTCGACAGCCACATCAACCGGATCGACGAGACCATCAGCCGCCAGCTCGACGCCGTGCTGCATCATCCCGCCTTCCAGGAAGTGGAATCCACCTGGCGCGGACTCAAGTATCTGGTCGACAAGTGCGACTTCAAATCCAATGTCAGGGTCGAACTGCTCGACGTGAGCAAGGAAGACCTGCGAGAAGACTTCGAGGAAGCCCCGGATACCACCCAGTCCGGCCTCTACAAGCACATCTATGTCAACGAGTACGACACGCCCGGGGGCGATCCCATCACGGCCATCGTTGGCAACTACGAGTTCGACGCCTCGGCCCAGGACATTGCCCTGCTGAGCGAGATCTCGCGGGTCTCTTCGGTGGCCCATTGCCCCTTCCTGGCCTCGGTGGGAACCAAGTTCTTCGGCAAGGAGGATGTCAACGACATTCCCAAGATCCACGACTTGGCCACCTACATGGATCGGGCCGAATACATCCGCTGGAAGGCCTTCCGCGAGTCGGAGGATTCCCGCTACATCGGCCTGACCCTGCCGCGTTTCCTCCTGCGCCTGCCCTACGGCAAGGACAATGTCCCGGTCCGCACCTTTGCCTACGAGGAAAATGTCAGCGGCGAAACCCACGAGAACTACCTGTGGGGCAACAGCGCCTTCGCCTTTGCCGCCAACATGGCCAGATCCTTCAAGGACAACGGCTGGTGCGTCAACATCCGCGGCCCGGAGTCGGGGGGCAAGGTGGAGAATCTGCCCATCCACATGTACGACGCCGGGCGCGGCCTGCAGGGCAAGATTCCCACGGAGATCATCATTCCGGAAACCCGCGAGCTGGAATATGCCAATCTCGGCTTCATCCCGCTCAGTTATTACAAGAACTCCGACTACGCCTGCTTCTTCTCGGCCAACTCGGTCCAGAAGCCTGCTGAATACAATACCCCGGAAGCCACGGCCAACAGCCGCATCAACGCGCGCCTGCCGTACATCTTCCTGGTCTCTCGTCTGGCGCATTATCTGAAGGTGCTGCAGCGGGAGAACATCGGCTCCACCAAGAGCCGCCAGGTGCTGGAGAACGAGCTGAACGACTGGATCCAGACCCTCGTCACCAAGATGAACGATCCGGATCCGGAGCTGGTGGCCACCCATCCGCTGCGCGACGGCCAGGTGGTGGTCAAGGAGATTCCGGAGAATCCGGGCTTCTACAGCGTCGAGCTGTTCGTCATGCCCCACTTCCAGATCGAGGGCGTGGACGTGCGGCTGTCGCTGGTGGCCCAGATGCCCGTGAGCGAATAGGCGACACCCCGCCCCTCGCGGGCGGGCTGCCCTACCGAACCCACAATTTGAGCTGTTTGTGGTAGCCGGCAAGCAGGGAAACCGACGCCGGTGCATAACCATGGCGTGGCAACACGTCGACATGAACCCGCAACCGCAAGGTTGCTGCCTTAGCTAAGGAAAAAGAAGGAGGCAATACAATGGCAATTCCCGCCTATTGTTGGATTAAGGACGACCAGGGAAACGAGATCGAGGGCCCGGTGACCATCGAGGGTCGTCAGGGCAGCATCGAAGTGCTGGGCTTTGACCACGAGGTCCGCATCCCCACGGATTCGGATTCGGGTGCCCTTACCGGCACGCGCAAGCACGAGCCGATGGTGATCACCAAGGCCTTCGATTCGGCGTCGCCCTATCTCTACAAGGCGTGCAGCAATGGCCAGACCCTCAAGGAGCTGACCCTGCGCTGGTACAAGATCGACGACTCCGGAACCGAGAAGGAGTACTTCACCCACAAGCTGGAAAACGTGAAGATCACCTCGATCAAGCCGAAGATGCACAACGTCAAGGACCTCGACAAGGAGCGCTATCCCCATCTCGAGGAAGTCTCTCTGCGTTATGGAAAGGTGACCTGGACGTATGCCGAAGGCAACATCGAGTTCTCCGACTCCTGGAACGAAGATCGGTAACCCGTGACCCTGAAGGGGATCGCCGCGAGGCGATCCCCGCTTTTTTCATGCATCATACCCTGTTCGAAATTCTGACCGGCCACTACGCCGACGGCACCACGGTGCCGGATCGGGTCGATATCGGCACGGTCAGCAACAGCATCCGGGACCATCTCGGACGGCTGCTCAATGCCCGGCAGGGCACGATCCGGCACCTGCCCGACTACGGACTGCCGGACATCGCCCAGATTTTTCACGGCCTGCCGTATTCCGTCACCGAACTGGTCGACGCCATCCGCGAGGGGATTCTGCGCTACGAACCCCGCCTGCAGCAGGTCGAAGTGCGCCACGCGCCGCTGGTCAGGGGAGAGGCCTTCCTTCGCCTCGAGGTGATTGGCACCCTCCACAGTGGTGAAAACGTGATGTTCGAAACGGTTTTTCTCAGCGAGGGCCAGGCCACGGTCAAGGCCCTCCGGCAACAGACGAGGGACGACTAGGTGCGCGAATATTTCGAAGCGGAAATGCGGCTCCTGCAGGAGTCGGCCCAGGACTTTGCCCATGCCCATCCCGAACAGGCCGGCATGCTCAACCTGCTGGAGGTCAAGGATCGGGATCCCTACGTGGAACGCCTGCTGGAGGGCATGGCTTATCTCACCGCCCAGATCCGCTATCACTTGGAAAACGACATTCCGGAGGTCAGCGAAACCCTGCTCAACCAGCTCTGGCCCCATTTCCTGCGGCCCTATCCCTCGGCCACCATCGTCCAGTTCGAGGCCCGGCAGAACCAGCTGCAGAAGACCCAGCAGATCGAGCGCCATACGCTTCTCATCTCAAAGGAGGTGGGGCCGGACAAGCATAAGTGCCGCTTCCGCACGGTGGAGCCCGTGGTGCTCAATCCCATTGAACTCCAACGGCTCCAGATCGAGGAGCCGACCGGGGGAGGCAGCGTCTTCCGGCTGTGCTTCCAGCTCGATGCCGGGGTCAGCATCGATCACCTCGATCTGGCCCGCCTGCGCATCCATTTCCATGCGGATCCGGCCGTGGCCCTGTTCCTGCATCACCAGTTCACCGGGGAGGCCCGCCGGGTCCGGGTCGTGTTTCCCGACGATCCCCGTCACACGCCGGTCGAACTCGATGCGCGGCAGGCCCTGCAGGCGGCCCACCTCGGGCCTGAATCCACCCTCATCGAATCCAGCGGCCGCAGCTTTCACGGTTTCCAGTTGTTGCAGGACTACTTCGCCTTCCGGGAAAAGTACCTGTTCGTCGAGGTGCACGGGCTCGAGCGCGTGGACTGGTCACCGGAGACGCGGCGTTTCGAGCTGGAGGTGACGGTCAACGGTCTCTGCCCGCAGGACCACCGCATCGGCCCCGACAATTTCCGCCTGCACTGCGTGCCGGCGGTGAACCTGTTCGAGGAACATGCCGAACCGATTTCGCTGGATCACCGGCGGGCCGAGTATCCGGTGGTGGCCAGTCATCCGCTGCGCAAGTCCCTCCAGATCTACAGCATCGAACGGGTCGTGGGCATCGACACGGAAACCGGCGAGCGGCACGAATACGTGCCCATGTACAGCTTTCAGCATCGCAAGCGCAAGGGGCGCTATTTCCACTACCAGCGCCGGCCCGGCGCCGAAGGGCGCACCAACCTCACCCTCAGTGTCGGCGGCGCCACCGAGCCGAAGAACGAGACCCTGAGCTGCGACATCCTCGCCACCAATGGCGATTTGCCGCGCCGCTTTCTGCGTGAGAAGGACATCAACAATCCGACCGACAACTTTCCATCCTATGCCGCGTGCAGCAACATCACCCGGCCCACGCCGCTGCGCCATCCGCCGTCCCGCGAACGCTTTCAGTGGGATCTCATCGCCCACCTCTCGCTCAACTACAGCTCCATCACCCGGCTGGACATGCTCCAGCGCCTGCTCAAGCTCTACGACTGGACCGACGACGAGCAGAACCAGCGCCGGATCGAGGGCATCCGCCAGGTGGAAGTGGTCCCGATGGAACGGCTGCAGCGCGGCGCGCTGCTGCGGGGCATGGAGATCCGCCTTCTCCTGCACGAGGATCACTACCGCTCCCAGGCCGACATGCATCTCTTCGGCCAGGTGCTGCACCATTTCTTCAGCATGTACGCCACGGTCAACAGTTTCGTGCAGACCCGCGTCCAGTGCCATCCCACCAACAAGGTCATGACATGGGAACCGTTACCCGGCGCCAGGTCCCGGCTCTGATCCAGGCGTTCCTCGACGACGCCCCGAATTTCGAGTTCTTCCAGGCCCTGCGCCTGCTGGAGAACCACTGGCATGGCCACGGGCGCATCGGGGGCGAACTCGACCGCTGGCTGCGGCTGCGGCCCGCGCACGAACTGGGCTTCCCCGCGGCCGACATTCGCCGCTGTCGGTTCATCGACAACGGCCGGCTCGATCTGCAACTCAATTTCATGGGCCTGTACGGTGTGGACGGCATCCTGCCGGGCTATTTCCTCGAGCGCATCGCCCGTGACGACGAGACCAGCGCCGCGCTGCGCCATTTCATCGACTTCCTCGGCCATCGCTTCTACGCCCTCTACTACTTGGCCTGGAAGAAGTATCGCCCCTGCGTAACCCTGGAACAGGACGGCAGCTACCTCGACTGGCTCAATGCCTTGTCCGGCAACGTGCTCGATTCGGACGACGGCGACGAATACGCCTTCTGCGGCGTGCTGGGCAACCGCAACCGCGGGGCGGCCACCCTCGAAGGCATGCTGACCGAATTCCTCGACGGCGTGCCGGTGCAGGTGGAGCAGTTCGTCCCCCGCTGGGTGCCGATCCAGTCGGCAGCCTGCCTGGGTGGTGAGGGCGAATCGGCCATGGCCCTGGGCGACAACGCCCTGCTGGGCGAGGCCATCCTCGATCTCAACAGCAAGATCGGGATCCATGTGGGACCCCTGCCGGCCGCCCGGGCGCGCGAGCTGCTGCCCGGACACGGGCGGGGACAGGCTCTCGGCCGACTGCTGGCGCGTTACCTGGAACCGGGCATGGATTTCGACGTGGTCCTGCACGTGCTGCCGGATCACGACACCGGGGCGCGGCTCGGCTGTGACGAGATGGTGCTCGGCTGGTCGAGCTGGCTTGGGGAGACCCTGCAGGAAAGCTATGCCCTGCGTCTCCCCCGCAGCAGTTTCGCCGTCACGCCGCCACCGGCTCCCGACGAACCCGGTGACGACGAACTGGCCATGGTGGCCTGAGCCGTGAACGAACAACGACACCCGTACCGCAACGGAGAGACGACGTGAAGAACCGACCGATCCGCGAGCTGCTCGAACGGCTCGACGAACATTGCTCACAGGCCTTCGAGGAGGCCGCGGCCTTCGCCGGCACCCGCAGCCATTACGAGGTGACCATCGAGCATGTCCTGATCAAGCTGCTGGAGAACGGCGGCGGCGATCTGGATCGCATCCTGCGCCATTTCGGCATGGATCTCGATGCCTTCTGGCAGGGACTGCTGGCCAATCTGGGCCGGTTGCGGGCCAACAATCCGGGCAAGCCGGCGCTCTCGCCGCTGCTGCTGGAATGGCTGGAGCGGGCCTGGCTGGCAGCCTCGCTGCACTACGGCATCGACAGCCTGCGTTCCCTGCCGCTGCTCGATGCCCTGGTCGAGATGGCCCCCATGCTCCCCGGCGAGGCCTGGGCGGAACTGGAGCGGATCGACATCCAGGCGCTCCGTGCCGGCGCCGAGGCGCTGATCGCCACCTCGGTGGAAGGCCCCTTGCGCACCGCGGCAGGCACCGCGCCGCCGCCGACCACCGCCGCCCACGTCGCAGCGGCCCCCGGCGGCGATTCCGCCCTGGCCCGCTTCACCGAAGACATCGTGGCCAAGGCCGCCAATGGCGAGATCGATCCGGTGCTGGGGCGCGACGAAGAGGTGCGCCTGATGATCGACATCCTCAGCCGCCGGCGCAAGAACAACCCCATCCTGGTGGGGGATCCCGGGGTGGGCAAGACCGCCCTGGTGGAAGGGCTGGCCCTGCGCATCGCCCAGGGCACGGTCCCCGAGGATCTCAGGCCGGTGCACATCCATACTCTCGATCTCGGCCTGCTCCAGGCCGGGGCGGGGGTCAAGGGCGAGTTCGAAAAACGGCTCAAGCAGGTGATCGACGAGGTGCGCAACGCGGCCCAGCCGATCATCCTGTTCATCGACGAGGCCCACACCCTGATCGGCGCCGGCGGCGAAGCGGGCATGAGTGATGCGGCCAACCTGCTCAAGCCGGCCCTCGCCCGCGGCGAACTGCGCACCATCGCCGCCACCACCTGGTCCGAATACAAGCAGTACTTCGAGCGCGACGCCGCCCTCGAACGGCGCTTCCAGATGGTCAAGGTGGATGAGCCTTCCGAGGAGAACGCCATCGTGATGCTCAACGGCCTCAAGATCCACTACCAGATGCATCACAACATTCTGATCACCGATGCGGCCATCGAGGCGGCGGTGCGCCTCTCCAGCCGTTACATCAACGGCCGCCAGTTGCCCGACAAGGCCATCGATCTGCTGGACACGGCGGCCGCCCGGATCCGCATGGGCCAGGCCGCGCGCCCGGCGGAACTGGAACAGGCGGAGAGCCGGCTCGAATACCTCGAGCGCCGCCTGACCCACCTGGATGGCGAACGCCGCGCCGGCATCGCCGTGGATCCGCGCCTGATCGGCAAGCTCGAAGCGGATCGCGATGCCACCCGCCGCCGTCTCGACGAACTGGAGGCCCAGTGGCGCCGGGAGAGCGAACTGGTCGCGGCCATCCACGCCAAGCGGGACTCGCTGCAGCAGGCCGACGAAGCCGAGGCGCCCGAGGTGGTGGCCCTGCGCAGTGCCTCCGACGATCTGCGCGAGGAACTGCAGGCGGTGCAGGGCGAGCGGCCGCTGGTGCAGGCCGAGGTCAATGCCGCCGCCGTGGCCGAGGTGATCGCCGACTGGACCGGAGTGCCCGTGGGCAAGATGCTCAAGGACGACATCGAAACCCTCATGCACCTGGAAGAACGGCTGGCCGAACGGGTCGTGGGCCAGGATCAGGCCCTGGCGGCCATCGCCCGCACCGTGCGCAGCGCCCGCGCCGGCCTGCGCAACCCCGACGCGCCGCTCGGCGTGTTCCTGCTCGCCGGCCCCAGCGGCGTGGGCAAGACCGAGACCGCCCGGGCCCTGGCCGACGAATTGCTGGGCGACGAGCGCTATCTCATCACCATCAACATGAGCGAGTACCAGGAAGCCCACACGGTCTCCCAGCTCAAGGGCTCGCCGCCGGGTTACGTGGGCTATGGCGAAGGCGGCATCCTCACCGAAGCGGTACGCCAGCGTCCCTGGTCCATCGTGCTGCTCGACGAAGTGGAAAAGGCCCATCCGGACGTGATGAACCTCTTCTATCAGGTGTTCGACCGCGGCTTCATGCGCGACGGGGAAGGGCGGGAAATCGATTTCAAGAACACCCTGATCCTCATGACCTCCAATCTCGGTACCGAAACCATCCTGCAGCTCACCACCCCGCCCGAGCCCGAAAACGGGGAGGAGATCGACTGGCAGCCGCCTGGCATCGGCGAACTGCGCGAGGCCATTCACGAGGATCTGCGCCGCCATTTCGCGCCGGCGCTGCTTGGGCGCATGCAGGTGGTGCCCTACCTGCCCCTGGCCGAAGACGCGCTGCAGGTCGTCGCGGCCCTGCGCCTGGAGGCCGTGGGGCGGCGCCTCGGCGCGGTGCACGACATCACCTTCCGCTGCCAGCCGGACGTGCTGGCCCACCTGGCCCGCCAGGGGCTGCATCCCGACACGGGGGCCCGGCACATCAATGCCCTGGTGGATCAGCAACTGTTGCCGGAGATGTCCCGCAGCCTGTTGCAGTACCTCCACGAAGGGGATCTGCCCGACGTGCTCAGCCTGGAAATCGACGAGGAAGGCCAGTTGTCCTTCGTCTTCGCCGACCGTCTCGACGAGACGGCGGCACAGGAAGCCACCGCCTGATCGCAAACGACCACGAGGACACCTGCATGGACGTGCTCAAGAACATTGCCAACGCCGTGAAACTGGACGTGACCGCCGCCGCCGAGAGCCAGTTCTTTCTCGATGTGGGCGGCGTGCCGGATGGCACCTTTTCCGTGTATTCCTTCAGTGCCGAGGATCACGCTCTGGGTCGCAACTACCGTTTCCGCATCCGGGTCGGCACCGAGGCCGATATTGCGCCTGCCGACATCATCGGCGCCCGCGCCCGGCTTCTGGTGCGCTGGGATGCCGAACCGGTTTACGTGCACGGTCAGGTACGGGACTACACCAACGTGGGCACCGATCCCGAGCGGCAGGAATACGAGCTGATCCTCATCGCGCCCCTGACCCTGCTCGAACTCCACCAGCATGATCGGGTCTTTCTCGGCCGCCGCGTGCCGGAGATCATCGAGGCGGTGCTGACCGGCGCCGGTTTCAGCACCGACGACTTCGCCTTCGACCTGAGCGAAGACTATCCGCCCCTGGAATTCGTGGTGCAATACGAGGAGAGCGACTGGGACTTCCTGCAGCGGCTGATGACCCGCAACGGGATTTTCTTCCGCCACGAGCAGCAGGAAGAATCGGTGCGGATCGTCTTCCACGACAGCGTGGCCAGCCTGCCACCGCTGCCCGGCCCCGGCCGGCTCGTGTTCCAGGTGCAGACCGGCGAAGTGCGGGAGGTCGAGAGCGCCTTCGCCCTGCGTCACCAGGCCCGGCTGCGCACGGACGGCCATCACTACCGGGACGTGAACTACCGCACTCCGGAAGCGAACCTGCAGAGCCGGGCCGCCAATGCCACCCCCATCCCCGGCCATGGCGACCGCTACACCTATGGCGCCAACTTCAAGACCATGCAGGAAGGGGAGCGGATCTGCCGCGTGGCCCAGGAGGCCGAAGACTGGCAGCGGGAGACCTTCATCCTCGAGACCGACTGCCGCGGGCTTGCTCCCGGTTACCGTTTCACCCTCGACGGCCATCCCGATGAGACGCTCAACGGCGACTACCTGGTGGTGGACGTGGATCACCGGGGCGAACAGCGTCACGCCTTCGCCATGGGCACGGCGCCGGAAGGCATGACCTATCGCAACAAGGCCCTGCTGATCCGCGCCGGCGTACCGTTTCGCCTTCTGCCCCGTCCGCCGCGGCGGATCCAGGGCGTGATCACCGCGCGCATCGAATCCACCGGCGGCGAATACGCCTACCTGGACGAACTGGGCCGTTACCGCATCCGCCTGCCCTTCGATCTGTCCGAAACCCCGGCAGGGGAGGCGAGCCACCCGGTGCGCATGATGCAGCCCTACGGCGGCAGGGACTGGGGCATGCACTTTCCGCTGCATGCCGGCACCGAGGTGGTGGTGGGCTGCGTCAACGGCGACATCGATCGGCCCTTCATCATGGGTGCCATTTCCACTGCCGAGGCGATCTCGCCCGTGACCTCGGCCAATGCCAGCGAGAACCGTCTGCGCACCTGGGGCGGCAACGAACTGCTGATGGACGATCGCAAGGGCCAGGAGAAGATCGAACTGCACACCCGCGATCGCAAGAACATTCTGACCCTGGACGCCAATGCCGAAGGCCACCGCGTGCGCCTGGCCACGGAAGAGGGCGAGATGGAAGCCTATGCCGCCAAGAGCATGATCCTCGAATGCGGCGACAGCCAGCAGGTGCGGGTGGGCGCCGATCACCGCGTCACGGTGGAAAACCGCCAGCAGCTCATGACCAAGCAGGCCGAAATCGAACTCCAGGCCGCCACCGATCTGCTGCTCAAGGCCGGTGACAACCTGCGCTTTCAGGCCGAGGAGGAAGACGCCAGCCTCGAGGCCGGCGACGACGTGATCCTCGATGTGGGCGAAACCCTCTCCATGACCATCCGCAACGAGGATCTGGCGGTGAACGCCGTGAGTGGCGCCATCGAGCTGTCGGCGGCCAAGGCCATCACCGTCAGGGGAGAGGGCGGGGGCACCCTCCACATCGGCCAGGCCGGCGCCGCCATCGAGATCGGCAGCGGCGGCGATCTGGTGATCAGCGGCAAGGCCGTGAACATCAGCGGCCAGGCCATCACCGTCACCGGACAGAGCATCGGCAGCAACTGAGCCGCGCCGGCGGCAAGGGCTTGCCGCCCGGCCATCCGGCCGGCGCGCCATGGCGCGCCGGGAATCCGTGGAAAATCAGTGGCCTCAGCGTCCAGCGAGGGGGCGTGCGATGTCGGTGGCGGCATCGCCCGTCCTGGCACGATTCCTGAATCTCTCCCCGCTGAGCATTCACCGGAGAGCGACAACATGCGCAAGACCCTGGCTCACCTGCTGCTGGCCGGCAGCCTGCTGCTGTCGGGCTGTGCCCAGGTCCCGGCCCCGCCCCTGGACATCAAGGATCCGGCCAATGGCATGATTTTCGGCAGCATCCGGGCCGACGTGATGATCACCAAGGTGGTGCTGCACGAATATGGCAAGTTCTACCTGCCGCCCTTCGTGGTGCCACCCAAGGTCCAGGTCTATCCCAATGGCGACTTCGTGGCCGTGAACCTCAAGCCCGGCAAGTACTATCTGGCCGGTTTCACCGCCCGCAAGGGCCTGTCCGAGTTCCACAACTTCCGGCTCTCGGCCAAGAACATCAGCCCCTACATGACCGTGATCACCGTCAAGCCCGGCGCCTTGCAATACGTGGGCTCCTTCCGCATCGCCGGCAAACTGCAGTTCGACAAGAACGCCAAGGCCCACGAGTTCTACATCACCCATACCTACTACCCCGGCGAACGGGAAATCCTGCGCCGGATCTACGATCTGACCGACGGCACCGGCTGGCAGGATCGGATCAACCAGCGGTTGAAGTACCTGAGCATGTAGGGGCGTGGATTCGACCCAAAGGCGCAAAGTGCGCAGAGATTTTCACTATTAGGTCGGGTGTAGGTTGGGCTTTAGCCCAACAATGAACGTGCCATACAACCGGTTGGCTAAATGGAGGTTCCAAATGGCAGACCGGTTGGCTAATGGTACCAATTTCCACCATCGCCCTGCGGGAGTGGGAGACGGTGCGTGACACGCCGTGAATACGTCCATGTAGGCTCTACGGCCGCATCACTGCGGCCGAAGGTCACGCACCGTCGCCCACTCCCGCAGGGCTCAGTGCAGACAGGACACCATGGACTGATATTCGGAGCTTCCATTTGGTCGGGCCAAAGCTCGACCTACCGACAACCATGTTCATGGCTACGATGTTGCGGTATCGCAAATCACCTGTAGGAGCGGCGCGGGCCGCGACAATGCGACAGCCGTGGGAAGGTCGCGGCGAGGGCGCCGCTCCTACAGCTGGATGCAACGCCGCAGCCTGATGCCAACAGCCGGGCCGGGAACGGCCGGCGTGAGCCCGGAAATGCCGGGCGATGATCCCCCGTAGGAGCGGCGCCCTCGCCGCGACCGGCCTATTTGTTGGCCCGGTTATGGATCAGATCCTCCACCACTTCCGGATCGGCCAGGGTCGAGGTGTCGCCGAGGTTGTCGAGTTCGTTGGCGGCGATCTTGCGCAGGATGCGGCGCATGATCTTGCCGGAACGGGTCTTGGGCAGGCCGGGGGCCCACTGGATGACATCGGGCTTGGCGATGGGGCCGATTTCCTTCACCACCAGATCGATGAGTTCCTTCTTCAGTTCCTCGCTCGGCTCCACCCCCTTGACCAGCGTGACATAGGCGTAGATCCCCTGACCCTTGATGTCATGGGGGAAGCCCACCACGGCGGCCTCGGCCACGGCGTCATGCAGCACCAGGGCGCTCTCCACTTCCGCGGTGCCCATGCGGTGGCCGGAGACGTTGAGCACGTCGTCCATGCGGCCGGTGATCCAGTAGTAACCGTCCTTGTCGCGCCGGGCGCCGTCGCCGGTGAAATAGTACCCGGGATAGGCCGAGAAGTAGGTGTCGACGAAACGCTGGTGGTCGCCATAGACGGTACGCATCTGGCTGGGCCAGGGCCGACACATGACCAGCGCGCCTTCGGCCTCGCCCTCGAGCGGCTTGCCGTCGCCGTCCAGGATGGCCGGTTCGATGCCGAAGAAGGGGCGGGTGGCGGAGCCGGGCTTGAGCGGGGTCGCGCCGGGCAGGGGCGTGATCAGGTGGCCGCCGGTTTCGGTCTGCCACCAGGTGTCGACGATGGGGCAGCGGCCTTCGCCCACCACGTGGTAGTACCATTCCCAGGCTTCGGGGTTGATGGGTTCGCCCACGGTGCCGAGGACCCGCAGGCTCTGGCGCGAGGTCTTCTTAACCGGTGCATCGCCTTCGCGCATCAGGGCACGGATGGCCGTGGGGGCCGTGTAGAAGATGTTGACCTGGTGCTTGTCCACCACCTGCCAGAAGCGGGAGGCATCGGGCCAGGTGGGGATCCCTTCGAAGACGATGGTGGTGGTGCCGATCGCCAGCGGACCGTAGACCAGGTAGCTGTGACCGGTGATCCAGCCCACGTCGGCGGTACACCAGAAGATCTCGCCCTCGTGGATGTCGAAGGTGTATTTGGTGGTGATGGCTACGTAGAGCAGGTAGCCCCCCGTGGTGTGCAGTACGCCCTTGGGCTTGCCGGTGGAGCCGGAGGTGTAGAGGATGAACAGGGGATCCTCGGCATCCATTTCCTCCGGCGGGCAGTCGGCCGAGGCCTCGGCCATGGCATCGTGATACCAGACATCCCGTTCGGGATGCCAGTCGATGTCGCCGCCGGTGCGCCGGACCGTGAGGACCGTATGTACCTTGGGGCACTGGGCCACGGCTTCGTCGGTGTGCTTCTTGAGCAGAACCTTCTTGCCACCGCGCATGCCCTCGTCGGCGGTGATGACCACCTGGCAGTCCGAGTCGAGGATGCGATCCTTCAACGATTCGGCCGAGAAGCCGCCGAACACCACCGAATGGACGGCACCGATCCGCGCGCAGGCCAGCATGGCGTAGGCCGCCTCGGGGATCATGGGCATGTAGATGCAGACCCGGTCGCCCTTCTTTACGCCCCGGCTTTTGAGCACGTTGGCCAGCTTCGAGACGTGCTCGTGCAGTTCACGGTAGGTGATTTTCTGGTCGTCGGCCGGATCGTCGCCTTCCCAGATGATGGCCACCTGATCGCCGCGGGTCTCGAGGTGGCGGTCGATGCAGTTGTAGGCCACGTTCAGCTTGCCGCCCTCGAACCATTTGATGTAGAGGTCGTCCTTGGCGTAACTCCAGTCGAGCACCTTGTCCCAGGGCTTGAACCAGGTGACGAATTCCTCGGCCTGTTCGGCCCAGAAACCCTCCGGATCGTCGAGTGACCGCTGATACATCTCGAAGTATTTCGCTTCGTCGATGTGAGCCTGTTTCGCGAACTCCGGGGGGACCGGATAGACCTTTTCTTCTGACATGGGAAGACTCCTGGTGATGGTTGTTTTCGTTGCCCAAGCCGATGATCAGCCCGGTGGAGGAAAGGAGGACGGTGGCCGCTCGCCGAGGTCACAGCGACCGTGTTGGCAGTGGCCGCTGGCGCAGCCGAACCAGCGCGGCAACAGGAAGAAGGCCGGCAGCAGAACAGGGAACAGGGCCAGCCAGAACCATTGCCTGCCACCACCAAAATGGGCGGGATCCAGTAACCAGACGGTGGCCGCCTCGCCGGAAAGATAGAACAGGACACCGAACAGCAGCCAGCCGAGACGGCGGGTGACGGGGTGGTGCAGGAGTGGTCGGCCCGGAAATGCCATGGGGGCTATTTTTCACAATCCCCGGGTCCGCCGCAAGCGTTTCCGCATCGATTCCGGGGTCACCCTGAATACGAGTTTCAGAGATTCGTTCGGCATGGCGGGGGGCATCGAGCCGGCAGTGTCAGATTGCCTCGGTGCTGAACTGCCGGTCGTGCAGTTTCTGCAGGGGGGCTTCGGATGGACAGATCCGCGGCCCCAGGGTGGTGAAGATGTCGGCGGCGGCGCGGGCATCGCCGAGCGCCGTATGGCGGTTCTGCACGGGATGACCACACCAGGCGGCCACCTCCTCGAGCGTATAGTGGCCCAGGCGTCCGGTCAGGCCCGTATAGAGCAGCATGGTGTCGAGCCACAGGTTGCGGAAGCGACAGCCCACCAGTTGCCGGAGGTACTTGTTCAGGAAACGCAAATCGAAGTCGACATGATGGCCGACTAGGACCCCGTCGCCGATGAAGCGGACGATGTCGGGAAAGATCCGCTCGATGGCTGGGGCATCGCGTACGTCCGCATCGTCGATGCCATGAATGGCAGTACTGCTGGCCGGGATGGGGCGCCCCGGGTGGATGAGTGTCTGATACCGCTCACCGGTGGCCGTGTAGCCCTGGTATTCAAGCATGGCGATGGCGATCATCTCGTCGCCGGCGAAGACCTCGAAGCCGGTGGTTTCCGTGTCCAGGACCACGAAACGCGTCTCGGCGATGGCCTGTTGCAACTGGCGCTTGCCGGGATGCAGACGGCAGGCGTGATAGAGGGCCGCCAGATCCGGATCCTCGGGCGGGGTGGGCAGTCGCAGCAGCCGGCGCATGCGATCCACCAGCGGTCGGCGCGTGCCCATCACAAGGCTTCCCGGCCGAACCGGCCCTGGAGCTGATCCTGCAGGCGCTTGATGGCCCGGAAGGAGACCCGCAGCACCGAGCGCGATTGCCAGCTCAGGCGGCCGGGATCGATGTACTTGTCGGGCGGTCGTCCCTGTTGTGCCTGCTCGATCTGGTGCCGGAGCAGGATGTCCAGCAGTTCGTCGAAGGCTTCCAGAACCGAGTCGACCATGTCGCGTGACAGGAACCCCTGATGCACCAGGTGGCGCAGGCGGTCCCGGGTGCCGGTACTGGTGATGCCGGCGTGCAGGGCATAGATTCGGGCGGCATCTGCCACCAGGCGCAGGCCATTGCGCTTGATGTCGATGGTCCCCCGGTGTTCCCGGTCACTGCGGGTGAGCAGCTGGTTGAACAGGCCGATGGGGGGGCGGCCTTCGGCATCGTCTTCCACCATGAACCCGAGCAGGGCGGGCTGCTGGCGAATGGCCTCGAGCAGGTGCTGGCGCAGGGACCGGGTGAGTCTGTCATCCCCGTACAGGGTGGTGAAATCGAAGACGATGTTGGCCCAGCGCGCCGACTTGTCACTGGGCCATGTGACCATGCGGGTGATTTGTTCCTGCCAGCGAGTGAGGGTTTTGTGGAACAGGGGATTGCGGGCCATGATTTCGCCGGGGCAGAGGACATAGCCGCAGCGATCGAGATTGTCGTTGAGACGCACCGCGAAACGGCCGAACCATTGACGTTCGGCTTCATCCGGCTCGCCACCGGCCGGGTCGAGAATCAGGCCGTTGTCCTGATCCGGATTGAGGAGCATTTCCCGCCGCCCTCCTGAACCCATCACCAGCAGGGCGAAGCCACGCGGCGGTGGACCCTGTTCCGCTTCCAGCTCATCCAGGGTCAGTTGTACACAACGGCGCTGGATGGCCAGATGGACCTCACTGATTTCCTGTATCGCCTGGCTGGCGTGACGATGGCGTTCGTGGGCCTCGGCGGCGAGCCGCGGAATGCTGCGGTAGAGATGATGAAGTGCCGCGTAATCCCGGGTTTCGCCGATTTCGCGGGTCAGGGAGTGCATTTCCTCCAGGCGGGCGCGAAACAGATCGGTCTGGGAAACGAGGCCGACCGGCTGTGCGTCCTGCTGGACGATCAGGTACTTGACGTGCTCGCTCTGCAGCCGGTCCTCGGCCTGCCACAGCGGGGCCGTGGCGTCGATGGTGATCGGGGTTTCACAGGCGGCACCCGCCACCGGCGAGTCGGGGTGGGCGCCACGCAGCAGCCAGGCGTCGCACAGGCCGGCAAAGGTCAGCATGCCGATCAGTCGGCGATCGTCGTCGAACACGGCCAGACTGCCGATCCGGCGTGACTGCATGATGCGATGGGCCTCGCGGATCGTGGTCTGCATCCGGCATTCCGCCAGGGGAGAGGTCATGTAGCGGGAGACGGGCTGACCCATGACACCGCTGATGGTGCGGGAGGTATCGCGGCGCATGCGCAGGCGGCGGGCAATGAGCCGATCCACGAGGTCGGCCAGTTCCGGATGGCGTTGCTCCAGGCGGGAAAACGCCGTCTCTGCGTAGGTCAGAAGGGTGCAGTCCTCATCGGCCAGGGCGGTGGCGGCATAGGGAGTCTTGTCGAGGTAGTTGGACAGGCCGACGAATTCGCCTGGCCCATAGTAGACCGGGGGGCGAAATTCCCGTTGCAGTTCCAGACGGCCGTCGATGAGCAGGAAAATGCGTTGTGCGTAGGGCTCCCCGGTGGCGAACAGCATCTGTCCGCGGGGCAGCGTCCGGACTTCGCCGTTCGTGGCCAGGGCGTCCAGCAACGCCTCCGGCAGGGAGGCAAAGTCGGCAAACCGGCGCAGGTGTTCAGGAGCGGGCGAGAGAGGCGACGACATGTCGATGACCGATCGGCAGGGCTTGTCCGCGAAGCCGGGAGAATGATACGTTGCCGGACATCCTGTGGTCTTTGCGGAAGTATCCCATGTTCGACTACCTGTTCGTGCTCGTCACCGGTGCCATCGCCTGGCACGGCCTGACCTATCGTGACGAGGAGGGGGAGACGGAGATCGGCCACCTGCTGTTCGGGGCGATCGCTCTGCTGTTCTGCGTTCGGGTTCTGCTGGTGGATATCCTCAAGCTGATCTGAACCCCTCCTGTCTCACATCTTGTAGCTGCGCTGCTGCGCGTCCACTTCCGGCACCTTGAGAAGTCGTTCGGATTCGGGAAGGGCCAGTTGTTCGCGCAGGTAGCGGGCCCGATCGGCAATGGTCGGCGGCTTCTCCGCCTGCAGGCGCAGGAAACGGGTGATCCAGCCCGGGCCTTCGGCCAGTTCGGGATTCAGGCTCAGGGCCTTCTCGTAGTCGGCCAGGGCCTGAGCGTAATGGCCCAGTCGATCGTGCAGGATGCCCCGGTTGGCCCAGGTCGCGCCAAAATCCGGTTGCCGGGCAATGGCCTCGTCGAAGGCGGCCAGAGCATCCGCAGTGCGGCCCAGTTGCATCAGGGTCCGGGCCTTGCCACGCAGGGCATCCAGCAGTTGCGGGTTCTCCTGCAGGGCTTCCTCGTAGGCGCGCAGGGCCCGTTCGTAGTCGCCGTCTTCGAAGGCCCGGTTGCCGGCCGCATAGGCTGTCAGGCCGGGGCCGGTATCCTGGCGCAGGCTGTCCCAAGCGGACCAGCCGACCCAGGCCAGGGTCAGCACGATGGCAAGGTTGCGCAACAGGCGATAGACGGGATCATCCATGGGCGGGGAACCCGATCAGGTTGAGGTTGAACAGCCAGGCGAAAATCAGGGCCACGAACAGGCTGATGAAACGGGCCCGGTTGAGCTGGCCCTGGATTTCGCCAGCGTCCAGTTCACGCCCCAGCTTGCGTTGCAGGCGCCGCACGCTCAATACCCAGATGAGTTTGCTCAGGGGAAAGAACAGCAGGACGGCCAGCAACAACACGGAAAACAGAAAATAGGCCATGGCAGACTCGTATGCGGCGGCCGGTGGCCGCTTGTCGTGCTCGACGAAATTCCGGTCAAAGCATACAACCGAATACACCGGCTGTCAGTTTTTTTGGCTGGACAACAAAAAGGGAGGCCCGGCCGGGCCGGACCCCCCTTTTTCCGTCAGCATCGTCAGGACGGGCGATCCAGATCCAGATGGATGTCGCCGATGTCCTCGTGCAGGGCCACGACTTCCTTTTCCGGCACCAGGGACATTTCCATCTTGTAGGCCAGGAACCACATCATGAACACCCCGATGGCCCACCAGATCAGCTGCCAGGCCCAGATGGAAGGCATGCCAAAGGTCCAGGTGGTCATGTCGTTCGGGCTGCCGAAGAGGGTGTTGCCGATCACCGCTCCCGGACCGATGCCGAAGAAGAACCAGACCAGGACGATGATCCAGGCCAGCGGCACCAGCTTTTTCTTGTCCGGCGAGAGGGAGGAGTGCTCGCGCAGGAAGTTGTGGAAGCTCATGCGGTGCTCGGTGTCTTCCGCCTTCTGCGTGAAGAACGAAACGACAATGGCGATGCTCAGGTTGAAGAGGATCCCCCAGCCCGCCGAGTGGATGGTGAAGGGCCAGCGCCCCCAGGGCATGAACTGGGCCCCGATCTTTTCGGTCAGGGTCACGGCGATGAGGCCGGCGATGAGACCGAGCACCACCCCCTGGCGGGTCAGCCATGGCCACCAGCAGACGGCGATCAGGGCCGGCCACATCTGGAAGCCATAGGCCACGGCCAGACCGCCGAGCAGGACCAGCGCATCGGTGGCGTGGGTCGCCACCATCAGGGCGGCCAGCACGATGGCCACCACACCGATCCGGCCCCAGAGCTTCTGCTGGGCATGGGTGGCGTTGGGCATGACATAACGCTTGAGCAGGTCGCGGGTGAGCATGCCCCCGGCGGTGGACATGTAGGCGGCGCCGGTGGACTGCATGGCGGCCAGGGCGCACACCGAGAGCAGGCCCACCAGCCAGGGGGCGGCCTCGGCCATCAGGCGGATGAGCTGCGGGACCAGCATGCCCTGCTTGCCGGCCGATTCCATCAGATCCTTGCCGCCGAGGCCCTCGGCCATGACATTGTTGACCAGTTCGGGATGGGCGGCGGCGAAGGCGGTATCGGCGCCGAGGAAATGGCCGCCGAGACCCTGCATGGCCGTGAACACCATGAGGATGAAGCCAATGCCGAAGGACGAGGCCCAGACCTGTTGCGGGGCAAAGGGCTTCGGGCTGTGGTTGGAGAAGGCCCACATGGAGAAGGCCGGCGCCGACTGAATGCCCATCAGGGCGAACATGTAGGTCAGGATCATGACACCGGTCCAGGCGCCGCCAGTGGCGGAGGGGCCGTTGCTCACGAACTGGATGACGCCCGGAATGGCCACGTAATGGCTGTAACCGTCGGGCGTGCGTTTGCTGTCGAAGTTGGCCAGGGCCGCGATGCCCTCATTGAGCCGTTCCCAGCCACCCACGAAATTCACGGCGATGATGCCGATGGCGATGATGCCGAGTGCCAGCAGGATGGCCTGCATGGTATCCACGTAGGCCACCGCCCGCAGGCCGCCAGAGGCCACGTAGATGATCACCACGATGGACAGCAGCCACATGCCGACTTCCACGTCGAGCAGACCATCGGTGAGCACGTTGAACAGGAAACCGGAGGCGCGCAGCTGCAGGCCCAGGTAGGGAATGGAGAAGATCAGTGCCACCAGCACCACCAGCAGACGGATGGCATCCGACTTGAAATAGCTGGAGAGCATCTCGCCGGGCGTGACGAAGCCGAAGCGTTTGCCCAGCATCCACTGGCGCTTGAGGAAGATGACTCCGGTGAAGGGGATGGTGATGGCATAGAACGATGCGTAGGCATACTGGAAACCGTCACGGTAGATGAGTCCGGGATGGCCCATGAAAGTCCAGCCGGAGAAGGACGTGGCGGTGGCGGCCAGCACGAAGACCCAGAGCGAGATGCTGCGTCCGGCAATGAAGTAGTCGGACGCGGTCTTGGCCGTCATTGCACCCTTGATGCCCCAGAAGATGCAATAGCCCCAGTACAAAGCCACGAATATGAACAACCAGATGATTTTTGCATCCATATTCTCGTACCTCTTATTGTTGTTGTCGTGGTGGCGGTTGACCCCTCCCTTGATCACCCCATACGACAGTGGAGTGAACAAACACGGCCTATCTTCGGGGAATGCCGCCGGCTTGGCAAGAGAGGAGGAACAAAAAGCGTTTATTTAAGCACTTGATGAATTGCTGATGATGGGCGGCAGCCGGAAAGGCGGAACCCTCGCGCGGGAAAGGGCTGAATCCGGTCGGCTGGCTGGTGATGTCTTCCGCTGGCGGAGACGGGATTAGTCTTCGACGCGGCGGCGCAGGGCTTCCACGGCGTGGATGTAGCGCTGGATGATGGTGTTCATGTCCATGGCGAGGTTTTCGATCTGGCAGCCGATGCGCCGGCCGCCCTCCGCCTCGTCGGGATTGTCGGGAATGAAGTTGCGCACCACGAGGGAAACCAGGGCGGTGCCGTGTTCGCCGAGGAGCAGCCGGCAGCCCGGCAGGGGTTGATCGATCTCCGCTTCGAGTCGGCGGTCGGGATCGTGCAGACCCACGCCGGCCACGCTGATGTCGATGATCTGCAGACGCAGCGGTTCGTCGTCCCCCCGGGGGATCTCGCAAAACACCGGATCGCCCAGCGGAATTCGAACCCGGTAGAATTCGCGGCGCTCCACCCACAGCAGGGATTCGGGCAGCGGGCAGGCAAAACTGGTCTTGCCGTGGCGTCGCGCGCGCTGGATGCGATTCACCGTGAACTGGGCGGTGATGCCCTCGTGCTGGGCCTTGAAAACGATGCGGTCGGCTTCGAGGATCTTGCGGTTGAGTTTTTCGTCGGCGCCGTAATCGAGCACCACCACTTCCTTGTCGGGCATCACTTCCACGACCTGGGTCAGCAGGGAATGGCGGCCCCCGCCGAAGTGGGCGGTGAGCAGGCTGCGCGCCTTTTCCAGCTGGCGCAGTTTCTGGATGATGGCGCCGCGGCCGTGCAGCAGGTACTTTTCGTAGTTGTCGACGACCGATTGGGTGGCCGGGGTCGATTCCTTGCTCGTGCCCGTATCCGTCATGGTGTGTCATTGCCCTCCGAACAGGCGTTGCCACCAGCGCCGGCGGTTGCCGGGCGGGGGCAGGGCGGCGGGCAGATCCACGGGCGGCTCCAGGGAGAGCACCCAGCCCGGTAGGGGCGGGTTCTCGCTGAAGCCGCAGACCACGCCGAGGTTGTTGGGATCATAGATCTTGATGAAGGCCGGATCGGTCGGATCGTCGACATAGACGATGCCACAGTAGTCCTCGTCGTGTTCCTTGCGCAGCAGCGCATCGATTTCCCGGATGAAGGCATCCAGTTGCTCGGGGGTGGCGGGTCGTTCCGGTGGCCTCTCGCCCACCGCGTAGATGTACCACTGCTTGTCACCCTGATCGCGCAGCGTCTGCCACAGGGTATCGAGCTGCGGCCAGCGCAGGATGCCGCTGAAGCTGCCGCGAAAGGCCTCGAGATAGGGGTTCGTTCCGGTTTCCATGAACCGCATCCTATCATTCCCCCGCCGGCGGGACATCCGCCGACAGTTCCATAGCGGCCGTGCGGGGCACTTTCTTGAGGGACCAGTATTCCCGCGCCCAGTCCAGCACTGTCGCCGGCAGGGCGCCGCGCAGTTCGGTCGGTGGCCGCTGGCCGAGGAAATGCAGGGCCCGCCACAGGTTCTCGCCAGCGCGGCGCGCGTCGAGCGCCGGCGCCCGGTTCTGCTTGCTGAGCTTGCGTCCCTGGGCGTCCACTGCCACCGGCAGGTGGGCATAGACAGGGGTCGGGAGCCCCAACAGTCGCTGGATGGCGATCTGGCGAGGGGTCGAAGCGAGCAGATCGCTGCCGCGCACCACCTCGGTCATGCCCTGTTCGGCATCGTCCACCGCCACGGCCAGTTGGTAGGAATAGAGTCCATCGGCCCGTTGCAGGACGAAGTCGCCGCCTTCTTCGGCCGGGATCAGGCGTTGGGGACCCTGAATGCGATCCTCGAAATCAATGATCAGATTCCGGGTATCCAGACGGCGGGCGCGACCGGGGACGAAGGCCAGGTTCCGCTCCCGGCACCAGCCGGGATAATGGAGGGTGCCGCCGCGGCGCTCGCCATGCTCGGCGATCCGCTTGCGGCTGCATGCACAGGCGTAGAGGCGTCCTTCCGCGGCCAGCCGTTGCAGGCATTGGGCGTAGCGCTCGAGCCGCTGCGACTGGTACTGCACCGGCCCATCCCAGTGCAGGCCGTGGGCCTCCAGGCTGGCCAGGATGGCTTCGCGGGCGCCGGGGGCCTCGCGGGGCGGATCGATGTCCTCGATGCGCAACCACCATTCCCCGCCCTGGCGGCGGGCCTGCAGGTAACTGCCCAGGGCGGCGATCAGCGAGCCGAAATGCAGGGGGCCGGTGGGCGAGGGAGCGAAACGGCCCCGGTAGCCGGCGGCCGGGATGTCGTCAGTCATGCCAGGTGGTGAAGGCGTCCACGGGTTCGCGTTCGAGGCGGTAGCGATTCACGGGGGCGTCCGGATCCGGATGGCCGAGGGCCATGCCGCAGACGATCCTCTGCTCGTCGGGCAGGCCCAGGACGTCGCGCACGATGTCCGGATATTCGGCCAGCGAGGCCTGGGGACAGGTGCCGAGAGCGTGCTCGAGCGCCGCCAGCATCACGTTCTCCACGAACATGCCCATGTCCAGGAAGCTGCCGGTGCGAAAACCCCGATGCATGTGAAAGATCAGCCCCACCGGCGCGTCGAAGAAACGGTAGTTGCGATACCAGGCTTCCTTGCGCCCCTCGGCATCGCCGCGGCCGATGCCGAGGGCCCGGTACAGGGCCAGGCCACAGGCCTTGCGGCGCGCAGACCAGGGTTCGCGCCAGGTGTCGGGGTAGTAGGGATAGTCGGGATTCTCGGGCTGGCCGGCCTCGCGTGCGGCGATGAGCGCCTCGCCCAGGCGGCGTTTGGTTTCGCCCGTGACTACGGCCACGTTCCAGGGCTGGGTATTGACGCCGGAGGGGGCCTGGCGGGCCGCATCGAGTATGGCCCGGATGCATTCCGCGGACACGGGCCGGTCGAGGTAGGCACGTACCGAATGGCGCCGGGTGATGGCATCGATGACGTTCATGGCGAATCCGGGCTAAAGCTTGCAGGTGATGGGCCGAAGGATCGTTACAGGAGCCGGCCTTTCCTCGGCAGTGAATCGGGAGTCCATCATGACAGAAGAGGGGCGCGTGGTCATCCACGGCACCCGTGAGGACGGCGGGCGTTTGCGGCCGAGCGACTGGATCGAGCGCATCTCTTCCACGCTGGCGAGTTTCGGCGAGGATCACCGCCTGCGCTATGCCGACAGCGTTCAGCCCTGCATCATCGACGGCGAGAAGTGCCTGGTGGTGGCCCGCGGACTCCGCGACAGCAACCCTGCGGCCTACGAGTTCATCATGGACTTCGCCGAGAGCAACCGCCTGCGGATCCAGGTGGACCGGCGCCGTGGCGAGCGAGCCCTGAAACCCGCCTGACAGGCTGTTGAACAGCGCCGTTGTTCGACAGCCTGTGGGCGATGCAGGGAGGCATCGCCATTTTCAATGACGACAAGTCATTGAAAATGTGAGGGAACGGGAAACCGCGTTTTTTCCGTTCCCGGGCTGAAAAAGCCCAAGGATGGGCTTTTTCAACAGCCAGCCAAGTCGGCTCAGGCGCGGGTCTTTTCGCGGATCTCGTCCAGGCTCTTGCAGTCGATGCACAGGGTGGCGGTAGGGCGGGCCTCCAGGCGCCGGATGCCGATTTCCACGCCGCACTGTTCGCAGTAGCCGTATTCGCCCGTGTCGAGCTTGTTCAGGGCCTCGTCGATCTTCTTGATCAGCTTGCGCTCCCGATCCCGGGTGCGCAGTTCCATGGTGAATTCCGATTCCTGGGTGGCGCGGTCGTTGGGATCGGGGAAGTTGGCGGCCTCGTCCTGCATGTGGTGCACGGTGCGATCCACTTCTTCCATCAGTTCCCGCTTCCAGTCGAGCAGGATCTTGCGGAAGTGCTCGAGCATGGCATCGCTCATGTATTCCTCGCCCCGCTTTTCCTTGTAGGGGGTGAAGAGGCTCACGCCGTGCAGGGCCGACTTGCGCGCCGTGCTCTTACGCGCAGGTTTCTTTGCCGCGGTTTTCTTCGCCGCCGTCTTTTTGGCGGCGGTTTTTTTGGCCGGGGCCTTCCTGGCCGCGGTTTTCTTGCTCGTGCTCTTCTTGCTCGTGCTCTTCTTGCTGGCGGCCTTCTTCACCGCCTTCTTGGCCGCCGGTTTCTTTTTGGCGGCCGTGGCCTTCTTGGCCGAAGTCTTCTTGGCGGCCGGCTTCTTCTTCGCCGGAGCCTTCTTGGCCGCCTTCTTCTTGGCGGCGGATTTTTTCTTTGCGGGCATCAATACGGTCCTTGATCAAAATAACGCGCTTTAATACCAGAATCGCGGAGACAAGGCAAATCGGCCGGGGGGAACGAATGGGCCGAATTCCCGTCTGAACCGGGAACCGGAGACCGTGCTGCGGTATCCTACCGAATCTTGTTGATGCGGTACTGGAGATGATGCCCATGGCAGAGAAAACCTTGCAGGCCCTGCTGTTCGACGTGGACGGCACGCTGGCCGATACCGAGCGGGACGGCCACCGGGTGGCCTTCAACCGGGCCTTCCGGGACGCCGGGCTCGACTGGGAGTGGGACGCGGATCTGTACGAGAAACTGCTGGCGGTGACCGGCGGCAAGGAGCGGATCCGCCATTTCCTGGACGAATTCCAACCGGATTTCGCCCGGCCGGCGGATCTGGACGATTTCATCGCCCACCTGCACCGGGCCAAGACCGAGCACTACACCCGCCTGCTGGCCGAAGGGCAGATCCCCCTGCGACCCGGCGTCGAGCGCCTGCTGCGCGAGGCTCGGGAGGCCGGTCTGCGCCTGGCCATCGCCACCACCACCACCCCGGCCAACGTGGAGGCCCTGCTCACCCATACCCTCGGCGCCGATGCGCTGGACTGGTTCGAGGTGATCGCCGCCGGCGACATCGTGCCGGCCAAGAAACCGGCCCCGGACATCTTCGTCTGGGCGCTGGAACGGATGAACCTGGAACCCGCGGCGGCGCTGGCCTTCGAGGACTCGGGCAACGGCATCCGGGCATCGGTGGGCGCCGGCCTGCCCACCGTGGTGACCATCAACGACTACACCCGGAGTCACGATTTCGGTGACGCCCTGCTGGTGCTCGATCAGCTCGGCGAGCCCGATCAGCCGGCCCGGATCCTGGCTGGGCCGGAAACGGCCCTGGGTGAGAAGGGGTATCTCGCCGTGGACGATCTGCAGCGCCTGCACGCCACCGCGTCATGATCTCCCGCGCCACGCGCATCGCCGACATCCAGCCCTTCCGGGTGATGGCCCTGCTGGCCCGGGCCCGGGAACTGGAGGCCGCCGGGCGGGACATCGTGCACATGGAAATCGGCGAGCCCGATTTTCCCACGCCCGAGCCGGTCATCCAGGCGGTCCAGGTGGCCATTTCCGGGGGACGCATGCACTACACGCCGGCCACCGGCATGCCGGCCCTGCGCCAGGCCATCGCCAATCACTACCGGCACGAATACGCTCTGGAAATCGATCCCGGCAGGGTGGTGGTGACGCCCGGCGCTTCCGGTGCCCTGCTGCTGATCCTGGGGGCGCTGCTCGATGCGGGGCAGTCGGTGCTGATGGCCGATCCCGGTTACCCCTGCAACCGCAATTTCGTGCGCTTCCTGGAAGGGCGGAGCCGGGCAATCCCGGTGGGGCCGGAGAGCGGTTACCAGCTCACCGCCCGCCAGGTGGCCGACCACTGGCAGGCCGACACGCGGGCGGTGCTGGTCGCCTCCCCGGCCAATCCCACCGGCACGCTGCTGCCGGTGGACGAACTGGCCGCCATCCACGCCGTGGTGCGCGAGCGGGGCGGGGTGCTGATCGTGGACGAGATCTACCACGGCCTGGTCTACGGCGCCCCGGCGCAGACCGCCCTGGCGGTCTCCGACGAGGTGATCGTCATCAACAGCTTCTCCAAGTATTACGGCCTCACCGGCTGGCGCGTGGGCTGGCTGGTGGCGCCCCCCGACTGGGTGGCAGACCTCGACAAGCTGGCCCAGAACCTGTTCCTGGCCGCCCCCACGCCTGGCCAGTATGCCGCCCTGGCCGCACTGGGTCCCACCACCCGGCCGGTGCTGGAAGAACGCCGCGAGGCCTTCCGGGCCCGCCGCGACTATTTGTTGCCGGCCCTGCGGGAGCTGGGCTTTGTCATCCCCGTCATCCCCCAGGGTGCCTTCTACCTGTACGCCGACTGCCGCCGCTTCACCGACGACAGCCTGGCCTTCTCCGAAGCCCTGCTCGAAGAGGCCGGCGTGGCCGTCACCCCCGGCCTCGATTTCGGCCACAACCACCCCGAACGTCACCTGCGCTTCGCCTACACCACCTCGCTGGAACGGCTCGAAGAGGGTGTGCGGCGGATTGCCTCTTTCGTGGGGTAGGTGGAAGTAACGCAGAGGGCGCAGAGACGCAGAGAACGCCGAGAGGGTTTGTTTCGGTAACCTATCACTCCGGGCGTCAGTCCGATTCTCGCCTGGCCATCCTCTGCGAACTCTGCGTCTCTGCGCCCTCTGCGTTATTGGCAGCAATGCGTTGGCAAGGGTTCAACCATCCAGCGGCATGCGCTCCACACGCAGGGCGGTGGCGCCGGCCACGGCGATGGGCATGACGAGGAAGTTGAACACCGGGATCAGCGTGGCGAGCATCACGGCGGCGCCGAAGCCAAGGCCGAGGAAGCGCTGGCGGCGCAGTCGCTGGCGGATCTCGGGGAAGGTGAGGCCGTGGTTGGCGAGAGGGTAGTCGAGGTATTCCAGGCTCAGCATCCAGGCGCCGAACAGGGCCCAGAGGACGGGCGCTGCCAGGTTCAGGAGCGGGATGAAGTTGAGGATCAGCAGGGGGATGGCGAAGAGCAGGAAATAGCCGATCTTGCGCAGCTCGCCCAGCAGCGCCAGCGTGAACTCCTGTAGGAAGGGGCGATCGGAGCCGGGGGGATTGTTTCCGGTGAGGTGGCGTTCCACGGCCGCGGCCAGGTAGCCGTTGAAGGGCGCGCCCACCAGATTGGCCAGAATGCTGAAGGCGAAGAAGATCACGATGAAGGCCATCAGGCCGAACACCACCCACAGCAGCCAGGAGAGCCAGGCCAGCCAGTCGGGCAGGTTGGGCATCAGCCAGTCCACGAAGTGCCCGAACTGGCCCCAGGCCAGGACGATGAGGCCGGCGAAGATCAGCACGTTGATGACAAGCGGCAGGATCACGAAGCGCCGGATGCGGGGCTGGCCGATGAGCGTCAGGCCACGCAGGAAATAGCCGGCGCCGGTCACGGGATTGTTGCTGGGGGTGTTCATGCGTCCTGTTCTCCTTGTTCTTTCTTGCGTAGCCATCCCTCGCGGGCGAGACCGGCTGCGCCCCAGGCCGCTTCGGTCTGTTCGGCGGGCAGCAGTGGCACGCCAAGGCGCGCGGCGCGGATTGCCGTCCAGGCCCGGTTGCCGGCCCCGCCGCCGGTGGTGCGGATCGACGCCGGCCAGGGCGCGCCGCAGGCGGCCAGCCGCCGGTAGCCCTCCCGTTCCACTTCCGCCAGGCTCTCCAGCAGGCCCTGAAGGAAGACGGCGTCGTCGTCGGGCCGGGGCTCGAGCACCGGCGCCAGGGTGGGATCGTTGACCGGAAAGCGTTCGCCGATCCCCGGCAGGGGAGTGTACTGCAATCCGGTGGACCGTTCCGGGCACAGGCGCGGTTCCAGTTCGCGCAGGCGGGCGTCGCTGAAGAAGCGGCGCAGCACCGCGCCGCCGCAGTTGGAGGCGCCCCCGGCCAGCCAGCGCTCGCCCAGCGGCTGGCTGTAGATCCCGTATTCGGGTGCCGCCACCGGCCGTGCGCAGAGGACCTTGAGCACCAGGGTTGAGCCCAGGCAGGTGACCGCCTCGCCGGGCTCGCGGGCGCCGGTGGCCAGGAAGGCTGCGGTGCTGTCGGTGGTGCCGGCCACCAGCAGGGTGGATTCGGGCAGGCCCAGTTCCGCCGCCATCACCGGCGCGATCCGGGCCAAGGGGGTGCCGGCCGGGTGCACCCGGGGCAGCCATTCCGGCGGCAGATCGGTTTTCTCCAGCCAGGCGGGCCAGCGCCGGGCGAGCGGGTCGTAGCCGGTCTTGAGGGCGTTGTTGGGATCCGTGTCACCGAAGCGGCCGGCGAGGCGGCCGAGCAGCCAGTCGGCCTGATGCAGGGCATGACGGGCGTGCCGGGCGAAGGGTTGCTTCGCCAGCCACAGCAGACGCGCCAGCCCCGTGGCGGGGCCGCGGGCCGGGCTGTCGGCGGGCGCCACGGCGCGCAGGGCTTCGGCCTCCTCCTGCGCGCGGGCATCGTCGTACATCAGGGCCGGATGCAGGGGACGGCCCGCGGCATCGGTCAGCAGTACCGTGCCTGAAGTGCCGTCGATGGCCAGCGCGGCGATCCGGGCCCGTGGCGCGGGCGGCAGGCGGCGGCAGGCCGTCACCAGCGCCCGCCACCAGTGTTCCGGGTCCTGTTCCGAGGCCGCTCCCCGGCGGTGCCCCGGCGGCAGGGGCTCACGCACGCTGGCGATGAGTGCATCGTCGCAGTCACGGAGCATCAGGCGCACCCCCGAGGTGCCCACGTCGATGCCCAGGAACAGGGGCGAGGAACGCGGGACGACGAGCGCAGGGAGGCGGGAGGCAGGGCGAAGCAGGAAGCCAGAGCCGAGGGACGAGGAGGATGCCACCGAGCGGTTTGGGCTAGGGCAGGGTGACGGGCTCGGGGGGCTGCCAGCCGCTCTGGCGGTGTTCGGCCACCACCGTGGTATAGATCCCGCCGCGCACGTTGAACTTCGCCGTCAGGCGCATGAAGCGGGGCGCGGTGGCGGCCACCAGGTCGTCGAGGATGGTGTTGGTGACCTTTTCGTGGAAGGCGCCCTCGTCCCGGTAGGACCAGACGTAGAGCTTCAGCGACTTGAGCTCCACACACTGGCGGTCGGGCACATACTCGATGTACAAGGTGGCGAAATCGGGCTGCCCGGTCTTCGGGCACAGGCAGGTGAACTCCGGCACCTCGATGCGGATGGTGTAGTCCCGCTCCGGCATCGGGTTGTCGAAGGTCTCGAGTTGCTTGGTCGGCTGGGTCGGCATGGCGCGGATGATAGCCGACTTCAGGCACGGTGGCGAGGGTCGGGGACGAGGAGCGCGGGAGGAAGACTTGTGATGCCGTTCACGGATGCGAAAGGGTGGTAAAGTGGAAAGCCCCGTCTTTCCTCGTCCCTGCATACTTGTCAATCTTGTGGCTGGCGCCCCGGATCCTGTATCTTGCACGGATGCGACTGACCAAGCTCAAACTCGCCGGATTCAAGTCTTTCGTCGATCCCACCAGCATCCCCATGCCGGGCAATCTGATCGGCATCGTGGGGCCGAACGGTTGTGGCAAGTCCAACATCATCGACGCGGTGCGCTGGGTGATGGGGGAGTCCTCCGCCAAGCACCTGCGTGGTGACTCCATGGCCGACGTGATCTTCAACGGCTCCTCGGCGCGCAAGCCGGTGGGTCAGGCCAGCATCGAGCTGGTGTTCGACAACAGCGACGGCTCCCTGGGCGGGCAGTACGCCAACTACAACGAGATATCCATCAAGCGCACGGTGAGCCGCGACGGCCAGTCGATCTATCACCTCAACGGCACCCGCTGCCGGCGGCGCGACATCACCGATATCTTCCTCGGCACGGGGCTCGGCCCGCGCAGCTATTCGATCATCGAGCAGGGCACCATCTCGCGGATCATCGAGGCCAAACCCGAAGAGCTGCGGGTCTTTCTCGAGGAGGCCGCGGGCATCTCCAAGTACAAGGAGCGGCGGCGCGAGACCGAGAACCGCATGCGCCACACCCGCGAGAACCTGGAACGGCTCAACGATCTGCGCGACGAGCTGGACAAGCAGCTCGCCCGCCTCAAGCGCCAGGCCGCCACCGCCGAGCGCTACAAGACGCTCAAGGCCGAGGAGCGGCTGGTGCGGGCCCAGCTCCAGGCCCTGCGCTGGAAGGTACTGGATGAGCAAGCCCGCCGCGAGGAGGCCGCCCTGCGCGAGCAGGAGAATGCCCAGGAAGAGGCCATCGCCCGACTGCGTGCCCTCGAGGCGGGGATCGAGAAACAGCGCGCCCAGCAAAGCGAGGCCCACGACCGGCTCAACGAGGTGCAGAGCCGCTACTACAGCGTGGGTTCCGACATCGCCCGCCTGGAGCAATCCATCCAGCATGCCCGCGAACGCCGGGCCCAGCAGCAGCAGGATCTGGCGCAACTGACCCGTGACGGGGAGGCGACCCGCCAGCATCTGGAACAGGACCAGCAGCGCATCGCCGAACTGGAAGCACGACTGCAGGCCCTGCGCCCCGAGCGGGAACGCAGCGAGCAGCAGGCCGAAGCGGCGGCCGAGGCCCTGAGCGAAGCCGAGGCGGCCATGCAGGCCTGGCAGGTCGAATGGGAGGAATTCAACCGCCAGGCCTCGGAACCGGCGCGGCAGGCCGAAGTGGAGCGCACCCGGATCCAGCATCTCGAGCAGCGTCTCGAACAGCTCCGAGAGCGAGGCGAGAAATTGCAGCGGGAGCTGGCCGAAACCGCACCCGAACACATTGAACGGGAAATCGAGGAACTCGAGCGCAAACTGGCCGAGAGCGAGCAGCAGGTGGAGCAGGCCCGCGCGGCCCTGGAGACCCACCAAGCGCGGATCGCCGAGCTGCGCGACTCCAGCCATCAGCGCAGCCAGCAGCTCGACGAGCTGCGCGGCCGGCTTCAGGATCTGCGTGGCCGCAGCGCCTCCCTCGAGGCCCTGCAGCAGGCGGCCCTGGGCAAGGAGGAGGGCGCCGTGAGCCAGTGGCTGAGCCGCGAGCACCTGCAGGATGCCCCGCGCCTGGCCGAGGAGCTGGAGGTGGAAGGCGGTTGGGAGCAGGCCGCCGAGTGTGTGCTGGGCAGCCATCTCGAAGCGGTCTGCGTGGAAGGCGTCGATCCCCTGGCTGGCGTGCTCGGCGAGTTCGCCGAAGGGGCCCTGAACCTGTTCGACACCCAGGCCGCGCCGGCGGTCACGGTGACCCATGACAAGGCTCCGCGCCTGGCCGACAAGGTGCGCGCGCCCTGGTCGCTGGCGCCCTTGATCGGCGGCGTGTATCTGGCCGAAACCCTCTCCGAAGCGCTGGCCCTGCGCCCACGGCTCGCCGCCGGCGAGTCGGTGGTGACCCGGGACGGGATCTGGCTTGGCCCCAACTGGCTGCGGGTGGTGCGCGAAACCGATGCCCGGGCCGGCATCCTGCGCCGGGAACAGGAACTCAAGGCCCTGGCCGCGGAAATCGAAGGTCTCTCCCGCGAGGTGCTGCAGAGCCAGGAACAGCTCGAGGCGGAACGCCGCCGTCTGCAGGAACTGGAGATGGAACGCGACAGCGTGCAGGCCGCCTTCAACCAGGCCAATCGCATCCATGCCGAGGCCCAGTCACGCCTGCAGCATCGCCAGAGCCAGCTGGCCCAGGCCCGCGCCCGGCACGACAGGCTGGAAAGCGAATTGCACGAGCTGCGTGGTCAGATGGCAGCCGACAACGAGGCCCTGCAGGCCGCCCGCCAGACCCTCGAAGGGGCCGTGGGTCGGATGGGCGATCTGGAGCAGCAGCGCCAGGCGCTGTCCGCCCGGCGCGAACAGTTGCGTGAAGCGCTGGAGGTGGCTCGTGGCCGCGCCCAGGAAGCCCGCAATCAGGCCCACGAAATCCGCCTCCAGGCCCAGACCCTGGAAACCGAACTGCACTCCACCCGTCAGGCCCTGGAACGTCTTGAGGCCCGGCTGGAACAGGAGCAACGCCGACGCGAGGAACTGGAGAAGGCCCTGGCCGGGAGCGACGAACCCCTGGCGGAGATGAACCGGGAACTGGAAACCCTGCTCGAGCAGCGCGTCGGAGTGGAGACGGAGCTGACCGAGGCCCGTCAGCAGTTGCAGGCCGTCGAACACGAGATGCGCCAGCTCGAGGAGGCCCGAAGCCGTGCCGAACAGGATGTGCAGACAGTCCGTGAACGCCTGGAGCAGATCCGCCTCCATCAGCAGGAGGTGAAGGTTCGGCGTCAGACCCTGGAGGAGCAGATCCGTGAATCGGAATTCGAACTCGGTTCCCTGCTCCAGGAAATGCCGGAGGAGGCCAGCGAGGCGGCCTGGCAGGCACGGGTGGAGGAGCTGGAGAACCGCATCACCCGTCTCGGCCCCATCAACCTGGCCGCCATCGAGGAATACGAGCAGCAGTCGGAACGCAAGGAATACCTCGACGCCCAGCATGCCGATCTCACCGAGGCCCTGGCCACCCTGGAGGCGGCCATCGCCAAGATCGACCGCGAGACCCGGACCCGCTTCAAGGAGACCTACGACAAGGTCAACGCCGGGCTCAAACGCCTCTTCCCGCGCCTGTTCGGGGGTGGCCATGCCTACCTGGAGCTGACCGGCGAGGAGTTGCTGGACACCGGCGTGACCGTGATGGCCCGCCCGCCGGGCAAGCGCAACAGCACCATCCACCTGCTTTCGGGTGGCGAGAAGGCGCTGACCGCCGTGGCCCTGGTGTTCGCCATCTTCGAGCTGAATCCCGCGCCCTTCTGCATGCTCGACGAGGTGGACGCGCCGCTGGACGATGCCAACGTGGGTCGCTTCTGCGACATGGTGAAGGCGATGTCGGATCGCACCCAGTTCATCTTCATCACCCACAACAAGATCACCATGGAGATCGCCGAACACCTGATCGGCGTCACCATGCACGAACCGGGCGTCTCCCGCATGGTGGCAGTGGACATCGACGAAGCCGTGGAAATGGCGGCGGTCTGATCTTTTGTGCTGGGGGCCATGCTGAATGGCAGCCTGTTCGGGTAGGCACAAAGTCCTTGATGCCGGAGAGGCGTTTCGTGACCGTCGAGCCTACAGGGATGTATACACGGTGTGTCACGAAACGCCTCTCCGGCATCAAGGATGTATCTGAGACGGATTGGATATTCGACCATTCCTAAATACCGACCGGGAGGCGAGACGGCATGGACGAGCTGCGTGTCATCCTGCTGGTGCTGGGCCTGCTGCTGATCGGCGGGCTGGTTGTGCATTACCGGAGCGAGAATCGCGTACCCATGATCCTGTCGCGCATCAAGGACTGGCTGGCCCGGCGCCGTGAGCCGTCGGCCCCGGACGAGATGGAGCACCTCTCGGCCTCGCTCGAGGAGACGGAATCGCTCGGCCTGCGCGCTGCCGATGCCGACGAGCCGGACGTGGACGGGATCGGCCCCATCAGCGCCATTCCCGACGCCGATCCCCTCGACGGCGAAGTGCTGATTATCGCCCTCAACGTCATGGCCCGCGCCCCGCAGCGCTTTCACGGCCTCGACATTCTCAACGCCCTGCGCGAGACCGGCTTCGTGTTCGGCGAGATGAACATCTTCCACTATCGGCCCGAGGGGGCGGCACAGGCCCGGCCCCTGTGCAGCGTGGCCAACACGGTGGAGCCGGGGCGCTTCGACATCGAGCACATGGCCGAGCTGGAAACGCCGGGCCTGTCCCTGTTCATGCAACTGCCGGGGCCGCTGGAAGGGCGGGCCGCCTTCGACAGGGTGTTGCAGCTCGGCCGGGCCCTGGCCGAACGGCTCGATGGCGAGCTGTGCGACGAATCCCGTTCGGTGCTCACCCTGCAGACCATCGGCCATCTGAAGGAAAGCATCGAAAGTTTCCGCTTCCGCCAGAAAATGGCCAACCTGCGCCAGCACCGGAGTCCGGACTCATGAGCGTACCGGCCGAGGTCAAACAGCGCGTGGAAGCGCTGCGCAAGGAGATCGAGCACCACAACTATCTCTACTATGTGCTCGACCAGCCCGAGATCAGCGACGCTGAATACGACCGTCTGCTGCGCGAGCTGCAGGAACTCGAGGCCCGCTATCCCGAACTGATCACCCCCGATTCCCCCACCCAGCGGGTCGGGGCCGAACCGCTCAAGGCGTTTGGCGAGGTGCGCCACGAGGTGCCCATGCTCTCGCTCAACAACGCCTTTTCCGACGAGGAGGCCATCGAATTCGACCGCCGCGCCCGGGAGGCGCTGGGCGTGGCGGTGATCGACTATGCCGTGGAGCCGAAACTCGACGGCCTGGCCATCAGCCTGCTGTACCGGGACGGCCGTCTGGTGCAGGGCGCCACCCGCGGCGACGGTTATCGCGGCGAGGACGTGACCGCCAATGTGCGCACCATCAAGGCCATTCCCCTGCACCTGCGGGGCGAGGGCTGGCCGCCGGTGCTGGAGGTGCGCGGCGAAGTGATTATGACCAAGGCGGGCTTCGAGAAACTCAACGCCGAGCAGCGCCGCAAGGGCGAGAAGATCTTCGCCAATCCCCGCAACGCCGCCGCCGGCTCCCTGCGTCAGCTCGACCCGCGGGTGACGGCCAGCCGGCCGCTGACCTTCTTCGCCTACGGCCTCGGCAAGGTGGAAGGAGGGAAGCTCCCGGATCGGCACAGCCGGATATTGCAGCGCCTGCGCGAGTGGGGCGTGCCCATCAACCGCGAAGGCAAGGTGGTCGAGGGCATCGACGGCTGTCTGGCCTACCACCGGGCCATGCAGGAAAAACGCGAAAGCCTGCCCTACGAGATCGATGGCGTGGTCTACAAGGTGGATCGGCTCGACTGGCAGGAACGGCTGGGCTTTGTTGCCCGTGCGCCGCGCTGGGCGCTGGCCCACAAGTTTCCGGCCCACGAGGAGATCACGAAGGTGATCGACATCGAGGTGCAGGTGGGCCGTACCGGCGCCCTCACACCGGTGGCCAAGCTCGAGCCGGTGCGGATCGGGGGGGTGACGGTGACCTCCGCCTCGCTCTTCAACCAGGACGAGATCGATCGCCTCGACGTGCGAATCGGCGACTATGTGGTGGTGCGCCGCGCCGGCGACGTGATTCCGCAAATCGTCAGCGTGGTCAAGTCCCGGCGCAAGGGCCGGCTGCGCAAGTTCCATTTGCCCGACAAGTGCCCGGTCTGCGGCTCGCCCACCTACCGCCCGCCCGGCGAGGCTGTCACCTATTGCACCGGCGGCCTGTATTGCCCGGCCCAGCGCAAGCGCTCTCTGGAGCACTTCGCCTCGCGCCGGGCCATGGACATCGAGGGCCTCGGTACCAAGCTCATCGATCAGCTGGTGGACAAGGGGCTGGTCAAGGATCCCGCCGATCTCTATCAGCTGACGAAGGAACAACTCGTTTCCCTCGAGCGCATGGGACCCAAGTCGGCCGACAACCTGCTGGCCCAGCTCGAAAAGAGCAAGGCCACGACCCTGCCGCGGTTCCTCTACGCGCTCGGCATCCATGACGTGGGCGAGGTCACCGCCCAGACCCTGGCCGAGCATTTCGGCAGCCTGGAAGCGATCATGACCGCCAGCGAGGAAGCACTGATGGCAGTGCCCGACGTGGGGCCGGCGGTGGCGGCCAGCATCCGCCAGTTCTTTGCCCAGAAACACAACCGCGAGGTGATCCGCCGTCTGCGCGAAGCGGGCGTGCACTGGCCCGACATCACGCCGAAGAAGCCGGAGGAACTGCCTTTGGCCGGCAAGACCTTCGTGCTCACGGGCGCCCTGGCCAGCATGACCCGGGACGAGGCCAAGGAAAGCCTGCGCCGGCTGGGCGCGAAGGTCAGCGGCAGCGTCTCGCGCAAGACCGATTACGTGGTGGTGGGCGAGGAACCGGGCGCCAAGGCCGACAAGGCCCGCGAGCTGGGCGTGGCCATGCTCGACGAGGAGGCGTTTCTGAAACTCCTGCGCCAGTATGGCGTGAACGACTGAATTGACGATTGATCCGGCATCCGATCCCGCGGGCGCTGTTCTTGCAACGCGCCGTGGTTCCATGCTCGTTTTCCCGAGGAGAGTATCGCTATGAACACCCCCTTTCTGCGTGCCCTGCTGGCGTTGCTGCTGCTGAGCCTGACCTTTCAGACCCAGGCAGGCTGGGATCCTGGCAAGACGGAAAAGGAACGCAAGGCTGCCGAGCAGGCCAAGGCCCTGTTCCTGAAGAAGGATCCGGGGCTCAAACGGTTCTTCGATGCGGCCTACGCCTGGGCGATCTTCCCCCACGTGGGCAAGGGCGGGATCGGGATCGGCGGGGCCTACGGCAGCGGTCTGGTCTATCGCAAGGGCAAGGTCATCGGCCGGGCCAAACTGTTTCAGGCCACCATCGGCTTCCAACTCGGCGGGCAGGTGTTTGCCGAACTCATCTTCTTCAAGGACAAGGCCGCCCTCGATCGTTTCAAGTCGGAGCAACTCGAATTCAGCGCCGAAGCCTCGGCCGTGGCCATCACCGCCGGTGCCTCCGCCAAGGCCGACTACAGCAACGGCGTGGCCGTGTTCACCATGACCAAGGGCGGCCTGATGTACGAGGCCTCCATTGGCGGCCAGTCGTTCACCTTCAAACCGCGGTAGGCCGGCTCGAGCGCAGCGTAGCCGGCCCGCATCAGGGGGAGAACCGGCAATAGGGTCATCCCGACAGGTCGGCACCAAACAAAAAGGGGATGCTGCGGCATCCCCTTTTCGCGACCGATGTGGCGATGTGCTACTTCTTGATCTCCACCTTGGCCTGCTGGCGCAGCTTGCCGACGTATTCCTGAAGCTGCTTGGTGCGCATCATCGACTTGAGCTGACCCTTGACCTGATCATAGGCCGGCGGGACGGCCTTGCGGGTGTCTTCCAGCTTGATCACGTGCCAGCCGAACTGGGTCTTCACCGGCTTGCGGGTGTACTGGCCTTTCTTGAGTTTCTTTACGGCATTGGCGAATTCCGGGACCATCTGATCGGGCTTGAACCAGCCCAGGTCGCCGCCTTCGCTGGCGCTCGGACCAGTGGACTTGGCCTTGGCCACGTCGGCGAAGACGGCGCCGTTGTCCAGTTCCTTGATCACGGCCTTGGCCTCGTCCTCGTTCTTGAGCAGGATGTGACGGGCCTTGTATTCCTGACCGCTCATGGCCTTTACGGCCTTGTCGTATTCCTTCTTCACATCGGCATCCGAGAGGGGATGCTGCTTGCTCAGCCGCTGGACGTTGGCCTGGATCAGGATGTTGCGTTTCATCTGTTCGATGGCGAACTGCACGTCCGGGTTCTTGCCAACGCCGTTCTTCACGGCGTCCTGGTACAGCAGTTCCCGATTTACCAGTTCATTGATGACCTGTTCGCGATTGACGGTCTGGTGGCTCTTGCCGGCTTCCCGCTGGCGCTGGCGCAGATACATCTCGTAGACCTTCTGGGGGATGGGTTTGCCGTTGACCATGGCCACGGGCTTGTCTTCCGCGGCCTGGACGGGGGCGGCCAGAGGCAGGGCCAGGAGCAGGCCGGCGGCGAGGAGGGTGCGTGTCGTCTTGTGCATGTGTCTTGGATTCCTGAGTTGACGGATGGTAAGGGATTTCAGGGCAGCACTTTCCTGAAGGGTTTGACGGTCACCCGGGCATAGACGCCGGCGGCCACGTAGGGATCGGCGTCTGCCCAGGCGCGGGCTTCCTCGAGGGAAGAAAACTCGGCCACCACCAGCGAGCCGCTGAAGCCGGCCGGACCGGGGTCCTCGCTGTCGATGGCCGGATGGGGGCCGGCCAGGATCAGGCGACCCTCGTCCCGCAGGGACTCGAGCCGGGCGAGGTGGTCCGGCCGCGCCGCCAGGCGACGCTCAAGGCTGTCTTCGTGATCTTCGGCGATGATGGCGTACAGCATTTAGTGCTCCTTTTCCGCCTCGAGTTCCGTGGCCGGTGTCTCCCTGGCATCGGATTCCACCGGTTTGGCGTGACGGGCCAAGTACACGGCCTGACCGAGAATGAAGACGATGGTCAGCCCCAGCATGCCGAACAGCTTGAAGTTGACCCAGTTCTCCTCGGCAGCGTGGGCCCGTTGGCACAGGCGCAACAGCTCGCCCTGCTGGGTGTTCAGGCAGGTATCCACGTCCAGCGCCGTGCCGGCCGCGGCGAACAGGGCCCGTTCGGCCTCGAAGTAGAAGCCGGCCACGTACAGGTTGGCCAGCCCCATGAGCACGAAGAACACCACCCAGCTGAAATTGAGTCGCTTCCACACGTGGGGCGGCACATCGATGGCATGACCCATCATGCGCTCCACCAGGGTCCGTTCACCCACGAAGTGGCTGGCCAGAAAGGCCAGGCCGAAGGCCCAGTTCACCGCCGTGGGTTTCCACATGATGAAGGTCTTGTTCTCGAACAGCAGGGTGGCGCCACCGAGCACCATGATCACGGCCAGGGTGATCAGATGCATCTTCTCGAAGCGCCGGTGGCGGTGCCAGTACACTCCCACCTGCAGCAGCGAAGCGCCCATGGCCACGCCCGTGGCCACGTAGATGCCGTAAAGCTTGTAGGCAAGGAAGAACAGCAGGATGGGGAAGAAGTCGAAAAGCAGTTTCATGGGCAGGGAAAAGTCAGTGCAGGGTGGGATTGTTGGTCAGCCGGTAGTATTTTTCCATGATCCGCCGCACGTGCTCGGGATAGCCGCTGGCCTCCATCTGCTGCATGCCTTCCTCGAAGAAGCCCGGCGCGTCCTCGGGCAGCCGGTGCAGGAGTTGCTCGAAGGCCTGTTCCATGATCTCCGGCTCGTGGCTGCGGGTGGCCACGATGCCGTAGTTGAGATTGAGGATCCGCCAGGGGCGGGCCGGATGGCGGTGATCCCGGTCGGCGCGAAAAGCCGGATCCACTGCCTCGACGATTTCCCGGTAGACGTGGGTCAGTTCCGCGAGAAAGGCCGGATCCTGGTGGCTGTTGGCAACCTTGGACAGTGAATCCACCAAGGGTTCCGCCAGCGGCAATGGCCCCAGGTGGCGGGCGGCCCAGACGCCCCAGGTGACGATGATCTCGTCCAGGGCCTCGCGCATGTCGCGGGAGTTCAGGGCATCGGCCCAGGCCAGCAGTTGTTCGAGCAGGGTGAAGCCGGTCCGGGACAGTTCGCGAAAATCGTTGTCGCCCTTGCCGGCGGGTGAGGGTTGCTCCAGATGCTCGAGCAGCGCCGTGAAATGGCGAAGGCTTTCGCACACCGGCGCCAGCGGTGGCAGGGGCACCGCCGATTGATTGTGCTCGGCGGTCTGCTGCAGGGTGGCGCACACGTCCAGCATGGCCTGAATCAGCTCCGGCAGATCGATGTCCAGGTTGGCTTGGGCCATGGGCGGGTTTGAAGCGGTCCTGTCGCAGTGAAAACGGAAAAACCGGCCGCCACTTTACCACAGCCGACAATCCCCGACAGAGACCGGTTTGCCGGTATAATGCCGTGATGCCCACGCCGTGCCACGATCTCCACTGCCATTCCACTGCCTCCGACGGCACGCTTGCCCCGGCTGCAGTGGTCCGTCGTGCCGCCACCCGGGGGGTGGACGTGCTGGCCCTGACCGACCACGATGCCACCGCCGGGCTGGCCGAGGCGGCGGCCGAGGCCCGCCGCACCGGGCTGGGCTTCGTGCCCGGCATCGAGCTGTCGGTCACCTGGAGCCACCAGACGGTGCACATCGTGGGGCTCGGCATCGATCCGGCGGATCCCGATCTGGCCGCCGGCACGGCGCGCCTGCGCGAATTTCGCGACTGGCGGGCGGCCGAAATCGCCCGGCGCCTGGAGAAGCACGGCATCCCCGGTGCCCTGGAGGGCGCCCGTCGCTTCTGCAAGGGCGCCATCCTCAGCCGCACCCATTTCGCCCGGTTTCTGGTGGAAGAGGGTCATGCCAGGGACGTGCGTCAGGTGTTCCGCCGCTATCTGGTCAAGGGCAAGCCGGGCCACGTGCCGGGCCAGTGGGCCAGCCTGGAGGAGGCCTTGGGCTGGATCCGGGGGGCCGGCGGTCTGGCCGTGATCGCCCATCCGGCCCGTTACCGGTTCAGCGCCACCCGCCTGCGCCAGTTGCTGGGGGCCTTCCGGGAACTGGGCGGAGCGGGCCTCGAGGTGGTCTCCGGCAGCCACAGCCATGACGACAGCCTGCGCATGGCCCACCTCGCCCGCCAGTTCGGCCTGCTGGCCTCGGCCGGCTCCGACTTCCACGGCCCCGAGAACGCCTGGTACGAACTGGGCCGCCTGCCGGCCCTGCCCGAGGGCTGCCGACCCCTCTGGCACAGCCCCGCCTGGCAGGCGGCCACCGGTCTGCGGCCGGTTGCGGAGGCCTCGTGAGCCAGTTCTTCCAGATCCACCCCGACAATCCCCAGCCGCGGCTGATCCGTCAGGCGGTGGAGATGCTGCGCCAGGGCGCCGTCATCGTCTATCCCACCGATTCGGCCTACGCCCTTGGCTGCCACCTGGGCGACAAGAAGGCCCTGGATCGGATCCGGGAAATCCGCCGGGTGGACGACAAGCACAACTTCACCCTGGTCTGCCGGGATCTGTCCCAGGCCGCCACCTACGCGAAGATGGACAACACCGCCTACCGGCTCATCAATGCCCATACGCCCGGGCCCTATACCTTCATCCTGCCCGCCACCCGCGAAGTTCCCCGGCGTCTGCTCCACCCCAAGCGGCGCACCATCGGTATCCGCATCCCCGACAACCGGATCGTCCGTGCCCTGCTCGAGGAACTGGGCGAGCCCATCATGAGCAGCACCCTCATCCTCCCCGGCGAGGAGATGCCCATGACCGACCCCTACGAAATCCGCGAACGGCTGGAACACCAGGTGGATCTCGTCATCGACGGCGGCTACTGCGACCTCGAACCCACCACCGTGGTCGATCTCACCGGCGATCTGCCCCGGGTGGTGCGCCGGGGCAAGGGAGATCCGGCGCCGTTCGAGGCATGAAGGCCGCGGTCGAGCCGATTCCATAATCACGGTATAATCCGGCCCCTTCCAAGAATGAAAATCGCCACGGTCTGCATGAAACCGTCCGTCACCCGGCCGCCGCCGCGGCCTGTTTCCGGGAGCCTCCATTGAACACCTTGCCCAATCAGTCACCGCGCGTGCTGTCCGGCATGCGGCCCACCGGTGCCCTGCACCTGGGGCACTATCACGGCGTGCTCAAGAACTGGGTGCGCCTGCAGCACGAGTACGAGTGTTATTTCTTCGTCGCCGACTGGCATGCCCTCACCACCCACTACGAGGATCCGCAAATCATCGCGCCCAGTGTCTGGGAGATGGTCATCGACTGGCTGGCGGTGGGGGTCAATCCCGGCTCGGCCACGCTGTTCCTCCAGTCGAAGGTGATGGAGCACGCCGAGCTGCATCTGCTGCTGTCGATGATGACCCCGCTGGGCTGGCTGGAGCGAGTGCCCAGCTACAAGGATCAGCAGGAGAAGCTGCGGGATCGGGATCTGGCCACCTACGGCTTCCTCGGCTATCCGTTGCTGCAGAGTGCCGACATCCTGATCTACAAGGCAGGGCTGGTGCCGGTGGGTGAGGATCAGGTGGCCCACGTGGAGCTGACCCGCGAGGTGGCCCGGCGCTTCAACCATCTGTATGGCCGCGAACCCGGCTTCGAGGAGAAGGCCGAGGCGGCGATCCGCAAGATGGGCAAGAAGAACGCCAGGCTCTACAAGGAGTTGCGCAGGAAATACCAGGAGCAGGGCGACGAGGAGGCCCTGGCCACGGCCCGTGCCCTGCTCGAGAACCAGCAGAACATTACCCTCGGCGACAAGGAACGCCTGTTCGGTTACCTGGAGGGCGGGGGCCGGATCATCCTGCCCGAGCCCGAGGCCCTGCTGACGCCGGCCTCGAAGATGCCGGGACTGGATGGCCAGAAAATGTCCAAATCCTACGGCAATACCATCGCGTTGCGCGAAGATCTCGACCAGATCGCCGAAAAAATCCGCAAGATGCCGACCGATCCCGCCCGGGTACGGCGAACCGATCCCGGCAATCCCGAAAACTGTCCGGTGTGGAAACTGCATCAGGTATACTCGGACGAAGAGACCCGGCAATGGGTGCGGGAAGGTTGTACCACCGCCGGCATCGGCTGCCTGGACTGCAAGGCGCCGATCGTCGAGGCGGTACGGGCCGAACTGGCCCCCATCCAGGAACGGGCGAAGGAATACGAACAGGATCCCGGCCTGGTGCGCAACATCGTCAACGAGGGGACGGAAAAGGCCCGAGACGTGGCGCGCCAGACCATGATCGAGGTGCGCCAGGCCATGGGCCTGGAATACCGCTGAGGCGGAAACGGAGCAACGGATGACAGGCAGCGAAGAGAGCATCGCGGAGGCGACCCCGCCCCGCCAGGAAGAGATGCCCTTCGCGGTGGTGCAGGGGGAGGCCATCACCACCCTGCCCAAGGATCTCTACATCCCGCCGGATGCGCTGGAGGTGTTCCTGGCCGAGACCTTCGAGGGGCCGCTGGATCTGCTGCTGTACCTCATCAAGCGCCAGAACCTCAACATCCTCGATCTGCCGATTGCCGAGATCACCCATCAGTACATGGAGTACGTGGAGGTGATGAAGGATCTGCATCTGGAACTGGCCGGCGAATACCTGGTGATGGCCGCCATGCTGGCCGAGATCAAGTCGCGCATGCTGCTGCCCCGCCCGGCCGAGGCCGAGGAGGAAGAGGGCGATCCCCGGGCCGAACTGGTGCGCCGCCTGCAGGAATACGAACGCTACAAGCAGGCCGCGGAAGACCTCGATCGCCTGCCCCGGGTGGGGCGCGAGATCTTCCCCACGGCCGTGGCCGCGCCGGAGCTGAAGACGGTACGCAGACCGCCCGAGGTTCCGCTGCAGGACGTGCTCGAGGCCTTCCGCGACGTGATGCGGCGGGCATCCATGTACGAGCATCACCACGTCACTCTCGAGCCCCTCTCGGTGCGGGAGCGCATGTCCATCGTGCTCGATCGGATACGCAGCGATCGTTTCATCGAGTTCGGGCGGTTGTTCACGGTGGAAGAAGGACGCAGCGGCGTGGTGGTGACCCTGCTGGCCCTGCTCGAACTGATCAAGCAGAGCCTGATCGAACTGGTGCAGACGGAAGCCTACGGTCCGATCCACGTCAAGGCCGTTGCGGCCAGTCCCGTTCAGGCGGAAAACGACGGAAGCGAGTCATGAGCGAACCCGAATTGAAACGGATCATCGAGGCCGTGCTGTTCTCGGCCGATGAGCCCCTCAGTCTCAAGCAGTTGCAAGGCCTGTTTGCGGAGGACAGTGGCCCGGATCGGGAGGCCATCCGGGCCGCCCTGGATGAGATCGCCAGCGATTGCGAGGGACGCAGCATCGAGCTTCGGGAAGTGGCCAGCGGCTGGCGTTTCCAGGTACGGGAACAGTATGGCCAGTGGGTGGCCCGCCTGTGGGAGGAGAAGCCGGCCCGCTATTCTCGCGCCACTCTCGAGACCCTGGCACTGATCGCCTATCGCCAGCCCATCACCCGCGGCGAGATCGAAGAGGTGCGCGGGGTCAGCGTCAGCAGCCAGATCATCAAGAGCCTCATGGAGCGGGACTGGATCAAGGTGGTGGGGCACCGCGACGTGCCCGGCAAGCCGGCCCTCTACGCCACCACCCGCGCCTTTCTCGACTACTTCAATCTCAAGAGCCTGCAGGATCTGCCGCCCCTTTCGGAGCTGCGTGACATCGATGCCATCAATGCCGAGCTGGAGCTGGAGGCGCCCGGTGGCGAGGGTCGGGAAGCGCCGGAAGAACAACCCCTTGAAGAGGCTGGACAGGAAGGGGCCGAAGCCGAAGCCGAAGCCGAAGCCGAAGCCGAAGCCGAAGCCGCGGAAGCACCGGTGGGGGAGGAGACCGGGCCCGCCGGCGGGATGCCGGCCGGTGCGGAAGCGACGGAAACCGCCGAGGAGGAAAGCGCCCCTCTGACGGCCGAACGCTGACGTTCGCCATGGACGAGAAGATCCAGAAGGTGCTGGCCCGCGCGGGCCTGGCCTCGCGGCGCGAGGTGGAACGCTGGATCGAGCAGGGCCGGATCCGCGTCAACGGCAAGCCGGCGCGGCTCGGTGATCGGATCGGGCCCCGTGACAGGATCACCCTCGACGGCAAGGGCCTGACCCATCTGTGGCAGACTCCCCGCGTCCGCGTGATCGCCTATCACAAGCCGGTGGGCGAGGTGTGTACCCGCAAGGATCCCGAAGGCCGGCCCACCATCTACGACCATCTTCCCCCCCTGCCCAACGGCCGCTGGATCGGCATCGGACGGCTGGATCTCAACACGTCCGGCCTGCTGCTTCTGACCACCGACGGCGAACTGGCCAACCGGCTCATGCATCCCTCCCGCGAGGTGGAGCGCGAATATGCCGTGCGCGTGTTGGGCGAGGTCAGGCCCGAGGATCTGGCGGCCCTGCAGGAGGGCGTGGAGCTGGAAGACGGGCCCGCCCGCTTCGAGCGGATCCTGGACGCCGGGGGCAGCGGCAGCAACCACTGGTATCACGTGGTGCTGCGTGAAGGGCGCAATCGCGAGGTCCGCCGCCTGTGGGAAGCCCTGGGCTACGCCGTCAGTCGCCTGATCCGGGTGCGCTACGGCAACGTGGAACTGGGGCGGGCCCTGCGTCCCGGCAAGTGGCGGGAACTCTCCCCGGCGGAGGTGGCCGAGCTGCGCCGGCTCGCGGGCTTGCCGGTCGAGGCGCGCCCGCGCCGATCATCCTCTCCCCTGAAGCCGCGTGCTGCGGGCGGACGGCGCCGGTCCGGACGTCACCGGCGAGCTTGAAACACGGGTGGCCGGCACCCATCTGTTTTTCTAACAGGCTGTTGAAAAAGCCCGTTGGGGGCTTTTTCAAGCCGGGAACGGAAAACGCGGTTTCCCGTTCCCTTACATTTTCAATGACTTGGTGTCATTGAAAATGGCGATGCGTCCATGCATCGCGCACAGGCTGTGGAAAAACGACGTCTTTCATCAGCCTGTTCACCAGACGGCATTTTCCGGGAGGGTCGAAATGAACACGCGTGCCTTGCTGATGACGGGTTTTCTGGGGCTGGCCGTGGCGCTTGTCGGTTGCGCCACCCGCGAGGAGGCCGGTGCCGTCACCGGCGCGGCCATCGGTGCCACGCTCGGCGCGGCCGTGGCCGGGAAACACGACCGGGGGCTGGCCATCATCCTCGGGGCCATGGCCGGGGCGGCCATCGGTTCCACCATCGGTCGCTACATGGACGAGCAGGATCGGATGCGCACCTCCCTGGTGCTGGAGAAGAACCGTACCCACCAGTCTTCCACCTGGGTCAATCCCGATACGGGTTACCGCTACACGGTCACGCCCACCCGCACCTTCAAGACGGCCGAAGGCCCCTGCCGAGAATTTACGGTGGATGCCCTGATCGGCGGCAAGCGACAGGAAGTGTACGGCACGGCCTGCCGCCAGCCGGACGGCAGCTGGAAGGTGGTGAAGTAAGTGGCAGGGCGGCCGGCGATCAGCCGGCTTTCTTGAGCTGGTGCTTGGAGCGCAGGATGTAGGCCTTCAGCTCGCGGGGAATGTTGAGGTATTCGCTGAGCAGAATCACCACCTTGGGAGTGCTGCCGGTGGCGATCGCCTTGAGCAGTTCGATGTTGGCCTTCTTCTCCAGCTCCGCGTCGAAGTCGCGCAGGATGTATACCCCGTAGTGCTTGCTGTTCTCGATGTACTTGAGCTTCTCGGTGCCGGTCTGGGTGCGGGGGATGACGATGTGATCGGCCCCGATCCGGCGCATGCCTTCCTCGGGCGGGGCCTGGTAGAAGGCCTTGTTGCTGAACCGGCTCACCTGGATGAACAGATCCATGACCCGATCCGTGTCATAGGATTCGATGGTGATGATCCGGTACTTCGATTCGAGGATCTTCTCGAGCTGGTGCAGATAGTCCATCCGCCTGTCTCCTCTCCGTCGGTTACAGCCTGAGTATAACCGCTCGTTCGGGCCCGTGCGGCCGTGAAATGTGACCGGCTTCCCGTTTTCAGCCGTTAGCTTCCTGGATATGCAGTTCCGGCTGGTGGCTCACCACGCAATTGCGTCCGGCTTCCTTGGCCTGATAGAGGGCGGCATCGGCCTTGCGGAACAGTGCCTCGGGACCGTCGCCCGGCGCCAGACTGGCGGCCCCGAAACTGGCAGTCAGTTTCAACCGCACCCGTTCACAGGCGAAGGTGGCCTGTTCGATGGCGCCGCGGATCCGCTCGGCCACCAGGGCGGCATCCTCGCGGTTGGTGCCGGTGAGCAGGATCACGAATTCCTCGCCGCCATAGCGAAACACGATGTCGGAGCTGCGCAGGTTCTCGCTGATGGCCTGACTGAACTGGCGGAGCACTTCGTCACCGGTGGCATGACCGTACTGATCGTTGATGGCCTTGAAGAAATCGATGTCGGCGACGATCAGGGACAGGGGCGTCTGGTTGCGATGGGCCAGATCCACCTCACGGGTCAACATGTTGTCCATGGCCGTGCGGTTGTTGATGCCGGTGAGGGGATCGATCTGGGCCGAGCGCAGGGCACGCTGGTACCAGATGGCGTTGCGCAGCGGGTAGATGAGCTGGCTCAGCAGGTTCTCGATGGTCTGCAGTTCGCTCTCCGCAAAGCGGGAGCGGCGGCTGAAGACCAGCTCGCCCAGGTACTCGCCGGCCAGCTTCAGCCGGTAGGCGCAGGTGTGGGCCCGGCGGGAGCCGAATTGCAGCTCGGCCTCGAGCGGCGGATAGGTGAACTCGGCGCCGTCGAACCGGAACCGGTCGGCCGCGGCCTCCAGGAAATAGTTCAGCACCGTTTCCAGCTCCAGCGAGGTTTGCAGCAGGCCGGCCAGTTTCAGGGTCTGCTGGAGTTCGTCCGGGGCGACGCCCAGATGGCCCAGATCGGCGGCGAGATCGGCCGAGGAAGCCAGCGAAGCGTCCTGATTGTCGGTATTGATATGTGTGGCCATAGTCGGCACCCTGTTGTTCACACGTGGTAGCGCATAACATGCGAATTGCGTGCCAAAAGTGAGTATTTTGAAAATACAATCAAAAACAGCAACTTGCGAATACTATCTCATTCGGCGCCTCAATCTGTCAAAAAAATGTCGGCACTCTCAGAGATCCCCTCATTTCTTGCCATTTTACCGCGATGGGATCATGCTTATCCAAACTGAACTGGGGAGCATGAGATGGTCCAACGCGAATCGATTCAACAGACTGATATTATCAAATTTATCAG
>Ga0256841_1000153_pt1 | contig 76057 bp, 58 predicted proteins | sample 356308metaG_FD_185971 | JGI IMG/M metagenome (GOLD analysis project Ga0256841, IMG submission 185971) | Hydrothermal vent microbial communities from Mid Atlantic Ridge, Atlantic Ocean - 356-308 | ecosystem: Environmental > Aquatic > Marine > Hydrothermal vents | place: Atlantic Ocean: Mid... | reverse complement strand
TCGTCTGATCCAAGAGATAGAGCTTCTTGTGGGGGATGGAGTAACCAACACCCGTAAAGCTTCGGCCGGGATACGTCTTTTGCGCCAAGATTCTATAAGTGTTTTTTTCATAGCCTATGAGCACAAGCTTCCCCTTCCCGCCTTTAGACTCACCCGCAAAGAGAACATGGTCATTCGGGAGAAGATGAACTCCCTTTGAGTCCATCGATGCATTCACAAGCGTACTGGCCAGAAGGGCCTTAAAACCAAGGTCCAACTTTACTTCACCATAATTCCAAACAACCTCAACCGAAGAATTGCTCTTTGGATAAATTGCGCCTAAATGATTGTAACTATAAAGTTCAAAACTCCCCTCCTTAAACCAACGTGCAGATTGAGAAAAAAGGCAGGGTGGATCCAGGAGAAAAAGAAAGACAAAAAAAACAAACAAAGACCTTCTCTTAAAGGTTTTCACCATTGAATCTCCTTCAGTTTTTTCCCACACAAAACTTATTCAAGGCCTTGAAGGCTCTTTCTGTTTCCAACTGCCACAAAGACTGGAGACAAGAATCAGACCAACTAAATTCCAGGAGGAGATTGTAAGTGGAAGTCCAGGCCTCACACTCTCTTCTGAAAAAATCCTTCTTTGTATTCAGCCCAGCTTGATCCACATGAACGCCTTCGTGAATCAGTACGTCCCCCACGAGGTATTCATAAATTTGGCCCAATCACCAGACTTGGACGAGGGACAATAAAAAATCATGATCCCGAAAAACAACTGGATATGAATGATGGTCCTCTGATCCGGCCCCCCCATCTAACTATAAAATTTCTCTTTCCGCTTCAGGTGAATGTGCCATTTTTCCTTGGCCCACATTCGAAGCGATTTCCCAGAAACCGGCAAGAGGGAGGAGGGATCTTTGCCTTGGGTGTTTCCGACTTTGCTTCAATGTTCGGGGAACATCTAAGGATTGCGAAACCGAGACTCACAAGAAGGCAAAGCCCCAAAAGAGGTATCCATAAGCTCCCTTTGCATTTGTCAGCCACCGGTCCCCACTGGGCAAACGCCACGCTTAAAGGTTCGGGCTCGAGAGCATCTACCGGTCCGTATGGGTGAGAAGAAGAAGGCCGAGATCCCAGGGAGGGAGAACAAAGCATCAAAAAAACAAGCCATTCTGCTTGTTTGATTCATGGTTCCTCCTTCAACCCTTTGGGTGCTTGCTCTTCTGCGGACATGAGTCTCTTGGTGAACTCAGGTGCTTGCTTCCATCTTTGCAAGAAAAACAGGAAGAGAGCGAGGCTTAAAAAAGCCTTAAGCACAATTTTCTCTCCTAGTCCTGAAGAGATGCCTGGCCAAGGCAAGAAAGGCGAGGCTTCCTCCCAGGGCAAAGCCGTGGAAGACGTGCCAGGTCTGCCACAAAATGCCGGGGAAGAGGCTGCGATGAGGGAGGGTCATCGTGACGAAAACAATGAGGACAAAGGTCTTGGCAAAGCGACGATCCTTTGTTTTGGGGGATTGAAAGGCGGCGCAGGCGTAGAGGACGGCGGGGAAATACCACCAAAGATAGTGCTTCCAAGTATGGGGGGAAATGAGGAGCATGGCCATGAGCACGAGGCCCATTTCGCCGAGCCAACGATCGGGGCTTTCGGGATGGTGGCGACGGCAGGCGAGGGCGCAGGCGAGGATGAGTAGAGCACAAAGGGCCAGGGCGATGTCTTTGCGGTAGGGGGAAAGGGGAGTGGAACCCAGAAAGTTCCGGATGCCTTGCCAATTGTGTTTCTGGGCGGCGGACTCCATGTCTGGGTGATAGTCCCTGACCAGGCTGCCGTTGACGAAAGCGGGAAGTCCTTGGAAGCGTTCATGGTAGGCCCCAAAGCTGCTGTCAACGAGGATCATGTGCTGGTAGCTCTTGAGCTGCTTAAGAGCGAGGTCCCATCCCTGGTGGAGGAAGAAGGGGACGAAGCTCAAGAAAACGCCCAGGATCCAGCCCAGGGCGGAACGAAACTCTTTTTTCCAAAGGAGCCAGGGGCCCAGGGCGAGGGGTAGGAGCTTGATGACGCCGGGGAGTGCCAGGAGGAGGCCGCCAAGGACGGGGCGTTTGGGCAGCTTGCGCAGCCCGAGAAGGGTGAGAAAGACCATCAAAAAGACGCTCTGGTTATAGCGCAGGGCGAGATGGACAAAGGGAATGAGGAGGGCGAGGCCTGCAATCGAGGTCCAGGGGGAAAGAGCTTTGCCCCAACGGTCCTTGGCATAGCTTTGGACCAGGTTTTGCCCGAGAAGGAGGCTGCCCGCGAGGGCGATAAAGGAAAGGACTTGGAAGAGGACGGCGGCCCAGGCGGGACCTAGGGGAACGAGGGGGAGAAGAAGAGTCTCAAAGAAGGGACCGTGCTTGGAGGGCATCTCCTTCCGGTCCTTGGTGTTGGGGAAGTACATGACCTCTCGGCGAGCCATCCTAAGGGAGGCGCGGTAAAAGCCTTCAAAGTCATTGATCTTCTGGTCGCGCTGGGTGTCCAGAAGGGCGGCCTGGTCCCGTGCAAAAGCATCCTTTGCCGTCCGGCGAAGACTGACTCCGGCATAGACCAAAAAGGCAAGCCAAAAGAGAAACAAAAGAAAACGCGGGGATCGCAAAAGGGCAGGGAGCTTCATAGGTCCAAGGGCTGCAACCAGGAGATCTCGTCAAAGGGGAGATCCATACGCATGGCTCCGACTTCGGCCACAATCACCCGACGCTTGCGGTCGATCTTCAGGACCTTGCACTTGCGATTGAATTTAGGAACGAACACAAGGTGTCCCTTCTTGACCCCTTCCAAGAATTTTTCACGACGACGGCCCAGGGTGGTCCGGGAGAGCAGACCCTCGATCAGCTTGAGGAGACCTCTGGCCCTTTCGCCAAAGGGAGCCGGGGCGTTTTGAAAATCCCGCAGCGGCTCCTCGAGGAGGGCACGGGCGGCCCTCAGCTCTTCTTCGACAAAATGCTCGGCTTCTTCCCGGAGGGTCTTTTCACGCAGGTCGAGTTGGGCGCGCAGCTCCCGCACTTCGGCCGCGTCCCCTTGGATGGTCTGCTGGAGATCCTCGGCCTCCCGCCTCTGGCGTTCAGCCGCCCGCCGCGTCTTTTGGATGTTATCGATCATCTCTTCGACCGTGAGATCCCGCTGCCCGAGAAGAGACCGCGCCCTCTGGACAATCTCCGACTCGATGCCAATCTTGGCCGCAACGTGCAAGGCCTGGCTCTCCCCAGGAAGCCCCAACTCCAGTCGAAAGAGAGGTTGTAAGCGCTCACTGTCGAAGGCCATCGACCCGTTCTCCACCCCCTCGTGTTGGTAGGCGAAGTCTTTGAGCTTGCCCAGGTGGGTAGAAACAATGGTCGGCACCTTCCGAGCAAGAAGGGTCTCCAGGATGGCATAGCCCAGGGCGCCGCCCTCCTCGGGATCGGTTCCCGCCCCAAGCTCGTCTAAAAGGACAAGGCTCTTGGAGCTGGCCCGCGAGAGCGCCCGGCCGATCCGCACCAGATGTGACGAAAAGGTCGAAAGACTTTGTTCAACGGCCTGCTCGTCCCCGATGTCGGCGTAGATCCCATCCACAAGTCGGATCTGGCTGCCCTTGGCTGCCGGGATCGGGATCCCGCACTGGGCGAGAAGAGTCAAGAGTCCCACGGTCTTGAGCGCAATGGTTTTGCCCCCCGTATTGGGACCGGTGATAATCAACATCCCGAAGGGTTCTCCCAGGCGCAGGTCCAAAGGGACCACTCCCTGTGTGGCTTCTTCGATGTCGGCCTTCCCCTCGAAGAGAGGCCGCAGAAGCAGGGGATGTCGGGCCTCGCGCAGGACGAGAGGGCCGCCTTCTACCATTTCCGGCACGGTAAAACCGAGCTTCTCCACCAGCCGCCCCCTGGCGAGAGTGAAGTCCACCCAAGCGACCCCCTGAAAACCTCGCTCCAGCTTGGCCTTGTCCTGATGCAACCTTTGCCTCAAATCGGCAAGGATGCGCGTGATCTCCGCTTGGATCTCCCCATCGATCTCGGCAAGGCGGTTCACCTTCTCGACCACAGATTGGGGCTCGATAAACACGGTCTGGCCGGATTGGCTGCGATCATGGAGGATGCCGGGAACCAGACGGCGCATCTCGGGTTTGACTTGGAGAACCGGACGACCGGCCCGCCATACGATCTGCGGCGACTGGAGGGCCTTGCGCACAGGGCCCGCCTCAAGCAAGCGCTGGAGGGCAAGCTCCACTTTGCGGCGCCCCTCTTTTTTGGCATGGCGCAATTCGGAGAGCTTGACACTGGCGGTGGACAGGACCTCCCCATCATCGTCGATGCGCTCTTCGACATAGCCGAGCAGGGCGTCCAGCTCAGGGAGACGCTGGCCCAGACGGAAAAGAGCCGGACGCTCCGTGAGGGCCACGAGCATCCGCCGGGCGCGGACGACGGCCCGAAGGCCCTTCAGCAACTCCCCGAGGACCTTGGTCTCCAGGGCGGCCCCCGTCCAGATCCTCTCCAGAGTTTGGAGGAGATCGGGAAGGGCGGGAAGTCGCAGCCTCCCCCCCTCCTGCAGCCAGGACCCCATCTCCCGAGCCTGGGCCAGGGCCTCTGAGGCCTTCTCCAAGGTAGTAAAGGGCAACAAACCCGACAATAAAACCCGCGCCATCCCCGTCGTCAGATAGCGCTGCATCAGATCGAGCGCCTTACGAAACTCAAGGGCTTCGAGGTCGAAGGTTTCAGATTTTTTTGGGGGGAGGCTCATAAGGAAAGATGGAGAATTCCAGACCTTTGATTGAAGGCAAAGGCCCATCCCTGCAGACTACAGCTTTTTGCATCCCCCCTTCCAGGAAAACTCCGCCAGGGTTTAGAAGGGGTTCATCAAGGAAGGACGATTCCATGTCGATTGGAAAAAACGCTGCCGGTTTTGGAACAAGAGCGATTCACGCAGGCCAGAGACCCGATCCCACCACAGGCGCCATCATGACGCCGGTCTATATGACCAGCACCTACGTTCAAGAAGAGCCGGCAAAGACCAAGGGCTACGATTACTCCAGGACCTGCAACCCGACGCGCAGCGCCCTCGAAGAAAACCTTGCAAGCCTCGAAGGGGGCCGCTTCGGCCTCTCCTTCTCCTCAGGCATGGGAGCCATCAACTGCCTCATGAACCTCCTCGAGACCGGAGATCACGTTGTCGCCTGCAACGACCTCTATGGAGGAACCTATCGGCTCTTCAAAACTCTTTATGAGAAGTTCGGAGTCGACTTCTCCCTCATCGACACCTCCGACCTCAACAAGGTCAAGGAGTCCATCCGCCCCGACACCAAGCTCGTCTACCTGGAAACCCCCACCAACCCCCTCTTGCGGCTCAGTGACATTGCAAAAGTCGCCGAACTCTGCAAAGAGCACAATGATCTCATCTTGGCGGTGGACAACACCTTCGCCACGCCCTTCCTCCAAAATCCCCTCGAGCTTGGAGCCGACATCGTCATCCACTCGGTCACCAAATATCTCGGCGGCCACAGCGATGTTGTCGGAGGGGCTCTTATCCTGGACGACGAGGAAATGCATGACCAGCTCCGGCACTTTCAAAATACCGTCGGCTCCACCCCAGGCCCCATGGACTGCTTTCTCGTCCTCAGAGGCACAAAGACCCTCCACATCCGCATGGAACGTCATTGCCAAAACGCAGAAAAGATCGCAGCCTGGCTCAACGACCACCCCAAGGTCGCCAAAGTTCACTACCCCGGCCTTCCCTCCCATCCCCAGTTCGAACTCTGCCAGAAACAAATGAAACACCCCGGCGGCATGGTCTCCCTCGAGCTCGAAGGCGGGCTTGCCGCAGGAAAGGACTTCGTCACCAGAACCATGCTCTTTTCCCTAGCCGAGAGTCTTGGAGGGGTCGAAAGCCTTGTCGATCACCCCGCTTCCATGACCCATGCAAGCATCCCCAGAGAAGAACGCGAAGCAGCAGGTCTCATGGACGGCCTTGTCCGCCTTTCCGTAGGGATCGAAGACCTCGACGACCTGATCAAAGACCTCGAACAAGCCCTGGAGGATGAATAGGAGAGGACTTTGTTGCCCCCCCTGCAAACAAGGCTGTCATGCCGGTAGCTGATGGCCAAATACCGGTTCAGAGTAGGTCTTTGTTTTGCCATCAATACCTGCCCTGGGGGCAAGGTCCATATTTTTACAGTCCTTTGACACCCCACAATTCGGCCAAAGGGATATGAAATTCCTTATTTATGAGGTTTCATCTCGGGTTCTAAATCGACGCCCAAGGCGTCGGCGACCCGATTGATGTAGTTGAAATAGGCGGCGACCTGGACGAGGTTGTGGATTTCGAGGTCGCTGGCTCCAAGACTTCGGAGCTGCTCGATGTCTTCGGGGCAACAACTTGCGGGGGCCTTGGTCAACTTGATCGCGTAATCGAGGAGGGCTTTGTGCTTGGGGTCTAGGGCGGAGCGGGGATCGGGGCCGCAGAGAAGGGGGCGAAGTTCGGAGGGGGCCTCGGCACGGAGGTCCATGAGGTGGGCCTCTGTTCAATAGAAACAATCGTTGGTTCGGGAGACTTCAACTGCGACCAGCTCGCGGAACCAGCGCGGGAGAGGGAGCTTGGGGCTCGTTGTGGTCGCGGTGTAGATCTGCATGGAGGCTTGAAGGATGGTGGGGTCCAAGGACATGAGGCGAACAATGCCGAAAACCCGGCCGGCGCGGGCCTTGGCTGCTTCAAAAATTCTGGCGAGACGGCCTTCGGCCTTTTCATCAGGGACAGTGCGGATCCATGCCATGACGTTCTTCCTTTGTGCTCAATGTGGGAGTGTTTGCCCGAGAGTTTGCGCTAGGATGTGCTTGCCTTACGAGACAAAGAGCATAGCGTCCCCACAAAACAATGAATCCTCCCCTTCCTCCTCCTGTCCTGCCTACGGGTAGTTGGTGGCATTGGCTAAGATGCCAACGTCCACGTTTCGGGGTCCACCTCCTGCGGGTGCCAGGGGGGATCCGGGCCATGGAACTTCCACGGACCTTGGGGGCGGAAGGGATCGAAGCCCTCTCGATGGACCTCCATGGCAATGAAGAGCTGGATTTCACCGAATGGGCCAGGCGCACAAGTGACGCCGGGATCCTCCTTGTTTTACGGATCCGCCTGGATCAACCCCAAGCCCTCCCCCCCGCCCACATGGTGATCTTGGACTTACTCAAGCAAATGCATTTTCAGCATTCGGGGATCATGGTCCAGGCCCTTTTGCCGGAGGATCCTCAGGATAGAGATTACGAAAGGCCCCTTGGATTAGAGCTTTTGCCTTTCCTCGAGGATCACTCCATTCCTCTCGTCATCGGAACCAGCGAACCACTTTCACCCAGTGGCGATGTGATGCGGAAAATCGAATGCCAGGGGCTTGGCATCTTGGCCGCGCCTACGGCCTCCCTCGAGCCGGATCTCGTCCACCTCAGAATGTTGGCAGGACGTCTCCCTCGTACCCCTCTGAATGTTTCCCTAAAACGCGAAGCTTTCAGCGACAACAGCCTCCCCCGCTACGATCGCCGAGCCATGGCCTCATCTCTCGCGGCGGGCGCCGGCCTCACCCTTCTCGAAGCTTTGCCCGAAGATCTTCCAGAAGCAATACAGCTCATCCAATCCTTCCTCCCCACGATCCAGGAGACACCTGAGATTTGGCCCGAACCCCGAATGCAGCATGCCGCCATCATGCTGCGGGAAACAAGTGAAGGCATTCAAATGGGTGCCCCCCTCAGCGCACTTCTGGGGGCTTATAAGATCCTCACCAAAACCTTCGGTGTTCCAACCAGGCTTTGCTTCGAGTCCCACCCCCCCCACAAGGCTCCCCCCTTCCTTTGGGTGCCCGCGCACGGCCCCCTCGGCCCTCGCCTCTGGAACATCCTCATGAGCCTGGCAAAACGCGGGAGCGAGATCCTGATCACCGGACTTTGCCTCGAAGACGAGCTGGAGCGCAAACGTATCTCCCTCCTGGGGTTTCCGCTCAAAACCATCGAGACTTCGGACGAACGCTTTCCCCCCTGGCTTCAAGGGGCCAAACTTTTTTGCACAGAGGGGAAGGTTTATTCAAGCCCTGTGCAGCTGGGGCGCATTCATTTTGCGGATGAGTGTTTCGAGTTGGATCCTGAAAAGGAAGCGGACAAGATCGCCCCTCTCCTCAGGGCTTCGGGTTGGGAAGAACAAAACGCCCTCCCCAAGGGGGGTTCCTTTGCACGTCTGGACTGCGGGCGCTTCTCCCTTTCTGCAGATTTGGACAAGGGGATCACCCAAGCTCTGCGCCATTGATACTCTTCATTCAAGCCTAGGAGCATCCCTGAAATCCTCAATGTTTTTGGCTATTCTGGGAGGGATCTCGAGGATCCTAAGGATCAAAAGAAGGACGCTACACTAGGCCTCAGCCAAGGAATGGAAGGATGCCCAAAACCTGCCCCCAGTGCCATAGCAGGAACCCAAGCAGCAACGACATATGCCAAGAGTGTGGAGCCAGTCTCACAACGGATCAAAACAAGCAAACATCCCCACAGATGCCCCCCATGCCCCCGGAACTCCCCCAGAGAAGAGCTGGAAGAAAAAACGCAGGCAAAAAGTTCCGTGCTCCTCAACGGGATCCCGAAAGAAGCCGCGCAGGACGGGAGTTAAAATCTTTCCGTACCTTTATGCTGGGATTCCAAGGAATCATTTGGATTGCTGCTTTCATCCTTGGATCCAGCGCAGGATTCGTTTTTGCAGATTGGTTTCTGGGGGATGAAAGCATTCCAGCCCTCTCTCTCTTTCTTATCCTTGCCTGCAGCATCCTCTTCGTTCTAGGAGCCTTGAACCTCAAGAAAAACCCCCTTGCCTGGTCCTTGGCATTCGCCATACCCTTGACTCTTTATTTTGGGCAACCCTTACTCTTCAGATCTGAAATCGGGGAGTTTCCCCTTCTCATTATTCTGATGGCTTGGGGAGGAGTGATGGCTGGCCTTCAGGTTCGGACATTCTTGCAGGAACACCCGGAACTCCGCTTGGACCCATCTCCAAGGAGTACACAGAAGATGCTTCTGACCGGAACCTTGATCCTAACCCTCTTTCTCTTGCTGGGAGCAGGGGTCCGATGGGGCGGCTCCAAAATGGAGAACGTAGAGGCCAGGGCTCCCAGCTCAAGCGCCCAGGAACCCAAGGTCCCACTGGATCCGCTATTGCGGCAATTCGAAAGAGCCTGGAAGGCCAAAGATCTCCAAGCCTTGGGAGCCCTCTACCCCAAGCGTCTGGCGAGCCGGGGGAGGCGCCTCGGAGCAAGACTGGAAAAACACGGCTTCGAGGATTTTCCCGCCTTGGACCGAGGCCCTGCGCTGGAACACAAGGGGCTGTTCCAACGCAGGGCTGTCTATGAAACAGAAGCAGGAAAGATCCAGCTCGTTTACCGCTTCGTCGATGGCAAGTGGGAAATGGTCGCGCTCAGGATGTAAGCCCCCTGGGGGCCTTAGTGGGCGACCGTGAATTCAATGCCTTGTGTGAGGCCGATGCCGGAACCTGTTCCGCAGATCGCGAGGGCCTGTGTGCAAAGGGTCAACCCGCAAAGCTTCGGATCCTTAGGAATAGGAAGAGCCATCGCCCCTCCTGCAAGACATTGGGCCTTACCTTGGAGGAAACCGTAGGGGATGACCAAGGTTCCGGGACCTACGGCGGGAAAGATCGCACCACAGAGGAAGGGATAACCGACGCCCTTGGTACAACGGCCTGGGTCGAGCAGGAGCAGACCGTAGGAACGCAGAGGAGCGAACTCGATGCTGACTCCAAAGCGGGGATTGCCAAGGGAGGGATCTCCGCCCGTCAGGCGAAGCCGGATCTTATTGCAGAAGGGGCAGCCCTTGCCGACACAGCCGCTTCCGAAGGGGAACTGCCGCCAACCGGGAACAAGGGCCAAGCCCTTGAACCAGAGCCCAAAACCCTTGTTGCAGCAATGGCTTAGTTTGAGCTTGCAAGTCCCGGGATTCGGCAAGGAATAGACGACGGTTTTTCCCCCGAAGGTGGCAAAGAGCTTCCCTTGACAGGGGTCATAGCCAAGCCCCAGGACATCGGTCCCTAAAAGGGGAGGGCCGCACTGCGAAAGAAACTGCTTGCAGATCGGCTTGCAACGGGAGCCCTCCTTGGCCACATAAAGCATGTTGCGTGAAAAGGTCCCTAAGGGTTGGGTCACAGTGTAGAGCAAAAAGTCATGAACCGAATCATAGGCCAGCCCCGCTGCGTATTCACTTCGCCCCAAGAAGGACAGCTTGCAGCCGTCCCTCAGAGGAGTAGGGGGGCAGGTTCGGAGATCGTAACTCCTGAGAGCCGCATAACCCGGGCGAGTTTCGAGTTGGATCAGCCGCGTCCCACCCCGCCCGATGGCAAGACCGCTGACAAGAGCCTTGGAGTCCATGAGCATTGCTTTGAACTTGCAGAGGACTTTCTTGTCCGAGAGCCGGATCTGCTGATACTCCAGGCCGTTCGTGACCCAAACGCTTTGGGTCACAGAATCATAGGCGGTGCCCCCAGCCGCAAAGAGGACACCCCCATTTAAAGCTGAGGTAAAAAAAGTAGCTTTGGGACAGTTGTTCGTGAGGGATTGTACGTGGACCGCGCCTAGCGTGCGCGGCCCTTGGTCCACCCAACCGATGACCAAGGGGTCCTTGGTGAACTGAGCGGACAGAGGGAGAGTCAAGGCCAAGGTCGAGGCGACCAAGAAAGAACGAAACGTCATCTTTGCACCTCCGGAAAACAATGGGACTGTGGGGACAACGGATCCCGAGGCCAATTGTACCCCTCCCCTCTTCAAGGGCTAGAAGACCGGGGGAAAAGCTTTCGAATCTTTAGGGCACAATCCCGGGCTTTTCTATTTCCTCACGTAACCCTGGAAGGACAGCCAGATCCGCCGGTCTCTTGGTCCATCGAACTCGGCCAAATAGATCTCCTGCCAGCGGCCAAGCTTCAGGGCAAAGTCCTCCACCAGAACCTGGGTGGAAACCCCCAGGAGGGAAGCTTTCATATGCGCGGCCGTGTTCCCTTCAAAATGGCGATAGGAGGCATCTTCCCAGGGAACCATCCGCTCCAAACAAAGTTCCAGATCTCGAAGAACATCGGGGTCTGCGTTTTCTTGGATCGTAATCCCCGCGGTCGTGTGCGGCACGAAAAGCGTCAAAGAACCTGTCATCCAAGCGAGTCCGTGCAACTGCCTCTGCACCATGGCCGCCAAGGGAACCCAATCCGTTCTTCCGCGCGTGGGAATCTCCAGCTCCAACATGGGCTCAGCGGGTCTCCAAAGCAGCCTGACAACGAGCCTTGTCAAAGCTCCCGTCCCGGGCAAAGCCCTTTTGGAAGTTTCGGGCTTGCCTCCCCTTCCTAGCATTTCCATAGTAGAGGGCGCCTACAAGCAGGGGAAGAGTGATCGTAGCCTCGCCAAAGACCATCTGCTCCTTACTGGTCGAGACCTTGCCCCAACTCGAAGCCTCGCGCAGAGTGGATCCCGAGAGGGCGCCGTCCCGTTCATCGGCAACCGTCAACTGGACGGCGTACTTGTGCATGGGGATATCCTCACGACCAAGAATCTCCGCTGCGACCACAGTATCTTGGACAAAATTCTTCGGGACCCCACCCCCGATCATCAGGAGAGCCGAATCCTTCGCGCCATCCATTTTGAGGTAGGTCAATTCGAGAAAATCCCTGGCCCCGTCCAGGGTCACCATGGCTTCCCCTCTCAGGCGGCGCCCATGTTGATGAGCCACAAATCCGAAACCCGCCGAACAGTCGGCGAAGGCTGGACAAAAAATCGGGACATCCTTGTGGTAGCAAGTTTCCACCAAGCCGTCGTGGCGCAGGCCATGCTCGGCCAGATAACGGCCCATCTCCCGAATCAATTCCCGGCTGGAATACGCCCCCGGCTCCAAAGCATCCAAAATCTTCGCAATGGTTTCGTCACAGACCTTAAGTTCATCCTCGTCGATAAAATGGTCATAGATTCGATCGATGTGCAATTCTCGAAGGAGGTTGTCATCCACGAGGGGATCACCCTGGTAGTGGGAAAACCCAAGACCTTCAAAAAAATCCTGGTCCACAATGTTGGCTCCCGTGGAAACGATGGCATCCACCATGTTGTTCTCCACCAGGGTTGTTAGGACCTTGCCCAAGCCTGCGGAGACCAAAGAGCCCGCCAAACAGAGAAAGATGGCACAGTCCTCTTCACGGAGAGCTTCGTCCAAGAGTTCCCGCGCCCGTGCAAGGTTACGGGCTTGGAAACTCGTCCCCCCCATCTGCTCAAGGAAGGTATCCAAACCCTTCGCCTGCCGAATATCGATCGGTCGAACCCGCTTTTTGGGATCCAATAAGGTTTCACGTGTCACTTTCATGGCAATCCAAACTAAGGGGAATCAAGGCAAAGTAAATTGGATGGTGGTTCGGGACATGGCCTCCCCTCCCCGGTCCCCGGGCCGGAGAGAGAAGAGGTTGCCCAGAAGACGCTGGTATCCATCATTTTTTTGATAAGCCACCCCGCTGCCCAAACGCCAGGCTTCGAGGCTCAAGCTGTAGGTCCGCCCCGAGACCAAGAGGCTGGGGGCACCTGAGACCAAGGTCTTAAACTGGAAACTCGTCGAGGAAGCAGGGAGGAACACTTTCCAGTGGCGGCGATCATTTCCCGAGACGCTGTCAATGGTGAGGAGAAGGAAATCCGCCCCACTGACCTGGCTCCAACGGACATCCACAGGGCTGACCTTGGAGAGGGTCGCGCCATGACTCGGGGATTGAATCATGGGAAGAGGCAAGAAGTCTTTGCCCTCGATCCGATCTCCCCCCTTCAAGAGGAGGCGCTGCTCACTGCTCTTCCCGGATCCAGAAGACGAAGCATGGAGACTCAACAGAAACTCGCTGCCGGTCAAACTGCCTTCTCGTTTTGGGACCGGAATCAAATAATCATTCCCGCTCTTGCTCACTCCGCCTGACTCGGGGAGGAGACTCAAGGCATTCGCTTCATCCAACTCAGCCCCAAGCTCATAGCGAAGATCCGAAGCACCGAAACTCGGATCCAGGTTTTTGGGCGCAACAAGAGTCAGGCTCTGATCCACAGGCATAGAGAGCGCGAGGTCCTTGGTGATGGTATCGCCGGGATTGCCCTTCAGGTCGTCAAGAAGACCCAAGCGTTCGGGCAGAAAGACGGAACTTGAAAGGCTCCCCTCCACTGCTGTCACTCTGGCCTGAATCGGTGGGATTCCTAACTTGTAACTCGTGCCTCCGGAAACAGCAGGATCCGTCCAACGAGGCAAGTCACCGGCCAGCGATATCCCTCCCAAAAGCCGATCCCAAAAATCCCCCCTTCGCTCTCGGGTTCGCACAAGGAGCTTTCGCGTCTTCCCGCTTCCTACAGATCCTGTCAAAGAACCCTGAAACACAAGAAAGGGGTCGTAGGCACCAAGGGCGGTTTCACCTGCAGTCAAGAGAGGAAACTGAACGATGTTGTTGTTGACCTTTACGAGGCTCATTGCGGCCTCGACCGTTTTCCCTGAAGAGGTTTGAGTCTTAACCGAAGCGGTGGCAATCCCATTCTGCTCCCCACCCACGAGAAGATACCCTGTTCCGTCGGTTGTCCCCTTATCCCCCGTATTTTGATCCATGCGCCCCTGAACCGTTGCATCCCGAATCGGCGCCCCCGAGTCCTGATCCACGACCCGAGCCTGCATCCGACCGACAAATTCTGCCTGGCGCAGCTCGGTCTCCGACACAAGGCTTCGTAAATCCAAGCTCGTTAAATGGGGATCGGGAATCCCAAACGCAACGCCCTGAAAAAAACGATCCCCTTTCACCCAACGAATCCAAGCTCCCAGATCCTCGGTTCCAAGGTCATCCAAGTCCAGGAAGGATGTGCTGGGGATGGGGTGGGCACTCGCCAGTGCCTGTCCCCTGATCCCGAGCTCAAGGAATCCAGTCGTAAGGGCACGCCCACGAAAGGCGGTCAAGATCCGCACTCGCCCCACCTTTTTGGCCTCCAGGCTCCGATCCCCTAAAGAGACCGTGTCCCCAGTCAAAGCGACAGAAAATTTCACTCTTACAGGCTCTAGTCCCAAGCCACCCACAAGAACGAAATCCGCAGAGAGGGGAGATCCTCCCCCATCCACCCGAGGGAGGGAGCCGATTTGGACTATACCATTGGCATCGCTGATCCCGCTGCGTCCACCAGGCCCAACCAGGACTGCACCTTCAAGGGGAGCCCCTGAGGAATCCACGATTCGCCCTGAGACTAGAGCTGACTTTGCAACATCCTTGACAAATGTATAGAGTCCGCCCCCGGGGAGAAGAGCTGAATCCAGGACAATGCGCGTCCCTCCGCTTGCGACCGTTCCCGCCCCCGCCAAAACCCATTCCTTGGCACCTGGAGCAAGCCGATAAAGATCAGCGCGTTCCCCTTGGGACAAGCCGAGGTCATTGTCCATCGAGAGTCCAACACCCGAAGAGAAACTGAGGTCGACAGGATAGATCCAGACCCCCTTCCCGGAGAGGAGTGCCCCGGAACTCGCAGGAAGCGGAACGGGAAAAGCGTTGGAAACCGCTTTCGCAAGGTCCACTTTTTGGCTGCCGCTGAATCCTTCCCGAGAAATCGTTGTCCCGGTGGAGATGGTCAAAATCGCCCCTGAAGAACTCGAATCATCAATACTGGTCGTTGCGGTTTGCACGCCAAGACTCAGGATGGCTCCAGTGCCCGAATCAAGGTCAGGAAGAACGATGGGAAGGGTTACAGCCTGGCGACCTTCGATCACCCTCAGCCCTTGCTCCCAGATACCGAAGCGGTCGCCAGCATCGGCCGTCGCATTCGTCCCTACAAGTCGAAGAATCTGATTGCCTCTGGATGGATCATCCAAGCGAAAGCGGCCATTGCGTCGCGTGAGGGCGCTTTTGCCCGAACTCTTGATACTGACAAGGACGCCGGAAATAGGTTTTCCGTCCTCGTCCAGAACTAAGCCGCTCAAAGTGCTTGTGGCTGCCTTGGGAAGTTTTGGGCCGACTTCACTCCCATTGCCGACCGAACAAGAGCTGAGAAGATCTAAAACCAGAAGAAAGGTGGCTGCCCAAGGAAATTTCATGGGAAGGATGATAACGAGTCCCTCCCATTTGCTGCCTGTTTTCGTTCAAAAAGGTTGAAGAAACAGGAGAGGATCGGAGACCTATAGATCCCGTTCGGGAGCCGAGACTGCGAGGCTTCGGGCTCCATTTTCCCCCACGCATCGAATGGCGACAATGTTGTCATCCAGCATCACATCCTTAAGCTGAATCTTTAGAAAACCGCGGGTGGATGAGGGGCTGCCCTTCCCTTGCGCCGGGAAAAAGCGAGCTTTCTTCCACCTGGCTTCGGTCGTCGGCCGCCATACGACCTCATATCCAGCGAGCCCTTTGGCGTTTTCGGGGGGGAGCAAAAACAAGGCTGTGCTCAAATCTCGCTGCACACGTGCAACAACCCTTCGTGGCGGTCTGGGAGCTTGTGCTTGCTCGAGGAGAGCGGCAAGGGCAGTCCTGCTGACCTTTTCGAGATAGCCAAAATCCATGTATTCAGGAAGGTCTCCATAAGGTCTTCCATTCTTGGGATGCACATCCTGATGCTGCCTGCCAAAGTTTTCGAGGGGTTCGGTCATGCGTATCGCAGGGATCCCTTGCTCGGCAAAGGGGCGATGATCTCCCCCGCGCCCATAACGATCTCCCCGGAAAATCAGCTTGACCCTGAAGTCCGAAACGTGAACATCCGCGGCCCGCGCCACCAAACGGGCCAAGCGCCGACCAGGCGCATCCAAGCCTCCACTGGCCTTGCCTTTGGCAGACTTGAGGTAGGAAAAAACGCGGACATAGGAGCCCTCCCGTTTTCCATCGGGTCCCTCGGTGTTCCCCACAATATCCAAGGTCATCATCCCTTCGACCTGAATCCCCCTCTCAGAAAGATCCCTGGCCTCCTGACGGGATCCCCAGAGTCCATGCTCCTCCCCGTCGAAGAGAACGAGCCGAACACTGCAGCGAAGGGGCATGTCCGCAAGAGCATCGGCCATTTCCAGGACAGCCGCCGAACCCGAACCATCATCGTTCGCACCGGGAGCATCGTGCTGCCCGTCTTTGCGGTCCGTGTTGCGAGAGTCATAATGGCCGGAAACAAGAAAAACTCGATCAGGTTCCTGCTGCCCTTCGATCGTGGCAACAAGGTTCACGACCCGCACCTTCTTGCCTTGATGCCGCATCGAGAGTTCATAGGTTTTTCGTTCGACTTTCATGCGCCCTGAAGAGCGCTTGGCTGCAGCGCGCAGCCGCCTTTCGATATAATCCCGGGCGGCTCCGATGCCCCGCTTTGGATCCTCCGTCGTCGAAAAGGTATGCCTCGTCCCAAAAGAAGCGAGGTCGCGAACGCTGCGCTCCAGATTCTTGCTCGTCACACGAGCGAGGACTTTGGCCAGGTCCAGTGGTTTCGGAAGTGGCCCTTGAGCCGGAGAGAGAAGGGAGAGAACAAAAGGGATGGAAACACTCATAGAGGACTCCTTGATCGACCCCCTTTTCTACGCCATGAGGCCGAAAATGCATGGCCTCCTTTCCCCAATGTAGCGATTTGATCGAGGAACTTTCCCCGATCAAGGCAAAACAAGGTTTGTCCCTGTCATCTCCTCCGGGATGGGAATTCCCAGGAAAGGGAGCAGGGTGGGGGCAATATCCGGGAGAGCGCCGCCTGGGCGGAGGCCCTTCAGGTTTTTGGTAGCGTCCCCATAGAGAATCAAAGGTACCGGATTGGTTGTATGTGCAGTCATGGCAGCCCCCGAGGCATCCCGCATCTCTTCGCAGTTTCCATGGTCAGCGGTCAGGCAAACCAAACCGCCCCTTTCGCAAAAGAAAGGAACAATACGTGCCAAACAAGAATCCAAAGTCTGGACAGCTTTGACGGCAGCCTCCAAAACCCCGGTATGCCCAACCATATCCCCATTGGCAAAATTGAGAACAACAAGGTCATAGGGAACCTTTTCCAGGGCCTGGAGAAGACGATCAGTCACCTCCACTGCCGACATCTCCGGTTTGAGATCATAGGTCTCCACCTTAGGACTCGGCACCAAGATACGATCCTCTCCCGGGAAGGGCTCTTCCCTCCCTCCGTTAAAGAAAAAAGTTACGTGTGCGTATTTTTCAGTCTCTGCAATGTGGAGCTGACGCATCCCCGCTTCCGAAACAACCTCGGGGAAGATGTGGACCAACTCAAGGGGAGGAAAACAAACCGCACAAGGAAAATCCTTGCGGTATTGAGTCATGGTCACGAAATGCACCTGAGGCCAAACCTCACGATCAAAGCAGGAAAAATCTTCGAAGAGAAAGGCCTCACTTAACTCTCGCGCCCGGTCGGAGCGAAAATTGAAAAAAAAGACCGCGTCTCCATCCTCAATTCGAACGGCTTCCCCACAAATGGTCGGAAGGACAAATTCATCTGTCTCCCCCCGTTCATAAGCTTGATCAATACCTGCAAGGCAATCATCCGCCTTCTGACCTTTCCCAAGGACCAGGGCTTCCCATGCCTTTTGAATACGATCCCAACGCTTGTCCCGATCCATCGCATAAAAGCGCCCGGAAATCGTCGCGATCTTCCCCCCGATGGCCTCGCATTCGTTTGAAAAGCGCTCGAGAAAACCCCGGGCACTCTTAGGAGGAGTGTCTCTTCCATCTAAAAAGGCATGTAAGAAGGTTTTCGACCCCAAACCCTCCTTTCCCAGGAATTCCAAGATTGCACTCAAATGACGGTCACTCGAATGCACGCCTCCATCCGACACCAGGCCAAGGAGATGCACCTTGCCTCCCGACTCTCGGAGCTTCGCCACCATTTCCAACAATGCCGTATTACAAGCAAAGCTGCCTTCTTCGATGGCATTATCTATGCGAAGCAGATCCTGATAAAGGACGCGGCCGGCCCCGATCGTGAGATGCCCAACTTCGGAATTACCCATCTGGCCCTTTGGAAGCCCAACACGGATCCCACTCGTTTCCAGGGTGGTGAAGAGTCCGTCTTTGCGCATTCGTTCATAAAACAGCGGTTGAGCCAAGGTCACTGCGTTCCAAGGAGAAGGCGGAGCTTCACCGAAGCCATCCAAAATCATAAGAAGAACGGGGGTCTTTGCTCTGGTCAGTTCCATGTTTTTCCTTCAGTAACCCTTTTGCATCGCCTTTAACCTGAACCTTGCGGACCGAATCAAGATTGAAGAATGGCCAAGGCCGTGTCGTGAATTTTCTTTGTTGAAGCGCGAAGATCAGGAAGAATCTGGGAAAGCTCCTCCAAGGCCCCTTCTGCATGATCCCGATCACTCAAAAGTTGACAGTTGGATTGAATCACCAGATGGACACCTTCTCCGGAGGCCATACAAAGATGGGCTCCCGTTGCGAGATCCGAGATGAGGTTGTGATCACAAACATCCACGAACCCGGCCATTGTTTCCAATCCTTCTCGCAACAGAAGGAGGACGGCAAAGGGCGATTGGATCCCACTCTTTAGAGCTTCATCCAAACCACCTAAGACATCCTCTCCCCTTTCACCTTTTTCAAAACGCCCGAGAAAACCGAGAATTCTCTTTACCGCCTTCCCATCCTCCTCTTCGAGAGGGAGCAAGGCTCCGACGATTTGGACAAGTTTTTCCTCAGCCTCAGCACAAACCGAATACATCCCCTCTCCCCGAAGCTGCCCCGAAGGTTTCCCTTTGGAAACCCTTGCAGCCTTGGCCCCCAGCGAACATCCCATGGCACCTGAGAAGATCCCCGCCCCCACGGCAGCAGGAAGAGGTTTTCCTCGGTGAAAAGCGGCAAGAATATCCACAAAGGGTTTGTCTATCCAAAATCCGGAAGTGCTCATTCGAAGAGAGGTTATCCCTCTTCCTAGGCGACTTCGCAAGCAATCATGCCGCAAAATCCCTCACTGGTTAAAGCGGCCCCACGGATCCCGCCGAAGATTCTATTCGCAGGCCGGGGGGACCCGGAAAGAGTTCTCAACGCTCTTCTCGAAAAAATTGGTATCTCCCGGCTTCGATCCGCTCACGCGGATTAGCCCTTTGACACATGAACCGGGAGTTAACCATGAGCAGTATTTCATGGACGTTTTTTGCGTTGTTCCCCTTTTGTTTTGTGACCATGCAAAACACGGGTAAGGGACAAAACAAAACAATCTTCGCAAAGCCGATCGTCCTCCAAGGAAACGACGCGTTTCTTGGGGCGGTCACACCCATGGATGTCGACCTTGATGGGGTCAAAGACTTAGTCCTTGGAAGAACTCTCAACATCGATCCTAAAGGACCTTTTCAAGTCCTCCTTCTCACCCCGGATTTCAAAGTAAGGCGCAAAACAACCCTCGCTCCCACCAAAGAATCTGGACTCCTGGCTTACAAAGCCATGCGACCCTTTGACTTAAACAGCGATGGTTTGCCTGATCTCTTTTCCATCAGCTCCAAGGGAGGCATCTCTCCCCTCCTCTTCAAAGGTTTAAGGGTAAAGGCTGAGAATAAAGAAGAACCTGTTTTCGGTGCCTATTCTTCTTTCCATCGAATGAGGACCATGTCCAACCGGGGAATTTCCAACTATGAACCCAACGCATTGGAGATTGTGGATCTCGACGGGGATGGGAAAAAGGAGATCTTGGTTACGGGAGATGTCCGATTCCTTTGGGACACGATTGACTCCTCAGGCATTGTGATTCTGGATCGCAATTCGAAAGGAGACTATTTCGAAAAAATCCTCCTACCGGGAAGTTACAAGGCGATGAGGACGGGAGATTTGGATGGGGATGGGGATATCGACATTGTCGCCCTGGGAAAAAACAACAAAATCACAATTCTCAAAAACAAAGGGAAGCGCAGGTTTATTCGCTCCGATCGCAGCATTGCCTATCCTGCCTATGCTTCGAGACTGGCCCTGGGTGACATGAACGGAGATGGTTTCTTGGATTTCATCCTGGGGGGCGGAATCAAAAAGCCCGAGTTGGCATGGTTCCCCGGCAACAAAAACGGATTCCCAGGTTCGCAAAACCCGATCACAATCAAAGCCCCAAAGACTTACAGAATCGAATCCATTTTGAGTGAGGACTTTGATGGGGACGGAAAGCAGGAATTCGCCGTTTTTTCCGCCAAGGGGAGGGGGCAAATCGACATATTTAAACTCGGGGCAAAAAAAATGGAAAGGATCCAAACGGTTCCGCTCCCTCATATCAACATGATCCCTATGTTGGACTTCCCCCTCTTTTTGGATTTTGCGCAAGCTGCCGATTTGGATGGGGACGGTGCCAAGGAAATCATCATCTCCACCACAACCTTGGATTCCAGTGCAGGGAAGGGGGTTGCGCAAACGATCCTTCCCAATATCGCTCCCATGGCTCACCCTACAAAGCTCTTGGGAAGGGGAGTCCCCGGTCGCAATGGGCTCCTTCCAAGGATCGCCGTGTGGTCAGGCAAGCCGGTTCGAGGGGAGGCCTCATACCGAGTCGGACTCTCCCATGTGCCCGGAAATAAAAATTGGGCAACTCTTTGGATTTCCGGAAGGAGAACTCCCTTGCGGATGTATGGCATGGACTGGGAGATGTTTCCCAGCACGATTTTACCCGTAAGAACCGAAGGGATTGGGCCAGGATCGGGGCTCGCCTCTGCCAAGATGAGAATTCCTTATGATCAACGGCTCACCTACCTCGACTTCTATCTCCAATGGCTTGTGATCGACAACAAAGCGAATAACCCCCTGGGAATCTCTTTTAGCAAATTGCTCCGAACAAGGATCAGGTAGTTCCCATTTGGGGTGTATCACACCCCCTTTCGGAGTTTTTGATCCAGGAGCTTGTAGGCTTTGCTCCCTTCCTTCAGCTTACGGACGGAACGTGCACCCAAAAACTGGGCAAGATTTTGGCTGAACCCATAAAAGGGCACTTTCATCCACCACCAAAGCTTGCCCAAAAAGCCAAGATCTTTGTCGCGCCCAACTACCTTGGAGAGATGCCCCATCGCATGCCAGGAACAGGTGAACACGTCCTTCCAGCGGGGAATCGTATGAACACCAAAAATCCGGTGAAGGTTCTGATGGTCCAGGTACACCCGCTTAAACTCATACCAGATCGAGTTGTTATGAGAATGAATCACCTTGGAACGCGGTTCAAAGATGATCTTGTAACCTCCGAGAATGGCCCGATGCCCCCAATCAAGATCCTCACCAAACTGACGCTCTCGGAAGGGGATCTCCAAGGCGAAGGACTTACGCACACTGGACGAAACATTGTCAAAGGCCACCCTACCCAGTTTTTCAAGCGGAGGGAGAGCCTCGAATTCCTCCCGATTTTGAACCATCTGCACCCTGGGTTCTTCTTTCGCCGCTGCCCAAGAGCTTAGACGATCCTTGATAAAAGGGTTGGCATCCGGCCGAGGGAGTTGGCGGCTATATGCCCCTGCGACCCTAGGATCTTCAAAACAGTCCACAAGCCGCTGCATCCAAAATTCATCCTTCGGTTTGGCATCCTGGGTGGCAAGGACCACGATTTCTCCACGAGCTTCCTCGATCCCCCGGTTTCGTGTCAAGCCATGATTAAACTCTTGGTTCGAGATCTGAATCAGTCTCACCCCCTGTTTCTTCAGGAATTCCACCGTGCCATCCCGAGAGCCCGAGTCGATGACGAGGATTTCAAAAGGGCGATCCAGTTTTTGCTCCTTCATCCGCCGGAAAATCTCCGGGAATTCCGGCCCCGCATTCCAGGTTGGCATGAAGAGAGTGACCTTGGGCTCCTCCGTATTCGTGAATCCCATCAGCCTTTCTCCAAAACAGTTCGATAAAGGTCCACGGTCTCCTCGGCGCAGCTTGACATAGACCGAACCAGATTTCTCGTATTGCTCATTTTTCGGCGTAACTCAGGCTCTTCACACAGCCGCAGCAATTGCCTCGTAAGATCATCTACGTCCCCCTTCTCAAAACCAAGGATCAAGCCTTCCTGCACCGCTTCACCAATGCCCGCAAGCTTGGACCCCACCACCGGGACTCCGGCAAGAGCGCCCTCCCGAGCAGTCAGGCAAAAGGTCTCCCACCAAATTGAAGGGATCACGAGAATGTCCAGTTTGTCGAGGATTCCGGGTAAATCCTCAGTCTGATATCCCCCATGAAAGGTCACCCGTCCATCCGTTCCAGCGAGAGCTTCCAGCTCATCCTGAAAACTTCGATCCCCATGAAAATCCATGACTGTCCCATGGATTTCAAGGGTCAAGTCCTCCCCAGCAACCCTTTGGCGCAAGGCCTGAAATGCCCGCAAAAGGACATGCACACCTTTGCTGGGGAGAACACTCCCAATGAAGCCGATCTTGCGCACGGGCTCATCAGGCTTGGGACGAAAGGGAATGGACTCTTTGTTCAAGCCATGGGTGATTACCTTGCAAATCCCCGGATCCAAACCCCAATCTACAAATCGATCCCGGTGGAAGGCCGCAGGGAAGATCAATGCGGCGCAACGGCCAAGGACACCCTTCATAAAGGCTTCCCAGTCGGAAAGGATCTTTTCGGCCTCCTGCCTTTTCCCAAAAAGGCGGGAGAAAAAAGGAATCGGGATCTCGGAGGGAATCAAATGGGGCCAAAGCTTCCGCAGACACTCCCGACAGACACTCCGATCCAAAGTCTCACAGATCTCCATCGTGTCGGGATGGATCCGCTGGCCCCTGGGACATTGCATCCAGAAGTCATGGAGGGTCATGACCACAGGGATCCCCAGGGACCAAGCCACATCAATCATGGAAGAAGAGAGGCATGTCAAATGATGCACATGAACAAGGTCGGGAGTCTTCTCTTCCAAAAATGTTCGGAACTTTGCATCAATCACGGGATGCGTATAAAGCTTTTCCAGGCAGTCCACATCCGAAAAATTATTTCGGATCCGAGTGACCACCACATCCTCATACAAATCCTGGGACAAGGCAAAATCATCTCCCTCCCCCCCGCAGCGGGCGAAGATCTCGACCCTGTGCCCCATGGCCTTCTGCTCCTTACAAAGGTCCCTTAAGTGCAGCTGGGTTCCTCCCCAATCATCGGGCAGATAGCCACTGATCACATGAACAATAAACAAGTTTTGATGCTCCCAGGATTTTGAGTGAATGAAAGGGAAAGGAAACCCAAAGAACGAAGGCTCAAGCTTGGGGTCGCTTTCCCGCCAGCAAAGCCTTGTATCTTTCTTCCATCAAATCAGTGTCTTCCTCGATCGACTTGATATGGGGAAAGGATGTGCAAAGAGAAGGCAAAAGGCTTTCGTCCTCGACGAGCGCCTTGAGGCAACGCCCCAGATCCGCGGCATCCCCAAAACGAAAATGCATACCGGTCTTACCCTCCTCGACCAACTCTGCCATCCCCCCACGGTCCGCTGTCACTACGGGAATTCCAGCCAAAAAGGCCTCATGGATCGTCAAGGGTGAGTTCTCAAACCAAAGAGAAGGAACAACCAGGACATCAATGGATGCAAGCACATCGGCAATCTTGGAGTTGTCAAAACGCCCCTCGAAAGAAACAAAATCGGGTTTCTCCATCGCTCGGAGTTTCGCCCCGTAGTCAGGAAAAGTATCCAGATCCCCATGAATTTTGCACTCGACTTTGGAGGCATCTAATCCCCGACAAGCTTCCAAAATGAGGTGGACACCTTTGTATGGTGCAATGGTCCCGACAAAACCGATTCGAAGTTTATCGGAATTGGTCCGCCGGACCGCAGCAAAGGGAGAGACATCAAACCCATTATCCGAGTGAATGATCTTATCCGGAGCAATCCAACCATTTTCGATGAACTTGTTACGGAGGAATGCTGAGGGAGAAATGAAGAGGTCTACTTCGGCCAAACGTTTCTGGATTTCCTCTCTTCGGTTTTCAATGGCTGTCACCCATGGGTCCTTGGCGTTTTCTTGACCGGAAACCAAGGTTTGGGTGGAACCCTCCGAGGCTCCATGAAACCATCGGCGGACCCGTCCAAGCATGGAAACGACCCCCCCCGGAAGCTTTTGCTTCATGGCATTCCCTGTCGACCCTACGGGGGGGAGAGGTTTAGCGCCTGGAGGAGGGAGGAAGTCGACGCATTTCGCGCATTCGGTCGGAACGGGTCCTTCACAAACCTCCCCGCTGGGTTTGAGCAATTGACCATGCCGAGGGCACATGAGCATATATTCATGCAGGGTATAGGCTATCGGGATCCCTCTTGCCTTAAGGAGATCGATATAACCGATGCTATGAAAATGAAGATGTTCGAGATGGACAAGGTCAGGCTTCTCCTCCTCCAAAACCTTGAGCAAGTTTTCTTCCTGCTTTTCATCTTTGAAATGGCTCTCAAAGCTCGGAAAGTGATGATTGTGGATTGCTTCCCAAACCCTAAGGCCTTCATAGGTTTTTTTTTCTAGGGTGTATTGAGGTTTTTCCGGAGAAAATTCCGTCACAAAAAAACTGATCTTGTGACCCCGGCGAGCAAGCTCACGCCCGAGGTAGAAGCTATAGATTTCTGTCCCCGCCGCGTGCCGCGGGAGGAACTGATGCACGACCAAGAGAATATTCACGTTCTTTATTGACCCCGAATTCGATCCCAGAGGCGGAACAGTAGTTTTGCAGGAAATGTAAGAATGAAAGCAAAGCGGTTTTCCCTTTGTAGTTTTTGCATACGCCGAGTAGAGGTATCCAAGGATTCTTGGCAAACCGCCAGATTTTCTCGAAGCTCTTGGAGGCTGGCTCTCAGCTCCTCGAGGTTATCTTCCAAAGCCTGAATCCTCTTCTTTCCTTCTTCAACTTCATTCTTTGCCTTTTCAGCTTCTTGGCTGGCCAGGAGAAGTTGGGCATCCCTTTCCTCCAAAGTTTTTTTGTTTTCAATCAAATAAGCTTCGGTTTTTCTGAAATCATCTCGAGCCCTTTCCAACTCTTTTTTATGAGCCTCCAAGTCTCTCCGAAGATCTCCCACAAGAACCTTATGGTTCTCCAGATCCTTTTTTTGCTCTTCTCGTTGCACAATAAATTCCTGGATCCGAGAACCTTCGACAGCAAGGCGTTCACGGTATTCTTCAACACTGGCAAGCGCCTCCTTCAGGTCATCTTCAAGGTGCCCTCGTTCGGACTCGGCCTTTTCTCGAAGCCCGGCAAGTTCACGGCAACGTTCTTCATAGCGACGGGTATTCTCTTCCCATCGCTTTAGATCCTCTAACAAAGCTGTCGTTTCTTTTCGCATTTCGGACAGTTCCTTCGGGCTCAGGCTCTCAGAAAAAAGGCTACAGTAAATTTCCCTCAAAACATCGGCGTGCTCTTCCATCGGAAAGGGAGCAGGCAAATGCTGACGAAAGTTCTCAAGCAATCCGGGGTTGTCTACAAGCTCTTCAATTTTGGCAGCAAGATCGTCGGGATCCCCCGCCCTGAAGGTTACCCCCCCGCATCCCACCCGCTCAGGCAAGGCTCCACGGTCCGAGCAGAGAACAGGGAGTCCTTTGGCAAAGGCTTCACTGAGGACAAAGGACCAAGTCTCGTGGGCGAGTGAAGGAAACACCGCAAGATCGGCCTTGAGGTCGACAAGCTCTTCCGGCCTAAAGCTTTTCCGCCACTCAAGATCCAGGTTTCGCCCCAACTCCTCGATTCGAGACGCATAGAAGGGATCGTCTGCATCCCCCCACAGGAGTATCTTCACTCGCCCGGGATCCTTGAGGCGCGAGGCCGCATCCAAGAGAACATGGACACCCTTGAGGGGTTGGATATGCCCCCAATAGGCAAGCCTAAGCTGCCGATCTTCTTGGCGAACTTCTGGCCTTGGTGCATTTTGGAGAAGCTGCATCGAGGGGAGGCTTCCATGAGGAACGACCTGGATCTCAAGATCCGTCCCCATTCGCTCTCGAAGGAAATCGCTCTGGGCTTTGGAGGGAGCCAACAGAGCTCCCCCAACCCGCAACTCCCTCTCCTGGGCAAAGGAAAACCAATCTAGGAGAAAATTAAGGTCCTCGTTGCGCATCCAGCTCTCGCGTGGTGCACAAGGGAGACAGATCGCTTCGTTGAGATCCTCCTCGCAGAATTTTTGATCTCGTCGGATACGAAGGGCTCGCGGACAGGTCGTCGACAGATCATGGAGCGTCATGATGGTCGGCAGACCCATGGCTCGAACCCAGGCCCCCATATCAAAACTGAGTCGCATCCAATGATGAATGTGGACAATGTCCACCTTCTGCTCCAAGAGGATTTGCAGCAATTCCTCGAGTATCTGTGGGGAAAAGCCATGGTACCAACGTTCATGAAAGAGAATGTCTTTGCCCAAACGAAAGACAGGAATTCCTTCTATCTCCTCGCAAAGAATTCCAGAGCCCGCATCTCCTCTTCCCGCGATCACAATCGGTTCATCACCTTTCTCTTTTTGAGCCAAGGCTAAAGCTTGGACGTAATGCTCGGTACCGCCATGAAATTCGGGAGGATAGCCATGACACAGGTGAGCAATCTTCAGGGGTTTCTGAGAGCCTATCTCCTGTTTTCCCTTGAGAGATGGTTGTGGATGAACAGGCTCCTTGGAAACTGCTTGAGAGATCGGAGGTTCAGGAGCATCCAGGCTCCGGCGAAGCCGGAAAACCCAAGTGCTTCGATCTCCCGGTTGTAAGCTCCGATCGGGAAGGACCGCGAAGTCTCCTTCCAAACCCTTTTCCAATAAAGTCGAACAAAGCACCTCTCCTTCGTGAACTTCCTGCAATTGTTGGGTTTCAGGAATCCAAAGGCCAAGACTAAGAATCTCTTCTCCCTCGCCTGCGACTTCTAAATGGAAATCTAGGCTCTGACCATCGGGGGAACGGGTTACCTCTCCGGCCAGAAAAAGATTCCGGAAACGAAGCCCCTTGAACTGGAGGGAATCCTCTTCAGGGGGAAGAATCACACGGAGCCCAAGGGATTGCCCATCGGGTCTCACATGTGCCCCTAAGAGCCCTTCAGCAGCGCTCCCCAAGGCCTGAGCCAAGGCTAACTCCTTCCCTTCAGCCACAGGATCCCCCCCGCTGAGGGTCTCCCATAATTGCACCCAGCGCCTGCTCCCCTTCTCCCCCTTGCCATAGAGAATCTCCGCAAGAGCCAAGCAGAAGCCGAGTTGAACAAGGGGCTTTCCCGACATCTCAGACCCAGGGTCAAAATCCGGATCCGAGCGCGAAAGGAGCCGGAGGCCCCCAGGCGTTGCAAAGCTTGCCTTCTCAAGACGAGCGAGGACCGCTGCCCCCTCTGAGCGTCCAGCTTGGCCGAAGAGAAGAGGAAACAGCGCCAAAGCACTCTCCCGTCGGTCAAAGCTCCCATCCCTTTTCAAGCCGAGTGCGAACCAGCCACTTTCTTCGTCAAAAAAACGTTTTGCCAGGTGCTCTCGAAGCAATCTTGCTTGCTGCCGCCATTCAACTCCCTGACCTGGGATATCCAAGCTAAGGCAGAGGCTGGCCGCCGCATCGAAAGCAGAAGCCTGGATGGCAACCTGAGAGACCTCTGCCACGATCCCCTCGCGCAAGGGGCCTTCCGTGACCCAGCCCGGCCCCAGCCCATTGTTCTCACTGATCCCATCGCCATCCCGATCCAACTCATTTAAAGAGGCAAGGGCTCTTCGCAAGGTAGGAAAAAGACGCTCCGCAAACTCCAGGTCTCCGGTCCATGCGGTGTAACTCCCAAGAAGGACAACAAAAAGGGCTGTTGCATCCGAAGATCCGAATTCACGGATTCCCGCTGGGCTCAACCACTCCAAGATCTCGCCCGAAGGGCCTTGGTTTTCAGCAAACAATTCGAGCTGGGCGCGCACATCCTCGAAGGCCCCACAGGGAAGAAGCGCCCTCGCAATCCAAAGCCCTTCCTTCCCATAAAAACCTCCTTCCCCTCCTCGACTGAGACGAGTCATAAAAGCCTTGCGACTCGGACCATGGGGTCCCTTGGGAATCTTCAGGCAAAGTTCTCGTGCCTTGGCCCAAAGCCAATTCGTTTTTTTGCCGCCTTCTTCGCTTTTCCCCAACTCAAGACGGAACCGCTGCCCAAGCCAGCTCTGAAAATCTTTTTCTTCCTTTTCGATCAGCTCTTTTGTGCAAAAGCTGGCAATCTCCTTTTGTGCCTGTCGCGCATCCTCGACGGACATCCCAAGAGACAATCTCCATTCCAAGGCTTTTCCTGAATCAAGCGCCCCCGAAAGCCGCACGGCATATTCACTCGAATGCGAAGAGGCCCCCTCCACTTCAACCTCTTCAAACCCCATCGAGAAATCGAGCCTTGCACAAAACCCAAGCACAGCATCGGTCCATTCAAAGCTGCGCCCCTTCTTCTCGAAACAGAGCTCTGAGAGTCCAAGAACATTTTTCGGATAGGGAGCAGGAAGTTGCAGATCTACAATGAAGGAAAGTCCAAAACGCCGTTCCTCTTTGCCGGGGTTTTCCAAGCGACCCACAAAGCTGCGCGGCCCGGCCTTCCCCCAAAGCTCCACGAAGGATTCGCCCATGGTCTCGCCCAACAGGCGCTGCACTCCATTGGGCCAAGCCCCAAAAGTAATGGCATCCCCAGGCACTGTTCCCTTTCCAAGAATGACGAAGCTCTTCAGAAAGCGAAGAGGCAAGCCCCAAACTTCGCACACCCCCTGCTCCCCATCTCCAAGGAGGACCGAACCCTCACTCGTCACCAAGGTGAATTTGCCCCCCTTCGCCTCCCGTTCAGAACCATCCTGGGGAAACTCGAACGAATCCCCTGGAAAGCTTTCCCCCACAGGAGCCGGCTCCGGGAAAACGATCGGAACCAGGCCCGCCTTCGGTTCCAAACCTTTGACTTCCCGGGTCGGCCAAGAAAGCCCCTCGCACTGCGACCCTGCAGAACAAAGATAGTCAACCATATCCCCTGTGAAGCGGAGTCGCTCTTCCAAGAAGAACCGACTGGGGCCTTCTTCATCAAAGACCAGATGGGCACCCAAAGAGAGGATCCGTCCTTTGCCGGGGCAATGCTCAACAAGGATTCCATTCCCCAGGGCTCGTCCTCTCCGCTCCACCCCCAGGAGACGACCGTCCTTTGGCGAATCTCCATCCTGGTAGAAGGCTCCTCCAATCCGGCAGCCAGGGTAGGGCCTTCGCAAAAAGACTCCGCCTGGAAAGCGAGAAAAGAGAGGATGACTGAGGAAACACGCAACCCCGAGCCGATCCTCATCAAGGGAGGTTTTCTCCCAAACCAAAACCTTCGGGGTAGGGGGATTACTCTCCACTCCAAGAGGCCCAAGCAAGGCAGCCACGGAGCCGGTCAAAAGAAGACGCCCCCCCTGCTCCACAAAGTCCCGGATCCTTCGAAGCTCCTCCTTGCCGATCTGGGGTTCATCCTGCCCAGGGGCAGCATGAATCCAAAGGAGAAGACATTTGCGCAAGTCTTGTGGAAGACCCTCCTTATGGGCAATCTCAATTCTGGAGTGAATCGAGTTTTTCAGGGCATCCACTTCGGGGGAGGGAGTGGAGACCAGCCAAATCCGTGACTGCGGCATATCGGGATCTTATAGCCGGATCCTTCAGGTTCACTCGCATTCTTCAGGAGATCCTTTGCAAGCTGCCATCAAGGGGAGCTTGGAAAAGAGAAATGGGCTCAAAGGGATCCCAGCCTGAAAACCGATGAATACGGTAGGCAAGGAGAGATCCATGGCTTATCCTGTTTCTATGCGCATCCGAGTCCTGTTCTTATTGACCTTGGCCTCCCTCCTCTTCTCCTCTTTCCGGAGCCCTTTGGGAGAGAAAGCCATTGAAGTGGACTTCTCCGTATTAGCGGGGTTTCCATACAAAGAGGGGATGAGCCTTCCCGCCGAAATCAAGAAACTCGACGGCAAATTGGTCCGGCTGGTAGGCTTCCTTCGCAATGAAGAGCAACAAGTGGCATGTCACGAGTTTTGGTTAGTCAATCAAAATTGCGATTGCCAGGGTGGCCCCAAGATGAACGAGTGGGTCTTCTGCACAATGGCTGGAGATAAAACGGTGGACCTCGGGGATGAACCGGGGATTGTCGTGGGTCGGCTGGAAGTAGGCGAGAAAAAAGAAGGAGAATTCGTTCTCTCGCTCTACCGTTTGGAGGTCCAGAAGGTCGACTGATCCCTTGCTTCCCTTTTGCTTTCTTTTCCTCGCCCTGCTTCCCATCTCAAGCCGGGAAAGGCCTTCCCCTCCCAAGACATTTCAGGGTCCAAGGAAACCCGTGAGCACAAAACCTTCACAGGTTCCTCCAAAAAACCGCTATATGCGTTTCGTGCGCGCCGCATGCACCCGGAACCCTTTAATCAGGGTGCAGGCAGCCCGCCGACTGAAAGGGGCGGGGAACCCTGGATGGGAAGCGATTTCGATTTTTATCTCGAAACATGGGATCGAAATCCTCTCGGCCGAGCTGGTCCAGGTTCTCGGACGACTTGGCAGCCCAAAAGCCATGATTTGGCTTCGCCAAGTGCACGATAAACCCAGTTTCCCCTGGCCCCCGCAGGCCCTGCGTGCCCTTGCTGAAAATGGTGACAAAAAGGATCTCCCTCTTTTCTGTCGCAAACTGAAAGATCCTTCGGCCAGCATCCGCTTGGCTGCCCTGCAGGGGCTTGCACATACCGAGGGCAAAACCGCAATCCCAATCATCCGCAAGTTTTTATCGGACACCAGCCCTGCAGTAAGAATTGGGGCAGCGAAAACCCTCCTCGAAACCGGAGACCCCATGGGTCTACCTGTCTTGGTCGAAAGCCTCAACCTCCAAGACCGCGTCCTGGACTTGGATCTTGCAGCAGCGCCTCGCATGGAAGCTCACCGCCTCCTAAGACGTTATTTCCGTGACCCCAAGCTCGGCCAGCTTCCCCGAGATCCCCAGGCCTTTGCGACCTTCGCCGACAGAAAGATTCACCTCCTCCTCAAAAGGAGCTATCGCCTTCCGGCCCTTGCACGAGGAACCTTCCCTGAGCCAAAATTCGTTTTCTTGGCAGAGCGCCGCTCCTGCCGAAAGGGTGACTTTATTCTACGGATCGACGCAGAAGGTTCCGTTTGGATCGGCGAATCCCCCCCTTATCGATCCAAGAACCTTGACGGGAAACAATTGCTTCACCTCTTTCAGAAGATCTCCACAAAACCTATTGGCAAAGCCAAAAAAATCCGCTGCGACTATATTCGGATCGCATGGGCTCCCGGCAAACGACTCCGGCGTGCCCCGGGAGATTTCCCCCCATCATGGGCTCCTTTCTTCGCCCTTCTGCGCAAATGGGAACAAGCCGAAATTGCCAAATGAGCCTGCGCCGCATCCTCCTTACAGCTCTTCCCAAAAAATGTCTCTCTCGCTTGACAGGGTTTTTCACATCCATTCCCCTTCCCCGATTTCTGCGAGGGCCTCTTTATCGAGCCTTCGCGCGGCGGTATGGAGTGCAACTTGAAGAATGCGCCTTTCCCTTGGAGGACTATCCCAGCTTTCGCGCCTTTTTCACCAGGACACTCAAGGAGGGGGCTCGCCCCATCGAAGGCGGCCCCTTAGACCTATGCTCTCCCGTGGACGGTAAGATCGTGAGTGCTGGCAGGATTCAGGGAGGAAAAATCCAACAAATCAAAGGCTGGACCTACACTGTCCGTGAACTCTTAAGAGGACTTCCAGATCCGGAAGCTTTTGAAGAAGGCTCACAAGTTACGCTTTACCTTGCCCCAGGCGACTATCACCGGATCCACGCTCCGATTGCAGGGACCATCAGCTATTTCAGCCATGTACCCGGAACGCTCTTTCCGGTGAATCCTCCGGCCCTGAAAGCCATCCCAGGGCTTTTTATCCGGAACGAGAGGATCTCCCTCCTCTTCAAAAACAGCCCCTTGGGGGAAATGGCCTTGGTCGCAGTGGGAGCTCTCAACGTGGGAAGCATCCAGTTTCCCTTCTTATCGGAGATCCGAACCAAGCGAGGAAGCAGGGAGAGGCATGGGCCTCTAGTGAAGGGGCCACTGGAAGTGAACAAAGGACAGGACCTGGGCTGCTTTTCCTTTGGCTCGACCGTAATACTCCTTTCGAAAAACCCCGATCTCCTGTGGAGATACCCAGCGGATTCCTCCAAAATCCAACAAGGGAGGCTCCTTGCTTCTCTTCCCCAAGGAGAAGCCCAGGGAGAGAATCCATAATGCAAAAAAATCTCTTCAGAAAAAGAGAAGACCTTCCCTCAATTGTACAAAAAGGACCGTAGACTAACGATTCGTACCGACCGGCAAGAACGAATGAACTCCTGTTCTTCGTAAACCTGAGCCGGGAGATCCCCATATCCCAGGAGAACCTCGCATGAAGCCACAACGCAGCCTTACCTCTGTTGCCGTTTTGGGTTTGGTTTCTCTTACAGCCTTTTCCACCACTGCCGTCGCCAATCCCCGGGGCGACAAAAAGGTCAAGCCCGAACGTTCTGTCGTCCTGGCCAAATCATGGAAAGCCGCTGTTCAAGAAGCCAAACTCCTTAAACTCCCCATCGTCGTCCACAGTCACGGCTTTTACTGAGGCCCTTGCTGGGGAATGCATTCTGCCGTGATGCAGAATAAGAAATATATTAAGTTTGCAGGCCGCTCCACGGTCGAAGTCATTACCCTTGGAAGTATCGAGCGGGGGGTCTCCTCTGGGCATCGGAACGCTCGAACCTACGAGGTCAAGGACCCCCTTACCGGCAAAACCCGCAAAGAATTTGCTCTTTTCCCGGGGCTTACCCTGGAAGACATGCAGAAACTCAATCGGAGCAAGGCCAACAGCTACAACAGGTCAGGCAAGATCCCCCACACCTGCATCGTGGACCCCTTCACCGAAAAAAAGATGAATGAATGGGTAGGAGGGATCAGCGCCAAGACCATTATGGAAACGATTAAAACCGACTTGAAAACCATCCGGAAGGAACACGGGAAACCAAAACTGACTCGCAAAGAACTCTTTAAGATCCGAGGTTCCTTGCGCAAAGCCCTTGTTGCTCTGGGCAAGAAGGACTTCAATCACGCTTGGGCGGAGCTGAAGTCCCTGAAAAAGAAGGCCCAACACCTCCCCCACGAAGTTCAACTAGAGATCCAACCTGTTGAAGAGAAGATTCTCGATTACGCCAAAGCCAAACTTGAAGAGGCCCAAGCTCTTCTGGAGAAAAACCCGGCTAAGGCCAAAATGATCGCCGGCAGCTTGGCACATAAGCTGGAGGGAACCTCTCTGGAAGACATGGCCCAGGAAATCTTGGGACAGATCCGTGGGCGGAAATGAGAGGATCCAGGATCTTTTAGGAGACAGATCTCCGCTCAAGCGCTTCGCAAAGAAGGTGCATGATCAAGAGGTGGCTCTCCTGGATCCTGGGAGTTTCCTCTGAAGGCACGGGGACCCAAAGATCTGCAACATCCACGCACTGCCCCTCCCGCGCCCCCGTCAATGCCACGGTAACCAAGCCCATCCTCTGGGCTTGGGCCATGGCCCTATAAACATTTTCCGAATTCCCTGAGGTCGAAATCCCCACAAGAAGATCTCCTTCCCTCCCCAAAGCCTCCACTTCCCGCTCGAAGACAAACTCATACCCTGCATCATTTGCGATGGCAGTCAGAGAAGGGATGCTATGTCCAAGCGCAACCGCAGGCAGAGGCCCCCTGTCTTTTTCCAAAAACCAACCGACCAACTCACCCACTGCATGAGCTGCGTCGCAAGAAGACCCTCCATTTCCACAGAACAACAGTTTGCCGCCGTTGTCGATGCACTCCTCAGCCAAGTTGAGGAATTCGTTAATGGGACCAAGCCCTTGCGCCAAAAGGGCCTCCTTGGTTTCAAGACTCTTGCGAATTGCACTTTCCAACCAATCCATGGAAGGATCTAATCAGAGCCACGATGCTTCCGCAACCGCTGATTCTTCTTGTTTTCCTATTCTTTGCTCAAGGAAATCCCTCTCCAAGCTCCCCTAAGCAGATTCGCAGCCCCGAACTCACCTGGGAAATGGAGCTCAAAAAGATCCAATTCCCTCTCCCTCCCCGCTCCTACCTTGTATGGATCCCCGGAAAGCGCTGGGTGGCCCCCGACCAACCAATTCATCTTTACCACAGGCTTCTTGATTTTGATTTGTCGCTTCCTCTTCCCAAAAAAGGGCAAGGGCTCTTCCCTCCAGCTCAAGTCAAAAAATGGGAAGCTCAGGGGCAAGAATGGGTGGAAGATCTCCTACTCCCCCACTTGGTCCAAAGAAGTGCCGCTCTTGCCCCGGATCCCGGGCCGAAGAAAAGAGGACTGGAAGGCTTAGCCCAAAGAGGTTCCAAGCAGGAGATGGGGCAGGTGCACCTTAGACCTTTTTTAACACGAAAAGTTCAGAACCTGCCCCCCTTCGGTTTTTTCGAAAAGAAGGCGAACGGGGCATGGGTTCAAGCACGCCTGGAAACATGGGGATTTCCGCTTGAGTTTCAAAGCACCCAACAAAAAAAAGCCCCTTGGACTTCGAAGCCCCTTGAGAAGCAGAAACTCCTTGAGAAGCAATGGAAGGGTTATGAGCAGCTTCTCCAAAAACTTCTCAACCACTTGAGATGGCCACTCCCCAAACTCCCCCCTGGATGGAAGCGAATCATGCTCCCTGACGATGGCCCCGACCGTGGAGGATTGGAGGAGCATGAGGCGTTGGACCTAGGCGCCCTCTCTCTCCATAAAGATGGGAGGTTAGGCGTCTGGCCGGAAGGAACCCCTGTTTTTCCTCCCTTCAGCGAGGGGAAAAAGATCCCTGCCCCTCGCCAGGATGGGAGGGGATACGGTCTTCAGCTCACTCAGGGGAAATACCGCCTTAAAGTCCTGGCCTTTCTCTACCACCTTGCCCCGAATGGGAAACCCCGCCTTGAAGGGTTTTCCACCCGAGCCCCCCTCCTGGGTTGGGAGCGACGTGATCCCTCCGCAAGGCTCGCCGGCCTCCCCAAAGGCAATCACGTTCACTTAGAACTCTTGGGTCCCTTTCGAGGGAGGGAGGACCTCCTCAAACTCTTCCTTGCCCACCGCTTAAAGCGCAGCCTCCTCAACTCCCCCACAACAGGCCCCCAGAGGCCCCCTGCTCTCCTCACCGGCACTCTCCCTCTCCCTTGGGTAAGGGAAAGGCAGGTTCTCAAAGCAATCTTTCTCCAAGGCCTCGAGTTTCCCAAGGGAAGATTCGATAAACAGTTTTTGGAAAGACGGCTGCGAACCCTTCTCCCTCACCTTCCCCGAAAAAGCCGCCTGGATCAGCTGCTCTCGGAGTTCCTCCCCCCCCTCCTGCAAATCCGATCTCGCTAAAACTGCGAAGATGGGGGGTCAAATTTACGATTTCCCTTTCTTTTTTTCGGAGAAATGCCGAAAAATACGCTCAAGTTGTCCAATCCTCTCTTCACAGGCTTGGAGCATTCAAGCTTCCAACCTGGAGCTCTTAACCCTCCGAGAAAACAATGACCAAAGAACATCTCGTTGACAGGCCCAAGGAAAAAGCCTCCCACGACCACGACAAGATCCTCTCCATTCTCAAGGAGGAGAAGATCCAATACCTCCGCCTCATGTTCACCGATCTTCTCGGAATGAACAAAAACGTCGAAGTCCCTGCCTCGCAATTTGAAAAAGCCATGCAGGGCCAAATCATGTTCGATGGGTCTTCGATCGAAGGTTTTGTCCGCATCGAAGAATCCGACATGATCCTCGTCCCCGACCTAAACACCTTCGCGATCTTCCCCTGGGATGATGGCAAGGAAGGCCGAGTCGCCCGCTTGATCTGCGATATCTACAATCCCGATGGAACCCCCTTCTCCGGATGCCCCCGCCAAACCCTGAAACGACAGATCGCAAGAGCGGGGGAACTAGGTTTTGAACTCATGGCCGGAATTGAAGCGGAGTTCTTCCTCTTCGAAATGGGTGATAAGGGTGAGTTTACAACCATCACTCATGACAACGGAGGATACTTTGACCTCGCCCCCATCGATAAGGGCGAAATCTGCCGTCGGGCCATCGTTCGAACCTTACAGAGCCTCAACTTTGATATCGAAGCGGCCCACCATGAGGTCGCTGAAGGGCAGCACGAGATCGATTTCCGCTATGGAGATTCTCTTCAGGTTGCCGATAACCTGGCGACCTTCCGCTTCGTTGTCCGCAAGGTCGCCCGCAACTTCGGTCTGCACGCTACCTTCATGCCCAAGCCAGTTTTTGCGATCAACGGCTCAGGCATGCATACCCATCAATCCCTTTTCACCCACGATGGCAAAAACGCTTTTTATGATCCGGATGCCGAGTGGCAACTCTCAGAGACCGCACTCCACTACATCGCGGGACTCCTCAAGCACGCTCCCGGGATCTGTGCCATTACGAACCCCATTGTCAACTCCTACAAGCGTCTTGTTCCCGGTTACGAAGCGCCGACACACATCGCCTGGTCTGAGCGGAATCGTTCTCCCCTTTGCCGAGTCCCAGCCCGCCGAGGACTGGGAACCCGTGTCGAACTCAGAATGCCCGACCCCTCCTGCAACCCCTACCTTGCCCTCACGGTCATGCTTGGAGCCGGCCTGGACGGAATCCACAACAAACTGACCCCTCCCGCCCCCGTGGACAAAAACATCTACAAAATGAGCCAGAGGGAAAGGGCGCGCTACAAGATCACAAGCCTCCCCAAGGATCTTAGTGAAGCCATCAATGCCTTCAAAAAAGACAAGATCCTAACCGAAGCTTTGGGTGAGCAAGTCAGCACGAGCTTCATTCGGATTAAAGAAGCCGAATGGCACGATTACATTGCTGCGGTCCATCCCTGGGAAGTCGACCGCTACCTAGCGACATACTGATCCCTCAACTTCAAAGCGATCAAGCATCAAACCCGAAAGTCGATACACCCTCTCTTGGAGGATGACTTTCGGGATTTGGTGTCCGCAACCTTTGGGGAAGCCTTTGGGTTGGGCTCCAACAGCCGAAGACGGGAAGGTCCCCCGGGAGACGCTTCAACCCCAAGGGTGATTGTGCTTCCAACTTGCAGGGGAACCAAGGAAGGAAAAGCAATTTCAACTCCCAGGAGACCCAGCACCCATTGGCCATCGCCCAAATCCCGGAGAACATCAGCTCGGATGACTTCCCCAGGTTGAAGCATGAGCACCCCGTCCGCTCTTCGATCTTCTAAAGACATCGCTCTAGTTTCATCGAACCAAAGAGCCGGGGACCTTTATGAACGGGAGGAGGTTCCCTCGTGAAAAGAACCAAAATGGCGGGCGGGGAATGGCGCTGCCCGGGCTTAGGGAAAAGCTCAGAATTCGAGGATAAAGAACCCTTTGGAGGGATCCAAACGCACCTTTATGGAGACCTGCTTTAAGGTTTTCGCAGAGATAAAGGTCAGGTTCAAAACTTTGACCCCGAGGGAACTCAACCTTTCCAAAGCTTTTGAATTGAGAGAAAGGTTTTGAGAAAGGAAGGGAATACTGATGGGCAATCCATTGCCCGTCCCAACAAGCAAAACTCCTAAATCAAAACCTCCAGGCAATAACAGTTGGATAGAATCCTTGGATTCATTCGGGTTGATCTTGAGGCCAACGGTTTTACCAAGCCCCTTGAGTGTTAGGTCCTTTTGGACCACGATGCCTTTGTTATCGGTCCCCAATTTTGTTGGCCCATAAAGGATACGATTACGCACCTTTTCGAAATCCTCGCCCAAGACTCCAACCGACAGCATGGGCCGAGTGTTGCTCTTGGAGAAACCGCTCGGGCTGTTTCCAACTAACCCACCATCTGCACGAATCCCATTCTCTCCTCCCGCTTGCGCGGAGAGTTGAGAGAATCCAGCAAAGGCTAGAAACACAACAAGAATCCAGAGACTTCTTTTCAAGGTCACCATCCTGATGTTTCCGGAAGAACCTGATTGAAAAAGGGGGAGGGAGAGCACCCTCTCCAGAGAACAATGCGCAGATAAAGATACCAGATTCCAAAGTCCCTGTGAGCCTAGGAACTGTTTTTTTTACTAAATTCTCGGGCACTTTGCATGATTGGAAAGATGAAGACTCTCACCCCCCAAGAAACTATTTGAAAGCAAATCGCAACAAGGCCCACTAAAGGGTGAAAATTAGGTCCCAGGTTCCTTGGCAGCCCCTTCAGACGAATCCAAAGGAAGTCCGCTTGGCCTTCTTTCCTTCCCTTCCCTAAATGAGAACAAGGTTTGTCCGGAATTCGCCCTTGATTCCTTCATCTTCCTTCTTGCTTCAGGGCCAAACCATTTTTGGCACTCTGCTTCAAGGAATTGGATCGCCCCGAGGTCATTCTCGATTGCCGCAAAAAACTGGGGAGAACGAGAGGAAAAAACGAGAAACCAGCGATCTCTCTGCTCGGGGAACTCTCGATAGAGCTTGGAAAAAGGTTGAAGAGCCTTAGAAACCTCCCCCTTTTCCACTCGCATTGCCCCCAGATTCCAAAGTGCAGAGGAGAAGTTTGGATGCATTTCCACCGCCCCAAGCCGGATTTCTTCTTCAGTAAAAGCAATCGCCTCATCGACCTGGCCCAGGTGGTGGGAAAGAACGGCCAACTTCTCGATTGCAAAGACACGAAGTGGTACCCCGGTTGCTTGGTCGGTCGGCCCATCTCCCTCCGGACAAACACGTAGAACCTCTTCGTAGCAGGACCGGGCTTTGGCATAATCCGCTCGTTTAAACCATAGATCGCCAAGCCAGATGAGAGCCTTGGGAAAGGGAGCCCTGAGGCTAAGAGCTTCGAGGAGAAAGCGATGAGCCTTCTCCAGAAGATCTTCCTCCTCATCCAATTTGCCCTCCAAAAGATGGCGCGCCTCAAGCCAGCCATCGCGTTCGCCGGGATTCTTGATATTGGGGGGAATGAGTTCCCCCCTGGAAACCCCCTCGAGGATGGCCTTTCCTCGATCCTGAAACTCAGGAATGGGGACAGGTTCTTTGTATGTCAGGATCCAAAAATTCTGATTTGTTGTTAAGCAGAGATAGGCCCTCCCCAGCTGATAGAACACCTCAGCCAGCCGTTCCCTGGACTCATCGACCATCTTCCCCAGAAAGGAATCCGCAGAAGGTTCATTCCAACCCTCCATTCCTTCCCAAGCCTCTTCCCCCTCAAACAGATCTCCGGCAAAGGGATCATCCTCTCCTTCAAAAGGCTGAGAGAAAGGATCGAAGAACTCAGGATCATCTCTCGTAACCTTCCGAGTCTTTTCAGCCCCTTTTTCACCAGAGTCATGGGAACTCCGATGAAGCCCCATTTGCAAGCGGAGAGACTGCATAAAAGTTTGGCAGCCGGGGCAAACTTCAAGATGTACCAAGATTCGCCGAGTTGCTTCATCCGAGACTTCCCCATCCATCAAAGATGAAAGGTCCCGCTGAACCTGGGCACAGGGATCAAAAGGCCTCCCGCCCCCCAGACCATCACTTCCTAGGTCATTGGGCGTACTCATGGGTGTTTATCCCAAAGGATCTCTGGAGGGAAACCCCTTTCGCTTCGTCTGAGCAAGACCTCTCTTGCCCGGAGCCTCCCCCACCAAGCGTCCATAGGAACCTTCGGAAACTGGGCTTGAGGCGGAAGCAAACGACATAGCTCGATCCAAAGCGCGGTGAATTTTCTTTCGAGCCCTGAAAATCACCATTTTCAGATTCTCCAATCGAATGCCTAGATCCTCAGCACTCTCTTTGTAGGCCTTTTTTTCGATCTCAACCAAATAAAGGGCTCGCTGCTCCCTTGAACTCAGCTGTTCAAAAGCAGCAAGGTAAAGCTGGAGATAGAGAAGAAAGGCTTTTTTGCAGAAGTCCCGGCTCTCTTCATTGATCGCCCGATTTAAGGGGGAAAGCCCCCGAGCATCCGCACGGGAATCGATTTCCTCTTCAGGAGACTCATGTAAAAGCTCCCGGCCTTTTTGCCGGGTGTGCTTGTACACAGTGTTCCGAATAATCATGCTCGCCCAATGTCGGAACGCAGTCTCTTTGTCGGCGTTGAACTTGTGCGGGTAGCGATAGATATTAAAGAAAACTTCTTGGAGAACGTCTTGAGGATCCAAGGAGAAGTAAAACTTACGAAGCCGGGCAGAAATAATATTCAAAAAGAGCCGGGAGTTGACTTCATAAAGAAGACCAAAAGCAGCAGGATCCCCAGAAACTCGGTATGCGTCCATCAACCGGGTGGACAAACGATCTCTGAAGTTCTCAACGACTTCTTTGGCGACTCTCCCATTTTGAACACCCGAGAATTGCCCCGAATCTCCCTTCCCATGAGATTCAGAGGAACCCCCATCCAGAGCGCCAGGCTCTTCGCCAAGGAGGAAGTCGAACTCATCGGCCAAAAGGCCTAGGCTCGGATCCTGCACATCCTTTCCCAGCCTTCGGAGGCGAACTCCGAGGTCCGAGGAAAAGATGTTCTTCAGCTGAATGGGGGACATAAACAACCTGTGACGAAGTTACGATCGAATTGTCAGGAGGCCGACCTCGGTCAGCCCCCCACGAGTATAGTCTACACGAATGAGGAACCCTCAAGGGTGGAAGAACCAAACTCTATAAAACCGATTCCTGGCAAGGATACGGATTCCTTCCATAAATTCCAGAGCCTGATCTCAGAGTCACTTTTGCGCCCAAAAATGGCTAAATTCAAGACAATGAAACCACTCCCGGCCTCTTTGCTCAAAGAAGCAGCCCTTGAGGCAGGCTTTGACCTTGTGGGGCTGGGACCAGCCTTGATTCCTCGCCCAGCGCAGGAAACCCTCAGGCATTGGTTAAAAAAGGGTTGCCATGGGAAAATGACATGGCTTGCCACCAATCGGGAGGTCTTGGAATCCCCCCAAAAGTTCCTGCCAAATGCAATGAGCGTCTTGAGCCTTGCCAAGGATTATGGGATGCCCCCCACTTTGGTGGATGGAGCTCAAGTCGCACGTTATGCCGCAGGGAAAGATTACCACCGGAGCTTCAAAAAGCGCATGAAAGGCCTTTTTGACCTCCTCCAAAAAATAGGGCTGAAACGGGAGGAATATCGCAGCGGAGTGGATGCGGTTCCCCTCCTCGAACGAAGCCTGGCTGAGGGTGCGGGCATGGGGTTCCGGGCAAAAAGTACGGGTTTGATCCACCCCTACTTAGGCCCCTGGCTTCTATTGGGGGAGATTCTCCTCCATGGAGAGGCCGAAGCCAGCCTTCCTCCTCCGGGCTCTTGTGGGACATGCACAGCTTGCTTGGATGCATGCCCCACAGGAGCCCTTACAGGGCCTGGTGAATTGGATGCCCGCCGTTGTATCTCCTATACAACGATCGAACTCAGGGGGCCCATTCCTCCCCAACTCCGGACCCCCCAGGGGAATTGGATCTTCGGCTGTGACATCTGCATTGAAATCTGCCCCTTTGCCAAGAAAAGGGGAACAAGGCCCAGGGAACCCGACCTCCAAAGGCACCCTTCCCTCGAATCCTATGATCTTCTGAAAATTCTCGAATGCACGGAAGAACAATGGAACCGAGATTGGACAGGGACTTCCATTCGACGCGCAAAGAGAGAAGGGCTTCGCAGAAACGTCGCCATCGCCCTTGGCAATTTGCATCGGGAAGATGCTGCCCCAGCCTTGGAGCGAGCACTCAAGGACCCAGACCCCGGATTGCGCACTGGGGCGGCCTGGGCCCTGGGAAAAATGAAACTCAAGTCAAAAGCCATCGAAGAGGCTCTGCACAGAGAGGAAGACGCCCAGATCCAAGCTGATCTCATCCTAAGCTTGGAGCAATCCAAGAGCTGATTTCATTCACCATTGGTTGTGTCGGTGCAACCTTTTCTAACCCTCCCTTCTTATGGGACAGAGGGACGGGGTTTTAAGGATGTTTCCTCAAAAGAGCGTTACTTTTTCCCCAGCGTTGCTATTTATCGTCAGTCGGGAGGATTGAGCCCCCAAAAGGTCAACCTCCCTAAACCTCTTTGTCAAAACGATTTGTAATCCCCACTCAAGTCCAAAGCCTAAATGGCAAGGAGCTTGCTACTTGGAGGCATGCCCGCCTGCAAAGAACCGGGAAAAGCTTCCAAGTTTGCAGGGAATTTGCAGGAGAAGGGAAGAGCAGCAAGACGAGCGGACAGCTACGACGAGAAAAAAGGGAGGATGAACATGAAAATCATCGACTACTACAATGAGAAAAAATGGTGTGACCAATGCGGCACCTATGTTCGCTTCCTCATGAGCGTTGACTATTCCTTCTGCGTGAACTGCGGAAGCCGCGTTCGCCTTTTCAACGAAAAAGATCTCAAGGCTTTCCACCAAGGGCTGCAACAAGAGAAGGATGCGGGAAAAGGAAAGCGAAAGAAAACAAAAGCTTCCTGAATAACCAAGGGAAAGGGAATAAGTAAAAACAAACTGCCATACGAAACCATCGAAACAGAAAACGACTCCTTTTTTACCAACTTAACCGATATGCCTCTCCCCCATTTCTGCCCGGATGGGCTGGATCGCCTCCACGATCCAGTCCATTTTTTTTGGGGGGGAATCTTTTCTCTTTCTCCTCTGATTCCTAGCACTCCCTTTCGTGCCGGTCCCAAAGAAAAAACCCGAATCAGGCAAGCGAACCTATTTTCCCTCCCAGAAAGTGAAGACCTTTCCATGAACAATGGGATCCGAAGAGAGTCTCATAAAAACCTGTCTTTCCCCCGTTTCGATCCTTACCGGAAAAAGAAACGAAAATCCGTTAAGCTTCTTTTTAATCATGAGCCAGGTTCCTACACAAAGAATGGCTACGGTCACCCTCCTCGCCCTCCTCTTCGGAGAGTTAATGGGAGCAGGAGCGGTTCTTTTTTTGCACCTGCAAGGAGACTTACCTCTCGAGGTCACTGAATTTTCCGGCCAGCTCGAACTGATCGCCATCGTTTTCGGGTTAACAATGATTCCCGGAGGACTCCTTTTCCGGCGCTTCCTGGCCGCAAAAGCCGAAGGGCGCCAAGGCTTAGACGGTCAGCAGGCCAGGTACGCAGCCTTTTTGATTCCTGTGGTCTTGGTAGAGGCCGCTTGCCTCTTTGCAGTCGTTGTTTGGTTGATTTCTCCCACAAGCAAAGCCGCCGCAAGTCTGACAGCCCTTCTATTCCTCGCGACGATTTACTTCGGAATCACGGGAATCCACATCTTGGAGGAAAAAGAACAATGACCGACTTTGTTCCAGGGGCCCAGGAACAAAGTGGGAAAAAGCTTAAACCTTGTCTTTTTCTTCACATTTACAGGTTTTGATTCCCAGCAGAGAATAGAGAGGACAAAAACCAACGAAAGCAGTAATGATGGGAACGACCCCAATCCAACCCCATGGAGTTTTGGGGCCGACAAAAACCAGAAGGATCAGAATAGATCCAATCACAATCCGTAACCCACGATCCAATCCACCGATATTTTTCATTGCACTTATCCTTAAGTTTTAACTGGCTTCCAATTTCGACAAGAGCAAAGGCCCGATGGATCCTGCCTCTGACAATCACACCTTCATCATGCCTTTGTCGCAAAGCCCAGATGGCCCTTTCCCTTCATTTCAGGGAAAGGAATAAGCGAACGATCCCTAATGCAAAAGACGAGAAAAACAAGCCCTTGCTTGGCCCAGCATATGATCTCCGGATCATGAGCTTCGGTGATTAAGTTACCGAAAAAGATCGGCAACTCTTCCCTTCATCTTTTTCAGTGAAGAAAGGGGGGGGCAAGCCATTTTGGGAGCTTATGTACAGAGAAGAATAGCCCCCAAATTCTTCCTAAACCTGTCTCCGAAGCGACTCTTGGGCTCAAGGGGAACCCTGTTTATGCTCCCGGATCCAGAGCTATCGACTCCAAAGGATTCATGGGTTCCGTTCTTGGGCTGCATCCTTGGGATTCTTCTATAAACAACACCGGAACTCCATCGATCCCAAACCCCGAGGAAAACGTATTCCTCGGGGACCAAAGGGTCCATGGTTATGCTGGCTAGAAGTTTGGACTTATCCCTAATTCGGCTTTGAAGGTCCTCAGGGCAATCTTATAAATCATGGGAACTGCGGGAATGGGGTCTGGGACATTGCGAGATATGGGTAGGTATTTTACCAATAAGAGAGAAAAGAGCCTTAGGAGGCGAACACAATGGTTACCGAGTTTACAAATGAACCCCTGACCGATTTTAGTCAGCCAGGGAACGCCAAGGCTTTTGAAGCGGCACTCCTGAAGGTCAAAGAAAGCTTCGGAAAAAAGCACCCGGCATGGATCGGAGGAAAAGAGATTTTTGAATCCTCAACGGGAAGGGAGATTGTTTCGAGAGACCCTGGGGAAACAGAAACCATTATCGGATCCTATACAAGTTGCGGTGTGGAGGAAGCCGAGCAAGCCATGCAAGCAGCCCTTGGGGCCTTTGATGATTGGTCCATGAAGACCGCAAAGGAACGAGCGCAATTCCTCTTCGACGCTGCCAAGATCATGCGCGATCGGAAACATGAGTTCTCCGCCATGATGGTATTCGAAGTTGGGAAGAACCGAGTTGAAGCTGACGCGGACACGGCCGAGGCAATCGACTTCCTCGAGTTCTATGGAAGAGAAGCTCTCCGCTACGCTGCCGAGCAGCCGGTTACCCCCATCCCGGGAGAGAGAAATGAATTGATCTACATCCCTCTGGGAGTCGGTGTGGTAATCCCACCATGGAATTTCCCCCTCGCTATTCTTGCCGGGATGACCACTGCCGCTCTTGTTTCAGGAAACACAGTGATCCTCAAGCCTGCTTCCGATTCCCCCGGGATCGCCACTATGTTCGTAGACCTGATGCGAGAAGTCGGAATCCCAGCAGGGGTTCTCAATTTCTTACCAGGGCCCGGAGCGGTAGCAGGCGAGTATTTGGTCAACCATCCCAAAACCCGCTTCATCTCATTCACCGGAAGCCGGGACGTTGGATTAGGCATAATTGAAAAAGCCGCTCAAGCCCATGAAGGTCAGATCTGGATAAAACGCGTTGTTGCCGAAATGGGTGGCAAAGACGCAATTCTTGTCGACGAAACAGCCGATCTCGACGCAGCAGCCGATGGGATCGTCGCCTCGGCTTTCGGCTATTCTGGTCAGAAATGCTCAGCATGCTCTCGGGCGATTCTTCACCAGGACATCTATGATGAGGTTCTGAAAAAGGTTGTGGAAAAGACACAAGCCTTAAAGGTAACCCATCCCAGCCAGGCCGATGCCAGCATGGGACCGGTAAGCTCCGAAAATGCCTACAAAAAGATTCTCGACTACATCGAAATCGGAAAAAACGAAGGAAACCTCGTCTGTGGGGGCGAAAAAGCTCCGGGGAATGGATATTACATTCAACCCACAGTGATTGCGGACGTTTCACCAGATGCCCGCATCGCCCAAGAAGAGATTTTTGGACCGGTCCTCGCAGTCATTAAAGCAAAGGACTACGAAGATGGGGTCCAAATCTTCAACGGAACCGTATATGGCTTGACGGGAGGATTTTTCTCCAAAGACCGAAAAAGGCTCGATGAAGCCAAACGTAAACTTCACGTGGGCAACCTGTATTTGAACCGAAAATGCACAGGGGCACTGGTCGGAGGTCAACCTTTTGGGGGATTCAACATGTCAGGTACGGACAGCAAGGCAGGAGGAAGGGATTACCTCCTCCTCTTCTTACAGGGAAAATCCATTAGCGAACGAATCTGAGCCTTTCCTTTCATGACCATTTCTACTTCAAGCGCTTGGCGGAAATGGTCATGACCAGGAACTCTTTCTTGGTTCCCGGCAAGGTGTCAAACATCTTGAATTCATGGAGGTCCTTTCCCCGGTACCATGTAACGGACCGAAAAGGTCTCCCCTTAGGGGTCATTGTGTCCACCATCGTTCCAGAAAAATGAATGGCCCCATTGGCATTCTCTTTTCCCGAGCTGAGGGTCATCCTCGTGCTCATCGAGTCCATCCACAAACTTTGATATTCCTTCCGGACCTTGTCGTATCCTGTAATGGATACACCCTTAAACTTTTTACCCATTGTCTCCCCTTCAACTTCCTCCCATAGAAACCGTCCCCCAAGAATCGCCCGGGCATGGGCTTTCATCTTACTTTTTACTCCCGGCCCCCCTGGACTCATGTAAGAGACGGTATCCCAAATCCATTCACCAGCTCCCTCGGAAAGCTTTTTATGAATGGGGCCGGGCTCGGCAGCCTCGAGATAGGCTTTCATGATCTCCTGGATTTCTTGGGGAGAAGGCTTTTGAACTGAGGCTTTTCCTCCCTGATCTTGAGGGAAAAAGGATGTCAGGAGAAGTGCTCCGAATGCACCACAGAGAAGAAGTGAAACATTGAAAAAAACCGTTTTAAGCTGCATCGAGAATCCTTTTTCTGGAAAGCGAATCTTGCGAAATATCCGCATTAGACTCGATCACCAACAAAAGAAAAGGGGGGAAGAGGCTTATTACATCTCCCTTTACCCGATCAGCGGACAAAGCCCACAAAACGAATCAGACGAACACCATCACCATGCTTGAAGTAAATCTTGATCCCCCCCTCCAAGGGACCCGGTTCCAAATCCGCAGGGACGGAAAGGGTCAGGATGACCTCATGCCCGGGTTTGCGTACCTCCGTTTTCAGCTCGAAGCCCTTGGGATCCAAGGCTTTTCTTCGCAACTTCAGATTCTCAAGCGAAACCTTCTCTATCTCAAAACTGTCCTGAGCATCCAAACTCCGAATCGTCACCTTGGCACTTTTTCCCTTCTTCTTGGGAATCATCACCAAAGGTAAATAACCTGGCTCCACAACAAACTTTGGCGCAACCATCGCGTCCACTCCGACGGTTACCCTTGCTCCCCGATCAGTCTCAAACTCAACAGTTTTTGAAAACGGTCCCGTCGGCAACCCGGGCCCGACGGTTCCCTCTATGATCCAATGGGCTTTGTCCTTGGCATCTTGGCGGAGCTTCAAACTCAGGCCCTTCGGAAGTTCATCGGGCATCTTCATCTGAAAAGGTTTTCTATCCCGGGAGCGCACATCAAAGCGCAAGGGACGGCTTTGGTGCACTGTCAAGGTGCCCAACCAATAACTGCGCTCAGCCTTCCCATCGTGACTCACCTCAAACTCATCAACCCCCACGGTCTGAATCCGAAGGCGTACGACAGGGACATCCGGATCGCTCAAACGGATCAAGACTTCTCCGATTTTTTTTGAGACATCGGTCACAGCGACATCAATCGTAAGAGAACCCTCGGCATCAGGCGGGATGGGAATCGGTTTGAACTTCTCTTTCCGAATGGGAATAAGCTTCCCATTGACATTAAGAATTAATTTTTGACAAACACAGGAGGAACTCACCTGTTGGATGGATTGAGCTTTTCCGGTGGGATTTCGAAACTTAAAAGTCCCATGGGCCGTCTTCCCAATCGAAGTCTCACCCAGATCCAAGGAAACAGGCTGAAACCAACCCTGCTTGGCCCATTTGGCCTCCTGCTTCTTTTTTTCATTCCGGAAAAACTCTCCTTCGCGCCCCGGAAGATTCTCAAGAACAACCCCCTCAATCACCCTATTTTCCCCTTGGCCTTCGGGAGAAGTCGGAACGACTTTGGATGGTCCTGAATCCTCCGTTTTCCTCTGCCCCTTTCCACAAGAGGAGAGAAGAAGGAGGATGGAGAACAGAAAAGAAAGCAAATAAGATCTAGGCACAATCATTGCCCTAGTATACTCCCCCAAACCCACCACCTCCTGCGCCAATTTACCCAGCTTTGCCCCGGGAAATCTCCCCAAAGATCCGCTAGCCTCCAGCTTATGAATAAAAGGAGATTTCTTGGTTTTTTTCTTTCTCTCGCGGGACTCGGAGGGCTTCAAAGCTGCTGCAGCCTTTACTATGCCCTCGGCTGTGCACCTGAGCAGCAGCTCACCAGGATTTCCTACGACACCCCTGAAGAATGCCTGAAGACCTTTTTGGCTGCGATCAAATCAGGGGACACTAAAACCATTTATGAGTCTTTTGGAGAAGATTTTAAAACCAGGAATCGACTGAATGGCCTTGCTTTCGAGATTGCTTGGCAGCGGATCAAAAAGGAGTCTCCGTGGATCCAAGGTGCAGGAGAAGCAAAGATCCAATCGGTTCAACCCGGAAAAGGGGGAGCGCAGATTTTCCTCCTCGAATCTTTTGGCCAAAAATTCCGAATTGAAGTCGCCCGTTACGGGTTCTGGGAAGTGGGTAGGAGGATCCCCGCAGAAGAACCCGGGGAGACAGAAGAGATATCAGTTTCAGGTGAATACGTCCAGGAACCGACGAAGATATGGGCGGTTCCCGACTCCAAAGCGGGTCGTATTGTTGCCGTCCTTGACGACGAAGAGTTGGAAGACCTTAAGCCTCAGGATATTGCCTTCCTTCGGCTTGGCTGGACTTGGAGAGTGAGAAACCTCCTGGGAGCCATGAAACATGCAAAAATCAAACTGCAGAAAAAAAACAAACCCTGACATTCTCGTCTACTCCTTTGGAAATGGGCATGCGGATGGAAGTGGAGCCCAGAAAGACCTCCTTGGAGGCAAGGGAGCCAACCTGGCCGAGATGGTCAAATTAGGAATCCCTGTCCCGCCTGGATTCACAATCTCCGCCTGGGTTTGCCATGACTTCAACCAGCGCGCTGATCAGCATACAAATCAATCCCCAGGCCTCTCCCAGGCTCTTCTTGATCAAATCCATAAAGCCCTTGCCGAAGTCGAAAAACAGACTTCCCGCACCTTCGGTAAAGGAGACAAGCCCCTCCTCGTTTCTGTCCGCTCAGGAGCGGCCATCTCAATGCCGGGGATGATGGACACCATCTTAAACCTGGGCCTGAACCATCAAACCGTGGAAGCCCTGGCTTCCGAAACGCAGAACCCCCGTTTCGCCTGGGATTCATTCCGGCGTTTCCTCCAGATGTATGGAAATGTTGTTCTGGGAATCCCCAGCCAAATCTTCGAAGACGCCCTTGAAGAAAAGAAGGCCCAACTGGGTGTAGAGTTGGACACAGACTTGGATGCTTCCACCCTTCGGGACTTATCCAAAACCTTCGAAGCCAGAATCCAAGCCCACACAGGAAAGCCCTTTCCTCAGGACCCTTGGGATCAACTCCTTGGGGCGATCACCGCCGTTCTCTCTTCCTGGAACAATGAGAGGGCGATCCTCTACCGGCGCCTTCATGGAATCACGGGTCTTCTTGGAACTGCGGTCAACGTCCAGGCAATGGTCTTTGGAAACCTCGGAAGGACTTCCGGAACGGGGGTGGCCTTTACTCGGGATCCGAGTACGGGGGAAAACAAGCCCTATGGGGAGTTCCTGATCAACGCCCAGGGTGAAGATGTCGTTGCAGGAGTTCGGACCCCCCTTCCTCTTCAAGAAATGTCCAAAGTCTTCCCGGCTGTATACAAAGATCTTCTGGAGGTCATGTCCATTCTTGAGAATCACTATCGGGATATGCAGGATCTTGAATTCACAATCCAAGAATCCAAGCTTTTCCTTCTCCAAACACGAAACGGAAAGCGTACGGCCAAAGCAGCCTTAAAGATCGCCACCGACATGGTGGATGAAAAACTCATTTCTCAAAAAGAAGCCATCCTTCGCTTGGATGCGGCTCAATGCGAGCAAGTTCTCCATCCTCAATTCGATCCGGAAACGGACAAGGTCCACCTTTCCTGGGGGATCCCTGCGGCCCCCGGCTCCGCTGTTGGAGAAATCGTCCTAAACCCCCAAAAGGCCGTTGCGCGAGCCGCCGCAGGTGCATCCGTCATCCTGGTCCGACAGGAGACTTCTCCCGAAGATTTGGAGGGGATGGCAAGCGCCGGAGGAATCCTTACAGCCCGAGGCGGAAAAACTTCGCACGCTGCAGTTGTGGCTCGCCAAATGGGCAAAGTATGTGTGTCAGGGGTCCAAGATCTCGAAATCGATGAGACAAAGGGAATCGTTTACATAGGCAAAACCACCCTCAAAGAAGGGGACATCATCTCTATCGACGGGAGTATTGGGGAAGTCTTTTTAGGCGAAGTCCCACTTCTGGAAGCGACCCTCCCTAAAGAGCTTCTACGAGTCCTAGCTTGGGCGGACCAATACCGGAGATTAAAAATTCGCACAAATGCGGACACCCCCAAAGACGCAGAAAAAGCCAGGGGTTTTGGAGCTGAAGGCATCGGACTCTGCCGCACCGAGCACATGTTTTTTGGAGAAGACCGGATTCTCCATGTCCGAGAAATGATCCTGGCAAAAACCCAGGCGGAACGAAAAAAGGCTTTGGATGCTCTTCTTCCCATGCAAAGGACCGACTTTTGCGGAATCTTTCAAGCCATGGATGGCCTCCCCGTCAATATCCGCCTCCTGGACCCCCCTCTCCATGAATTCCTCCCTAAAGAGGATGATGCGATCCAAGCTGTCGCAGCCGAACTAGGAGTATCCCCCAAAGAAATCCGCAGAAGAACAGTTGAGCTTGGTGAGGTCAACCCCATGCTTGGACTGCGAGGATGCCGCCTGGGCATCATGTTCCCTGAAATTTATGAGATGCAGATTCGAGCCATCCTCGAAGCCGCCGTCGATTCCCGCAAGAAAGGGATCGATCCCAGACCGGAGATCATGATCCCTCTGAGTTCTACCGATGGAGAACTTAAGTCCCTTCATAAGCTGGTGGAGGATTGCGCGGGGAAGGTTTTCGAACAAAGAGGGTTGGAATGCTCCTTTTCATACGGAACCATGATTGAGACTCCTCGTGCAGCCCTTACGGCGGATCGCATCGCGGGGGTTGCTGAGTTTTTCTCCTTCGGGACCAACGACCTAACCCAGATGACTTATGGGTATTCGCGGGATGACTCCGCGAGTTTCCTGATTCCCTATCTTAAAGAAGGAATCCTTGAAGAAGACCCATTTGTCACAATCGACCGGGAAGGAGTTGGTCGTCTTATGGCAATCGCCGTCCAAGAGGGCCGAAAAACACGGCAGGATCTCAAAGTCGGTATCTGCGGTGAAAGCGGTGGTGAACCCCAGAGTATCCAATTCTGCCACGACATCGAATTGGACTACGTCTCCTGTTCCCCTTACAGGGTCCCAACAGCGCGGCTCGCGGCGGCTCAGGCTGCCCTTTTGTCCTGAACCTTCCCAACCCCCCTTAGAAAAGAAAGTCCGAGAAGAAAAAAAACTCCAATCGACAAGATTGCCAAGCCCTGGTCTCCGGTTGCTCGGGATACCATTCCGAAAAACAAGGGCCCAAGGACACCTGAGGCCTTACCAGAAAGAGCCATATAGCCATAGTATTCTCCCTCCTGTCCTCTTGGAGCTAAAAGCCCAACAAAGGCTCGACTCGTCGCTTGGGTGGCCCCAATGCAAAGGGCAGCCAGGCCAGCCACAAGCCAAAATGCCTTACGAGCGAACTCAGGAGACACCCAGTCCCTCCTGGTAAGAAGAAAGGAAAGGAGGACCACGACCATCCAAGCCATGAGAGTCCAGGAGATGGTCCGCTTCTCTCCCCATTTTGAGGCCACCCTGCCCAAGAAGATGGCCCCGGGTGCTGCCAAGAGGTTCAGAAAAAGCACCAAGAACAAGCTCTCCTTGGCAGAAAACCCCAGACTTTGGTTCGTGAAAGCCACAGCGAAAACAATGACCGTCAAAAGACCGTTGTTATAGAAGAAAAAAGCAATTAGAAAGCGAGGAAGGTCCCCCAATGAAGAAAGCTTCCTGAGACTTTCTCCCAACTTTTGATAAGAATCGACAAGGCTCAACTTTGGAGAACTCTTGTCACGATCCTTAACGAACAAAAAGGTTGGGAGCCCAAAGAGAAAAAACCAAGCAGCGACCAAGAAAGCTGTGTAACGAAGATCCTGGATGTCCCCAAGAAAAGGAATGCAGACCAAGAGGGAAAGAAGGCCCCCTACATAACCTAAACCCCAGGCTAGACCACTTAGACTCGCCATAGAACGGGAGCTTGCAAACTCGGGAAGAAAGGCATTATAGAACATTGCAGCAAGCTCAAAACCCAGAATCGCTAAAACCAAAAGAAGGATGCCCCAACCTAAATCTCCAGGCCCAAGAAGGCCCAAGCCGACGGTCGCTCCAATACAAAGGAAAGAAGATCTCCGTAAAAACCGAGCTTTGCGTCCTCCAGAGTCACCCATAAATCCCAGAGCCGGGGCCAAGAAAAAAACAAGGAAGGCTCCTAAGGAGTTCGCCAACCCCCAATACCAATCCCCCAAACCGGAAATGGCTGCGCGACTTGAGGGCGTTCCCGCTGCTGCTGGATCCCCCACAACCAAGATTTTCTTAAAGTAGAGGACATAAAGGGCAGTAATGATGATTGTGGGAAAAGCCGAATTTGCAAAATCGAAGAAAAGCCAGGCCCGGAGCCCCCATTTTGTCCTCTTCCCCTGACGACTAGGGGTCAACGAAGCCACCGCCTCCGGATCTCCTGGGGAAGGAATTTCCAGGGGCCAAGCCCAAACCATCGTCTCAAAGTCTTCAGGGAAAAAGAGTGCCGGAAGGCTTCTTCTTCAGGGCCATAGCGATGTTCTTTCCCAAGAGGGCATGCTCGGCGGACCTCGCAACCCCCTAGACAGCCACCAGCATCACGGTGGATCGCGCAAGCAGTTAAATTGGGCATTGCATGAGGGACATAGGTATCAACCGGACATACTTGCAAGCAGGGACAGGAACATCCAGTACAGGGTTCGAAATCCTCCAAGGGTCCCGTCGCCTCTAAAGATACGGAGAGAACTAAAGCCCCCCGCAGACTCACCCAAGGACCAAACTCCGGATGGAGCAAAAAGGGGACAACCGGAGAAACAATTCCGAGGCCGGCCTCCTCCGCCAGGCCTAAAAAATCCACGGGAGATTTCCCAAAAGGATAGAGGGTGCAGACGGAAACACCCCCTTCCCTAAACATCTTTGCTGCTTCTTCGATCCACCTACGGGACCATTGATCGATCGGGTGTTTTTCCTTTGCCCTTGGAGAATCCAGCCCCTCCCCATCAAACAAGGTGTTCCAAAGCCCCCTCCCTCCAGAACCTATGATCACAATGGACTTGGGTGGGCCCATCTCTCCGAGATTGGGAGAGACTCTTCCCTCCCGGCATTGGCTTGCATCAAAATGTGATGCCTTGGCTACCCCCCAAAGATTGAAGCCTTTTTCTCCGAGAAAGGCCCGGCAGCGTTCCAAGATTGTTTCCAGGGAAGTCATAAGGAAACCCTATTCATAGGACTTGGATAAGGCAAAGCCTTGGTCTTTTTCACAAAAGCTCGAAGTCCTTCAAAGAGACTCAACAGATTCGTTACGATTCCACTCTCCATCCTCGAGAAAGGGGCGTAAGTAAAGAGCGACCTCGCTTGGAGTATTCATGAAAAATGTGCTGAAATCCTTTCTTCTCATCCTTGGCCTAGGGCTCCTTGCTGTGGGGATCTTTCCTCAATGGTTCGGATTAGGAGGACGCATTTCCTTTTTCGATGATTCGAGCCTTGCTCTCCCAGAAACCCCTGAGTTGGAAGACTCAGGGGCCTTTTTGGATATCGACAGCCTTTCCCAAAACGAGGGGGAAAGCGAGAGTCCAGAAAACCCCGAGGTCTCCGAGCGGGAGATCGTCGAAGGCGCTCCCCCCCAAACCCAACAGACCATCCTCGAAGCAATGGGGAGAGTTGTTGATGACTCAGGCAAACCCGTCCCTGGAGCAGAGGTGGGGATCCTTGTGAGGCAAACTTGGAATTTTGGATTTGGACGAGGGGGGAGGAGAAGAGGGAGAGGACGTTGGGGATCTTTCCGTCCGAGCCTTCTGGGCAAAAGCATCAAGACAGATGCTGAAGGTAAATTCCATTTCAGCGGGAAGACCTTTCCAGCAGGCTCCGCGACTCTTGCCATTCGACACTCGGACTTCGCTCCCAAATTAGCATCAAAAAACTGGACTGATAAAAACCTCAAACTGGATTTTGGCGACATTCCCTTACAAAAAGGCGGATCAGCCCAAGGCCAAATCGTCAGTGACAAGGGGGCGGCCATCCCGGGAGCCATCATCCACTATGAACCGCAATCCCGACGCTGGGATCAAAATGGAATTCTAAAGCAGCTCATCCTCCCCGTGAGGAGCGACACGAACGGCTTCTTCAAGATTACCAATCTGCCCAAAGGAAACTTTCAACTGGAAGCAAAAACGGACAGACACATCCCTGCCCGGAGCAAAAGGCTCAAGATCAAGGATCAGGAAAGGATCAATGCAGGCAAAATCACTTTGGAGGTGGGTGCTGATTTAGCAGGAACCATCTTGGATCGCAGGGGTAAACCTGTTGCAGGAGCCACCGTCGACTTCTCCTATGCCATGGGACAGGACATGCGTTCATTCTTTCGAGAGTCAAGGAATCGAAGCAGAGGAAACCGCAATCAAATTCGTAAGATGATGGAGAGATTCCGAAATCGAATGCGATTCCGGAAGAGAGTCAAAACCGATGGCAAAGGGCATTATGAGGCCACCGGACTTCCAAAAACAGGTTTGAGAGTTCGGGTCATTCACAAAGATTTCATCACAGAGGAAAAGCCCAATATCCAGGCTTTACAAACTCCAAGGTTGGATTTTGTTCTTTTTCGAAAACTCGTCCTGCAAGGAAGAGTCGTAGACGCGGAAACGGGTCGTCCGATTCAAAATTTCGCCGTAAAAACCCGTCGAATGGGCAATGTGAATTGGCAACCCCAACAACAGAACCGGGGGTGGAATTCAAATAACAATCGCCGAGGAAATCGTAGCAATTCCCGTCGGGTCACCCCGAGGAAAACAAAAAGCCAAACAGGTCCAAAGAGAAAAAAAAGGAAGCCCTCCCCTAGCGCAAAAGAACTCGCGAAGAAAGCTGCAAGGCAAAGGCAAAACCAAGTTCGACAAGCAAATCGCAATGCACGAATCAGCCAAGCAGAAAGCCGAAAGGCCAGGGAACGCGAGAGATTAAAACAACGTTTTGGCCCTTCGGGGCAAGTGCCCGGCAGTACCCCCGATCCGACTCCTCATAAAAAAGGTTCCTACACCCAAGACGGCCTTCAACCGGGGACCTATCTGGTCTTTGCCTCGGCACCAGGTTATTCCAAGATCTCAGCCGGCCCGGTTGTCCTTCGGAAAGGGAGCCATCCTGTAACTCTCAACATCTCTTTAAAACCTGGACACACCATATCTGGAAAGGTCTTGGATAAGATCACCGGAACTCCCATTGGAGGAGCAAGGCTCGAGTTGTTTTTACCTCCCCTCGAAGAAGGGTCTCCTCCCAACGACCCCCTGGCTCAAGTGTTTAGGCCTCCATCTCCAGGAACAAGACTGGACTCCGTAACAACCGACAGTTCGGGTGCATTCCGTTTTCATGCTCAACTCCCCGGAAGTTTTCGGGTTCGTGCATCGGCCCCCAATCACGCCCAAGCTATGCTTGACTCCATCCGAATCCTTCCAGGCAAAGACAGGAAAAACCTGAACATCGAACTCAGCCCAGGGGCAACAGTTCTCGGAAAAGTCCTCAACCTGGAAAAAGGTACAAGAGGAAACGTCATGTTTGCATCATTGGAGGGCTACAGAAAGATGGTCCCCTTTGATCCGGAAACAGGTTCTTTCGAAGCCCGCGCTCTCCCTCCCGGGCGGTATTTTGTCCGGCTGTTGGCCTATGGTGGGCGCCGCGGGAGAGGTGGGATATTCCGTGCCCTTGCTGAAACTGTCTCAGGAGGGAACAAAGCCCATCCTGACCTAATCCTTCGAGATGGAGCCAAAATCCGATTCAACCTTGACGCCGCCGCAACAAGCCTCGGGCGCATCAAAGGCAATATCCTTTGGAACGGCAAACCAGGCAAAGGTCTCTTTGTGATCCTCAAAAAGAAGAAACAGCCTCAGCCGTCCAACCCAACCCAACCTGGAATGATCAAGCGCATTTTACGACGCATTTCCTCCTCTCTCCAAGCAAGGGTCAACGCCCAAGGAAACTTCATTATCGAAGACATCCCTCCCGGATTGTATGATCTTATGGTCACCCCAACCCGAGGAAGGGATCAAGCAGCCATCGCAAAGCAAGAGGTCACTCTCTTCGAAGGGCAAACACTTCCTCTCAACCTCAACATCGTAACAGGATCCCTCGCCCTCAACCTATTGGATCAAAAAACCAACAAGCCCGTGGGTGGGGGTCGAATCCTCCTTGCCCTGGCAGTTGAGGCCATGGACAAAGCCCCAAAGGCTTGGCGCAAACTCCCCTCATTTCATCAATCGCGTATTCGCAGGGGCAAGATCCGCTTAAAAAACCTCCCAGCAGGTTCCTACCGATACTTCATTCAGGGAGGAGGAATCCTCAGCAAACAAGGGGAGATCTTTGTCGCCTCAGGTCCCATTGCTTCCCCCACAACCCTGCGGGTAGTTCGCAAAAAACAGAAAAAGCAGAAAGCCAAAGGAAGCAAACCAAAAAAGACAAAAAACAAAAAACCCACCACATCTAAAAAAAGCAAGTAGGTTCTCCGGGGCAATTCACTGATCAGGGGATACACTTCAAGCATGCGTTTTCTCCTGGGACTCTTCCTGACTCTGATCGCAGCCAGCGGTTTAGTCGTCTCTGGATTCGTCTTCCTTTCCACGTTGAAGGGCCCAACAAAACCGACGGTCCCTTCTGCCCCAAAGATCCTTATCCCTCGGGAGATCCAAGCGAAAATCCATCACCTGTCTCCATTGACTCCCCCTCCTGCAATCGAAGGTAAACTTGCACCCTCGAACAAAACCCCAAAACAAACCCTTCCTTTTGTTTCAAAGCTCCCCGCCAAATCCCCCGCCAAACACCTGGTCCTTACATCCCTTCCCCCCTCCCCTCTTGAAATCCGAGTCCTAAATGCAAGTAAGGGACAGTTTGCAGCCAAGCTTCACGAGGGTTGCTATCAAGTTCGAGGATTCAGCGAGGGATGGGCCCCTCTTTTTACGATGAACCGTTTCTGCCTGAAATCTGGAACACGGTTCATTCCCGCAAAGATGATCATCCCCGCCAAGAAGGAAGGCCTTCAAAACCTCAAGAGGGATCAAAAGTAGATCGAACCTCATACACTCGAGGGGAAACAGGATGTTTGCCCTGTTGATAGTCTTCTTCCACCCGCTCCATGAGAGTTCCGATTTCGCTCTTGGGCCCTAAAAGCACCGAGTCGCGGTCCGGAAGCCCAATGGCAAGACTTTGAACACTCGCCAGATCCGTTTTTTGCATGGCGAGAAGGAGCCGGGTCGCGTCATAAGGATCGCCTTGAAGATGAACAACTTCGCCCGCCGCCTTTTCCATGAGAGAATCGGTCGGAATCCCGGCCTTGTCTTCAAGGTTCTTTGTTGCCAAGTTTTCCAAGGAAACCAAATCGATTCCCCAGAATTTTAGGTGCCCTTCGGTAACGAACACAATGCTTTGGGCATCATCCAGCACAAAACATAGAATTAGGTCTTCGAAGAGAGGAAGAGTCGCCAGCTTTCCCGGCCCCATGGAGGGAGAGTTTTCTCGGACCCAGTCTCCTGTTCGGATCTGCGGCAAGATTCGGGTCATGGCCAAATCGAAAGGTTCACTTTCAATAGACGCCAAGTGCTCATTGAGTTCTTGGCACATCCGATCAACGTTTTCGTTGAGACTTCCCGGGAAGGCTCGCTCTCGAAGGAAAAGCTCACCCAGTGGAACAGCAAACTCCTGGTGCCCGACTTGGAGAACCGCTCCAAACCCCTCTTGGGTCGGCCCCAGAACCTGTAGATCCTGGTACCGATCTTCCAGACTTCTCTGGAAGGCCAGATAAAAATCCTGCGCTTCCCTCGGCATATCCGCAACCGGACCCCTGCGGAGAGATTTCCCCACAATCAAGCCAGCAACGCCGGCAACGGCCAACCATACAAGAAGCCCTAGCATCCCTCCTTTTATCGTCCATTTCCCAAACTCGCATTAACCCCTGGGGCTCTTGAGACCATGTCAAGTGAACTTCTCCATGAAACAACTTGAATCTTGGGTCGGATTCCCGGATATACTGCTATTGAGTAAAAGAATAAAGAATCCCCCATGACCCAATTCCTCCTAAGAATCGAAGGCAATGAAACAACACAGCCCCTGAGCCTTCAGGGGAAACGTTGGCTGCTCGGTCGCCATCCCAACTGTGATATTCACATCTCCGACCCAAGAGCCAGTAGAGAACACTGCCTTCTCACTCTTCAAGACAACGGGAAGCTTGTGGTGGAGGACATGAGTCCGAAAAACCCCACCCTCTTGAACAATGTCCCCCTCAAGGGACCCACTCAAGTCCAAGTTGGGGATGTCCTCCTCGTGGGCGAAACCAATATCTTGATCGAATCCACCCCTAAGGTTCGAGTTCGCATTGTCAAGAGTTCCGAGGATCCTGACAGCCGAGAAACCCTGATCTTGGATGAGACTCCCACCGACCAAAAGGATGAGACCCTCCTCCTGATCAACCATCTGTCCGACGCCCTTCTCCCTGTTCAATCCCAAGAAGACGCATCCCTCCTAACATTAGAACTCATTGAGAGATGGCTCCCCTGCAATAAGGGTGTGATCACCAAGATCAACTCAAAAAACCAGCTCCAAGTCCTTGCAACCCTCAGTGGAAAAGATGAAGAAACAACGATTCGGATTTCGCGATCCCTGGTCCAGACTCTCCGAAAACTGAAAGCTCCTTTCTGCATCCTCGACACTTCCAAAGAAAATAAAATGACAAAGGTCTTCGAGCAAAAAGGAGGAAAACCATCGGGATTTTTTGTCGCTCCACTCATCACCAGGGAAGGACTCTCAGGGCTCATTTACTTGGAGCGGGACACCCAAAAAGCCTGCAGCAACCGGGATCTTGAGTTAGCTGCAAGCCTGGCAAAAATCCTCTCATCAAGACTCGAGACTCTTGATTTGATCGATCGACTTCAACAGGAAAACATTGAACTTCGCTTGCAAAAAAGAACTCTCCCCCCTTTCCTTGGGAGATCGAAAGCTTGGAAAAAGTTAATCCAACTTGCTGAAAAGCTTGTATTCCACACCCACCCCATTCTCATTCTGGGAGAAACCGGCACAGGAAAGACAGCTCTTGCTCGGCACATTCATTTTCTCGAAAACAAAAAAAGTTCCTCCCACGTTCCTTCTCCTTTTGTCGTGATTGATGCAGAAGCCACTCCTTCCTCCGGAGTGCTCGCCACGGAGTCCCGATTGAGGAGCGAGATTTTTGGAAGCATCAAGAAGGGGATTCTCAAAGCTGGAAAACTCTGTGCCGCCCATCGAGGAACACTGTTCATCCGTTCGGTGCATCAGCTCTCAAAAAAAATCCAGCGAGACCTTTTAGACCGCCTTGAAACAAGCCTCATAGAAGGGCCCCAGGGGAGCACCCCCCTCAAGGTCCGACTCATGGCATCCTCCACAAGGACCCTAAAAGAACTCCTCTCGGGCAATGAACTTATCCCGGAATTCAAACAGTCCCTTTTAATGAATCCCCTTGAAATCCCCCCCCTCCGAGAGCGGAGAGAGGATACAGACCTTCTAACCAGCCATTTTCTCCAAGAGTTCTCCAAGAATTCGGGCCGTGAGCCCCCAGTTCTTTCCCCAAGGGCATTGGAACGGATCTGCTCCTACCATTGGCCCAGAAATGTAACAGAGTTGAGGGAAGTTTTGACGACAGCTGTGGTCCTCTCGAGAGGACACCAAATTTATCCAAAACACCTTCCCTTCCATCTTGGTGGGAAACCTGATTCTTCCGAATCCTCCCCGGCCCTCGCACGCTCTCTCGATGAGGTAGAACGGGACCATATCCTTAAAGTCCTGGCATCCGTGGGAGGCAACAAGCTCCGGGCTGCTGAGATCCTCGGAATCGCCTATTCGACTCTTTTCGCAAAACTTAAAAAATACCAAAAAGAGGGCCATCGAAAGATCTATTAAAGAGGGAGCCAGGAGATGGTTTTCAGACCATCCCGATTCCCGCCAGACAATGGAGAACCGGATCTCCCATCTGACTTTTCCTCCTGTGGAGAGAAAAAAGATCCTGGGTTGCCTACTCCCCCTTCCAACCTTGTAGACTTGCCCCCCATGGTCAAGGCACAAACAACCCATTATCTCGATAATGCAGCCACCACTCCGATGGACCCAGAAGTCGCGGAACTCATGGCTGCCCTCCTTCGAGACTGTTACGGCAACCCCTCCTCTCTTCATTCTCCCGGGATCCGGGCCAAAAAAAAGCTGGATGAGGCCAGAGACCTTCTTCTTGGAATGACCGGAGCATCTCAGCTTGTATTCACAGGTGGAGGATCCGAAGCGACCAATCTTGCAATGCGAGGCGTTCTCCAAGGAAAGGAAGGCGCCGCGATCCTTGCAGGCCAAGGGGACCACCCCTCCGTCCTAAAAACAGGAGAAGCGCTTTCTCAAAAAGGGTTTAGATTCAAAACCTATCCAGTGGACAACATGGGTGTCCCCGATCTTGCCTCTTTCGAGGCCCTGCTTTCCAAGGAGCTCCGCTTTGTGTCCATCTTGCAGGGGAACAATGAAGTCGGGAGCCTTGCCCCCCTTGGGGAGATGATCGGCCTCGTTCGGGAAAAGGCTCCCCGTGCTCACATTCATATCGATGCGGTGCAAGCTTTTGCCAAAATCTCCCTTGATTTGGACCGATTGGGAGCAGATTCCATGACTCTTGCAGCACACAAAATCCATGGTCCCAAGGGTGTTGGGGCACTCGCCCTGGGTCATAGATTCCCTCCCCAAGCTCTGATCACCGGAGGCGGTCAAGAGGACGGCCTTCGCAGTGGAACAGAGAATGTTCCCGGGATCGTAGCCTTCGCCAAAGCGGCCGAACTATGGATTTCGCGGCAAAGCGAAGAGTCCGGGCGAATCCGTGCCTGGCGAGACCGCCTGGAGGCGAACCTAACAAAACAGGTCCCCGAGCTTCGCCGTCTGGGAGCAGACCTGCGCCTCCCCAACATTCTCTGTATGAGCCTTCCCGGCGCTCGGGGCGAGGTTCTCATGCACCATTTGGAGGAAGAAGGAATTTACATCAGCACTGGGAGCGCCTGTAGCCAAAGGGCTGAAAAACGAGGAAAAACAGGATCTCACGTCCTCCAAGCGATGGGTTTGGACCAAAAAACCATACAAGGAGCCATCCGCATTTCCTTGGGCCGCCTGACGGTCGAAGAGGACCTGATTGCTCTCGAAGAGGCGCTTCCCAAAATCATCACAAAACTAAAGACTCTGGGGATGGCCTGATGCCGATCGTCGATCTCGTGGTTCTCCGGCCGGGGGAGATTTCCCTCAAGGGAGGAAACCGTCGTTACTTCGAAAAAATTCTTCGAAAAAATCTTCGAGCACTTCTCGGTAAGGACATCCCCATCGAACGGCTCTGGGGAAGATTCTATTTGGGGCCGATCCCAGGAGGAGGAGAACTTGGAAATGCAAGGGCACTTGCCCAGAAGGCAGCTAAGGTTTTTGGAGTCGCTAATACGAGCCCCGCTTGCAGGGTAGAGACCAACGAGGAAGCAATCACCAAGGCCTGCATCGAGTTAATGGGCCAAGAACTGCTCCCACAAAAGGGCACCCGGGAGGCCAGTTTTGCCGTTCGAGTCCGACGAGCGGATAAGACATTCCCCAAACGCTCCATGGATTTTGCCCGCAGCTTGGGCGGCACGCTCATCGACGCCTTTCCCCAACTCAGGGTAGACCTGGACCATCCTATGATTCCTCTCGGAATCGAAATCCGGCCCGAAGGGAGTTTCATCTTCCTTGAGCAATTCAAAGGAGCCGGGGGGCTTCCGGTCGGCTGTGAAGGAAGAGTTTTATGTCTCCTTTCGGGTGGAATCGACTCCCCAGTCGCCGCTTGGCAGATGATGAAACGAGGCTGCCGCGTGGACCTCTTGCATTTCGACTCTCGGCCTTTTATCGGAGAGGGGAGCCTGCAGAAAGTCCGCCGCCTGGCCCATTCACTGAACGGATGGCAAGGGCGGACAAGGCTCGGAATCGTCGAGTTTTCGGAGATCCAGACCAAGCTCCGGGATCTCCCGAAAGAGGGTTATCGGACGATTCTTTACCGCCGTTTCATGCTCCGAATTGCCGAACGCATCGCAAGGGAGCGGGGAAATGGCGCCCTTGTAACCGGAGACAGTCTCGGGCAAGTTGCCAGCCAGACCCTAGAGAACCTCCATGTTGTCGCTGCTGCCTCCGAAGGGCTCCCGATCTTCCGCCCCTTAATCGGCTTCGACAAAGAGGAGACAATGGCCCTGGCCCGCAAAATTGGAACCTTTGAGATCTCCATTGAACCCTTCGATGACTGTTGCACCCTGTTCCAACCGGAGCAACCGGTGACTCGGGGAAAAATCGAAGTGGCCGAACGGCTTGAGGCAAAAGTAGATATAGAAGATCTTGTCACCAGGGCGGTCGAGGAATGCCACTGGGAAACGTGACCCAGGGACAAAGATCCTGTAGATTCCGCCCCCTCGACATCCCCATCTGACCACCGACACCAAACCTCCGACAAGCGACCGTGAGTCAAAAGAGCAAGCTGAAGGATCCAACAGACACGCCAATGATGGTGCAATACCTCGCCATCAAGAAGGAGCATCCCGACTCCATCCTCTTTTACCGGATGGGGGACTTTTACGAGATGTTCTTTGAGGACGCCAGAGAGGCTTCTCGGGTCTTGGGGATCACCTTGACATCGCGAAACAAGGGGGAGCGGGCCATCCCCATGGCCGGGGTTCCCGTCAAAGCCTCAGATCAATATCTCGTCAAATTAATTCGGGCTGGTAAACGGGTTGCTATTTGCGAACAAGTCCAAGACCCCAAGGAGGCTAAGGGGCTGGTCAAGAGGCAGGTCGTAAGAATCGTCACTGCGGGGACTCTAACAGAAACCGAAATCCTCGAAGAACGAGAACCGAATTGGTTGCTCGCCCTCTCCCCCCTCAAAGATCGGATCGGGCTTGCATGGCTCGACCTTTCAACGGGTCGGTTTTTGGTGACAGAATGTCTCCCGAACCGACTCGAGGACGAACTCGAGCGCATCGATCCAGCAGAACTGCTCATACCTGAGACTTGGGGGCAAGAAAGAAAGGAAAAGGGGACCCTCTTTCCCGGCCTCTCTGCCAATCTTCGCCAGGTGCCTGACTACGATTTCAACCCAGAGGAAGCCGCCCGTGTCCTACAGGACTTTTTTCATACATCTGGACTGGAAGGCTATGGTCTCGATGCGGGGATGATGCCCGCAGCGGTCTCCGCCGCCGGAGCCCTCGTTCGATATATCCAAGAAACGCAAAAAACAGAGTTGGGGCACATCCGCAAGGTCGAGATCTTCCAACGCGGCAATCGAATGACCTTGGATCGTGCAACACGGTCCTCGCTGGAGCTTGTCCGAACACAGCGGGATGGAGAACGCAAAGCATCTCTTCTTGGAACCATCGATCAAACCGTCACCCCCATGGGTGCGCGGCTCCTGCGGGAGCGCATCTTGGCACCCTTCGCAGATATCGCCGCCATCCATCATATCCAGCAGGGCATCCAAGAATGCCTTGACGATCCATCCCTCACAGAAAACCTGCATGAGCACCTCACCAAAATCTACGATTTGGAACGGCTTTCGGGACGACTCAGCACAGGAAGAGCCAATGCTCGAGATCTTCTGGCATTACAACAAAGCCTGCAGCACTTGCCGGGATTGGTCAGCTCTCTCGCCAAGGCTCAGAGTGAGATCCTTTTCGACCTAGGCAAACAACTCGATCCCTGTCCTGATCTTGCCGCAAAAATCGAAGAGCGCTTGGTTCAGGATCCGCCCATCACCCTCAAAGAAGGCGGGCTGATTCGAGATGGCTATGACCCCGAGCTGGACGAGCTCCGCTCCATCGGCAAGGAAGGCAAGGATTGGATGACTCAATTCCAAGCCAAGGAGATCGCAAAAACGGGCATCGGCCATCTTAAAGTCGGTTATAACCGGGTTTTCGGCTACTTCCTCGAGATCCCGCGCAACACAAATCCGTCTCAAATCCCGGCGGGATATATCCGCAAGCAAACCATCAAAAACGCCGAGCGCTATGTGACTCCCGAACTCAAAGAATTCGAAACACGGGTGCTCAAGAGTGAAGAGATCTCTCGAGATCTTGAATACCACCTCTTCCTTGAGTTACGCGATCTGCTCTCGGAGCAAGTTCAAAGGATTCTCGAAGCTGCAGCCATCGTCGCCGAGATCGACGTGGTGGTCGCCCTCGCTTCCCATGCAAAGAAGCGGGCTTGGGTTCGTCCCGAGGTAGGTGAAGACAGAGAGCTTTTGATCGAAGATGGACGACACCCGGTCCTGGAGGCAACCGTCACAGGAGAACCATTTGTCCCCAATGACACCAACATTGAACCGCCATCCCGAAGCCTTATTATCCTGACCGGCCCCAATATGGCTGGCAAATCCACCTACATCCGACAGGTCGCACTCATTTGTCTGCTCGCTCAAATCGGTTCCTTTGTCCCAGCCAAAAAGGCAAAGATTGGACTCGTTGATCGCATTTTCACTCGGGTAGGCGCGGCCGATGAAATCTCGAGGGGAAACTCCACATTCATGGTAGAGATGAAGGAGACCGCCAATATCCTCAACAACGCTACGCGGAGGTCCCTTGTGATCCTTGATGAGGTCGGCCGAGGCACAAGCACCTATGACGGTCTCTCCATCGCATGGGCCATCTGTGAAGCCCTTCATGACCAAATCGGCTGCCGCACTCTCTTCGCAACCCACTACCACCAAATGACCGAGATGGCTGACCTCCTGGAAGGAGTCCACAATTGCCACGTGGCGGTTAACGAATGGGGAGAAGACATCGTCTTTCTCCACCGGATCCAGGACGGGGGAACGGACAAGTCCTACGGCCTTCATGTCGCAAAACTCGCGGGCATCTCAGCCGACATCCTGACTCGCGCCAATGAGATCCTTCAACGTCTTGAAGAAGAAGGTCTTGCCATGAAACCCGGGATGTTCCGAAAAAGCCCAAAAAGAAATATGCGGCAACTTGAGTTGTTCCGCCCCCCTGCCGACCGACTTTTAACCGAGATCGAACAACTCGATCCGGATCAGCTCTCGCCCGTCGAAGCCTTATTGAAGTTGAAAGAATTCAAGGACAAATACACATGATCAAAGCAAACAAGGATTTCCCCAACCGCCCCTTCGAAAATGGCCCCATCCAAGATGTCGTGGTCAAAAAACTTGGAAAGTTCCTCGACGATCGTGGCTGGCTTTGCGAACTCTGGCGCAACGATGAACTCAGTGATCCGGAATATACACCTGTCATGAGCTATCTTTCTCTCACAGAGCCATTAACCCAACGGGGTCCCCACGAACACGAGGACCAAGCTGATCTCTTTTGCTTCATCGGGCCTGGAAATTTCAAACTGGTTCTTTGGGACAACCGCCCCGACTCTCCAACCTTTTGGCAGAAAATGACCCTATATGTTGGCATCGACAATCCGGCATCAGTTCTGATCCCAATGGGAGTGGTCCACGCCTATAAATGCATATCCCAGACCTCTATGGGAGCTGTGATTAACCTCCCAAACAGTCTCTATGCAGGAGAAAACAAAAAGGGCCCTGTGGATGAAGTCCGCCACGAAGAAGACCCCAACACCCCATTCGTCGTTTAACGGTCGAGCGTTGTGCGGATCAGCCCCACAACCCTCAAAACCTTCCCGCTTCCCCACCGGAAAAAGCCGAGTAAAAAAATGGTCGCTTTTTGATTCAAGAGCCCTTTATCCCTGAAGAGCATTAGGCCCTTCGGCTCCCTGGGTCTTGGGGGGGAGCAGTGCTCGCCCGACCCGGGGGGTCTAATTCAGAAAGGGGAAAATCATGAAAGCGATTCTTTTTCAGGCCCTCCTAGGATTAGTCCTGTTTTGTTCTTCTGCCTTCGCGCAGGTCCATATTTCCGGCCACATTGATGGGAACACCCTTCATTACACCGTCTCCGGCCTCAGACCCAACACGACCTACAACATGGTCGTCCAACATGACCGACCGGGAGGCCAAAGCTCCCAAAACTCCAAAACCACTGATAAAAACGGTGTCATCAGAGATTCGGGAACCCCGGGGAACGACAAGATCAAAGAGGGAGACTCCGTTACCCTCAAGGTCCAGACGACACCCAAAAACCAGCAAATCCAGTCGAAGACCTTTACAAAGAAACGCAAAAAGAAAGGGAAAGACCGCTGGTATTACTATATTCCTGTCATAGGACAAATCCTCTGGCTCTTTGGCGCATGAAAAAAAAAGGCTTCATTTTCTGCTCAGTCCTGGGACTCTTCGGAGTCCTGGGGTTTGGCTTTACTCTCCTCCACTCCTCTCCGAATCAGGAGAGCTTAGAGAAAAGGGAGGGACCAAAAACCTTCTTCACTTCTCTGGAGCAAGGGGAGTCGTTGCAAGTTGGAGAAAAGCCCAAACTCCCCTCACCTTCCTTTCGAAAGAGTCGTCCTCTCGCAGTGGTCTCTAAAAATCAAGAGGCGACCAAAACAAAACAGGGAAGGATTCTTCTGCGAGGAAAACTGGTTGATGTCACCGACAAAATACACAGATTAGGCGGAATCCCGGTCTCCCTCTTTCTGGATGGAAGGGACTACCTGGCAATCACCCAGGACCAGGGGCTCTTTACCTTCAATATTCCCGCTAAAGAAAAATGGGGATCGTTCATCCTCTCTCTACCTCATGAAGACTACTTTTTTCCTCTTTCAGGAATCGACCTTGTGGACGGCCCCTCCTTTGCCATTCCTTTGTTGAAAAAAGCCCGAACTGGAAAACTCCTTCAATGCCCCATCCTTCCCTGGGCGGCGATCCAGCTCAAAGCCGAAGGGCCACAGGGAAAAGATCTGGAACAAGCTCGGATCTTCGTTCGACCCCTGGCAAGTCCGGCCTCCTTGGGCAAAGACCGTTACCGGCTCCCAGGACGTACGATCACCCAAGATCCTCCCCTTGGCCCGGGAATCGGAACCACGAAGGGGAAGGGAATCTTTCGCTGCCCAAAGATCCCCCCCAAAATCCCTCTTCATGTTCTGGTAATCGGAGGGAACAAGCTCCGCACTGAAACCACAACCCCAGCCCTAAGACCAGGGCAAACCCTGGAATTGTTTTTGCGGCTTCTTCCACACCCTCGCTTAAAAAAAAATATTCTCAAAGTTCTCGACCCCAAAGGAAAAGCGATCCCAGGAGTAAGGGTTTGGCTCTATGACCAAAAGGAACAAACCTTTGGGCGACTCTTTTCCAACCCATCCAAAAACTTCGTTTTCCTTCCTCCCAAGGGCGCAGGCCGGATAAGAGTCTGGGCCCCAGGATATCGCCAGAACGAAATTCTTTTTCGGAAAGGAGGAGAACTGGAGAGTCCACTCCAGGTTCGACTTCTACCCGGAGGAAGAACCCTGACTGCGCAAATCCGCAAAGATGGGAAACCTCTCCCCGGGGTCGTTCTCCAAGCCAAGGAACTCCCATCCCGGCCATGGTCCCTCTCATGGACCCAGCAGACCGACTCACAGGGGATGGCCCGCATTCGCGGACTCTCTTCAAGAGCGGGCATCCTGCTTTTCTTCACAAACCTGAGGGGGAAATTTTCTGGAATCGGCCCGACCCTGGTCCCTGATCCCCCTATCCTCGAACACTGGGCAGGAGACACCGTAGCTCTCTTCTCCATCCGGGAGGGGGCCAGGATTGAAGGAGATATCCAAGGATTTCAAGGAGACCCCCGAGATCTATCCTTGGAGGCAAGCTATCGAGGAAACAGCGCCAAGGGGTCGTGGAAACAATTTCTCTTTACCATTCCCCTCCAAGGAGAACGAACCCAAAAAGGCTTTCATTTCTCACACAAAGGACTTCCAAGAGGAGAATATCGGATCCGAATCGGAGCAAAGGTCTTGACTCAATTTTCCCTTGTCCCGGGAGAGCTCAGAATTCGGCAAAAGCTAATCCAACGATAGAAGCAAAACCTCGGAGAACCATTCTTCAAAAACCTGTGCATTCTCCAAAGCAAGACTCATAAATGTAGGCCGATCCGAACGCAGTAAGAGGAGAGGAGGGTATCCGTGCGCCAAGAGGAATTGGCCCGTAGCGAGTAGAGCAAGAACAGCATTTTCGCTCTCAAAGGGACTCATCCGAAGGAATTGCCTACAGAGGGCTGCGGCTTGGATCACAGGATGTTTGCCTCGAAATTCGGAAAGAGGTGCAAGATATGCGTTTGTTTCGCGAAATCGTGCAAGAAGCCTGGGAAGAAGCACTGGACGGGGAGCTTCGAAACCGTGAGGGAGATCCCAGGCCTGACCCCGACGGAGACCAAGAACCCGGTCAGGTAATCCCTGAATTAGCCGCCTATAATCCAGGAGTAAACTGGGTCCAGTGGGAAGAACTTTACGCTCGGCACGCTCCTCGACAAGGTCAAGAAGGATGTTGAGATTCCGGATCAGTCCATATTCTCGATGTTGCGGCAAAAACCGACTGGGCTTCCCCAGGAGAACCGCGGCCACATCATCCTGGCTCAGACACCAACCCCTCGCCCCCATCAAAGCCTGAATCCAACGATGACGTCGGACCCGATGCACAATCCAAGGATCCCAAGAAGGCGGTTTCTCAAGGGCCTCCTGGGCGAGCCTCAAATCGAGGGCCCCCAAGGGGCCGATTTCTGTGATCCAGCCTTTCATTCTTATATTCCAAGGAAAGAATACTCCAAACTCTGGACCGGGTCGGAAAATCTGCAGTGAAAACGAACCAGCATCTGGTCCGGTTCTTCATGAAATCGCAAGAACAGTTCAAATAAAGGGTCTTGTCCGCGAAAATTCTCCAAAAGGCTATCGCCCCCAACGGGACCTTCCTAAGGGGGAAAAGACCGTAAATTCAAAGATTCTCCGTCTTAGGAGAAAAGCGCTCTTCGAAAGGTCCAAGGTTATGGATAATGCAATCAAGATGAAAAGGCTCAAATAAGAAGGATCGTGTTAGAAGTCTCCCTGGAAAAATAAGAACGACTATCCCTCCCAATGAAACATCATGGCAAACCAAGAACAGATTCCCCCAGCCCCCCTCCCCAAAAAGAAAAAGGGTTTTCGAATTTTTCGGACGCTCTTCTATCTCATCCTCTCTTGCTTACTCCTCCTCACAATCATCATCATCCTGATCCCCTATGCCCTCTCCTCCAATAAATCGAGGGAATGGATCCGAAAAAGCATAGAAAAGGAACTGGGTGTCCCTGTCCAACTCGAGGCAATGGACTTTAGTTGGAGCAACGGGCTTTCGCTGGGAGGGTTGGCGATTCAACAACCCAAAGACTTCGGGGAGGGAACGGCTCTCTCCTTTCAAGGCCTTCACGCCGACATCTCCTTGAAGGCTTTAACCAACCTCCTATTCGAATTGGAGGTCGAAATCCAGGACCCAAAGATCCACGTCATCGTCAACAAGGAAGGCAAATCCAATTTAGACGCCCTTTTTCCCCAAGCCGTCTCCACTCAAAGCATGAGAAGGCGAAAAAGGCCGACTCCAAAAAGCCAAGATCAAGAGCCGAACTTTTCCCTCTTCTCCCAAGAGGCGAGAGAAACCCTAAAGAAAGTAAAGGTTCAAATGGCCCTCCGACACGGTGAAATCCAACTCGAAGACCACCAAGCAGGTTTAAATCGCACCCTCTCGGATCTTGAAATTCGAATCGGGAATGGAGGCTTTGGTGACCCCTTCCGGGTCTCAGTCGAGACAAAGATCTTAAATGAAAAGAGAGAGCCCGTTGGAAGCCTTGGGATGACAGGTGAAGTGCCCATCCTCCCCGACCTCCCCATTCAACTAACCATGAGGAATTCCAATGTAGATCTACGCTCCCTTAAAGGCACGATTGACAGTCTCTTGGGCAACCCTTTCAGTGCTTTCGAAGGATTCCTCGATGGGAACCTGGGTGTTTATCTACATCAAAAGAATGGGAAACTGGTCAAGGTGAGACTGAACGGAAACATGGTCATCAAAGACCTCAAAATACACGATGGCCCCCTGGGTAAGGGCAAGGGCATCGATATCGCAAAAGGAATCATTCGTCCCCGTATCGAGATCGATCCTTCTGACAACAGTCTTTCGGTGGAAGGGACCATGGCAGACCTAGGTTTCCTCCAAATCCACTCTCTCCCTGAACAGGCTGCTCGTGCTCTTTTGGAGCGGGAAAAGGATTTAGGAGGAGCACTCGGCCTTCTTGTGGAAGTGGATTTAGAGCTTCTCGCCAAACAACCGGGTCTTCTTCCAAAAGGAATTTGGAAGGGAGTTGTCAGTGCTAAGCTTGCTTCCTTTTTAGAAAGGGGCTGGAAGAAAACCCAAAGGATCCCCCTTGGACTTGAGATCGAAGGCGGACAAATCGACATTCAGGGGCCTTTTCTCCCTGAGGGTTTTGTTCCTCCCAAAGGTTTTGTTGTGGAGGCCAGATCTGAATTCCAAATGGATGCTCCCGAAAACAAGGCGGCCCTCCGCATAAGCGCAGAAGGGATGAAGCTCACCAGCGATTCCCGGTTCACCCAAGACGGAAACCTTCAAAGCCATATAGAAGCGGTTTTTGAGACGGATCGATCCAAACCCCTTTGGAAGCCATTTGTCCCCAAGGGGATGGAACTTCAAGGTCTAGGAAGATTCGTGGCGGATCTCCAAGGGCAACTGCAGGACTCGCCCATGGATTCCCTCAGGATGAAAGCTCATCTAACGGCCCCCCGTCTCCAATATCTTGGGAATGATCTCGAACCCTTCCGACAAACCATCGACCTGAAAAAGGGCGTTCTGACTCTCCAACCTGACAAGCCCACCAAACTGAATGGTGGAGAATTCAGCTTCGGGGCCAGCGCTCCCATAGGGAATGAAGACAAACCCCTCTCCTTCAACCTCAGTTGGCGCGGGGGAAGGGCCGGAGGTGGAGTCCTTCCTGTTCTCCGCTATGCATTTCCCCTTCTAGCGGGGATCCCAATAAACGATGTGAGCAAACTCGCCGGAATTGACTTCTCCTCCATTGCATCCCTTCACCTGGAAGGGACCGGCCCCCTTCCCAAGGACACCTTGTCCCTGAACCGATGGAGCGGGAAAGGGAGTATCTATTTGAGCAAAGGAGGCTTTCGTCCCAGCAAGCAACTCGAAGGCCTGCTCAAACTATTAGGACAAAAAAGCAAGATTACCTTCGATGATGCTGTTGCAAAATTCGAGATCAAAGATGGCAAAATCGCAACCCATGATCTGAAGGTGGGAGGAAAGGACGGAATCATCCTTTTAAAGGGATGGACAAGTTTGGCCGGGACCCTCAATTATAAAATTGACTTGACGGACGTCTTTAAGAAGAGCAAACGAGGGCGACAAATCCTTAAGGCTCGTGGGAACAAGCCCATCCAAATCCAGATGACCGGATCTCTGAGCTCTCCCACCCTTCAAGCCGAGGACTTCGTAAAAAAGTTCCTCCAAGATGGATTGAAGAACGCAGCCAAGAGCTTTCTCCAGGGCTTGGGAAGGGGAAAGACTCCTGGAAGAGCTCTCAAAGATCTCTTGAAAGGCTTAAAGCGCAAATAGAGGATCGATGAGCCATCCATTGCATGTTTCATGACCTCGAGGAAAACAGATGTTCCCAACATTCTTCTGCCTGCCCCTTCTGATTGCCTCCATCTTTGCTTTTCCCCCACAAACCCCAAAGGCTTCGGGTTCCGAGAATTGGCGCGGCGAGGTTCTCAAAACTTTGGCCAAAGCAGGGCTTGGTGAGAAGGATCTGGGATACCGCCCTAAGAATTGGTGGACGGCTTTTCCTCGGATGGATCAAACCCCCTTTCTCCTTCCTCACTTCAAAGAACTCTTTGCGAGCCCACTCGACCTCCCTTTTTTTACACGGGGTTTTGGGAAAGCCATTGAACGATTCCTTCCTTCCCAGCTCCCTTCTCCCCAGAAAAAACCCGGAGGTCGATTGCGACGTCTTCTTTATTATCTTGCAGTCGACAGACTCATAACGGGTTTTCGAACCTACTCAGCCAACCTGGCTCCGGACGCACACCAGAAGACACCACTCTTTCATGCCCTCCTTGCTGTCCAGAAGGTCGGGGGGCAACCCACTCGCCTCATCAGCTTTGGAAAAGAGGCCGATTATCCAAACCTAAGAAAACGTTTGCAAAAGGATCTACGAAATCTGCCCTCACCCTTACGCCTTCCTCTCGCAAAGTTGCTTCTCAACAGCCTCGACGCCTATTCCTGGACCAAAAAGTCTCTGCGCAACGTCCCGCCCAAGCTTGCACAAAGAATCGAGACACTGAGTAATTTGGGCGAGACCCAGGGAGATGGAAACGGGTTTTTCCCGGAATTGGAAGATGTATGGAAACGCTTGGATTTCCACTCAATGGCTTATGCCGGTTTTAAAGCTTGTGAGGCCCTCGAGCGTGCAGAGTCCGAGCTGATCCTGGCAATGGCCACACTGGACCCGGAACAAAAGCTTGCCCTGCGCCACTTCGACTTTCGCTGGGATTCTCCCCTAGGCCCCATCGTCATCGCAGGGACTGGGAAAGACCGCCACAAGGAGCGCCGTCCCTTTCTCGCAATTGACCTTGGGGGTGAGGATCAATGGCTTGCCCCTATTGCCACCGCTACCTCCAGCCGCCCCCTCAGCCTAGCGCTCGACCTCGGCGGGGCCGACAGGTACATTGCCGATGAAAACGACGGGCCCAGTCAAGGAGCCGGCATTCTTGGAATTGGGATATTAATGGACTGTGGAGGAGATGATTTCTACCAACTCAACTCCACAGGACAGGGCTTTGGACAATGTGGAATCGGGATCCTTGTCGACCGGGGAGGTGACGATCGTTATGAGGCACACTTTTCAGCCCAGGGAGCGGGGGTTCTCGGGATCGGGCTTTGCCTGGACGGATCAGGCAACGATCATTACCGCCTCTTCGCCGATGGGCAGGGAATGGGTCTTCTCGGCGGAATCGGTGTCCTGGGAGATGCCGCCGGCAATGACGATTACTTTGCGGAACCTCTCGCATCCAAAACCGGCAGGGGGGATTACCACTCCAAGGGAGGAATCTCCGTCAGCTTCGCCCAAGGAGCAGGAGGAGGACGTCGGGGAGACGGAAGCGATGGGCACAGCTATGCAGGAGGTCTTGGGGCCCTTTTAGATCTCAGCGGAGATGATCACTATAAGGCGGGGAACTTCTCCCTTGGGATCGGTTATTGGTTTGGGACGGGCCTGGTTTGGGATGGGGGCGGAAACGACACCTATGAATCCAGCTATTTCACCCAAGCTTCCGGGGCCCATTTCGCCATCGGAGTCATGGTAGACGAGTCCGGAAACGACATCCACCGACTCGTCAACACCTCAGGGGCGGGAATCGCCTTTGGTTGGGATCTGGTAAACGCCCTTCTCCTCGATGTTCGAGGAAACGATCTCTATGAAGCCAAGATCATTTCCCTGGGAAGTGCGGAAGTCCGTTCCAACGCTTTCCTCATTGACCTCCAAGGCGATGACTCTTACAGGTTCGGAATCAAAAAATCTCCGATCGGCCTTGGGGGAGTGGACCATCGAACCGAATACAAAAAGGTCCGTTTTTTTGCTCCCTATAACGCTTTAGTTTCGCAAATAGCTTTTCTTCTCGACCTCGGGGGCAAGGATCAATACACCAAGCTCAAGCCCAAGGGAGAACCCTTCCCAAAGCGTAAGGACGGAACCTTCCTTCAAGGAGGAAATCCGAAAACCAACAACTATGCGATCTTCGATGATCGCTAGAAATGGTTAGAGACGATAACGTTCGGGCAGGATCGCGTCCAAGCGACGCTTCACCTCATCAGGGACCAGGTCAGGCGGAGTCATCAGCGAATGTTCGAGAACCTCCGCGAAAGGAGTAGGAGGGGAGCCTGGGATCTTGGCCGCCAAGTTTCGGACCACCCTTTTCGCCATCTCGACATTTTTCCGAAGAACATCGAGGACGGATCGCACGTCTACATCCTCCTCCTCTTCGTGCCAACAGTCATAGTCAGTGGCCAAAGCCAAGGTCGAATAACTGATACCGGCTTCTCGTGCAAGCTTGGCCTCTTGAAGATTGGTCATCCCAATCACGGTTACCCCCCAGCTCCGATAGAGAAGGGATTCCGCCCGTGTTGAGAATTGAGGACCCTCCATGCAAAGATACGTTCCTCCTTTGTGCACCTTTGCCCCCGATTCCACCGCCGCCTGATACACAAGATCGGCCAAAACCGAACAGATGGGATCAGCGAAATGGACATGCCCCACAAGGCCCTCGCCAAAAAAAGTATCCGGGCGGTGCCGCGTCCGATCGATGAATTGATCAATGACGACAAGGTCTCCCGGAACAATCTCTTCTCGCATACTTCCCACGGCAGAGATCGCCAGGATGGCATCCACTCCCAGCATTTTCATCGCATAGAGATTCGCTCGAAAAGGCAGTTCATTGGGCAAAAGGCGATGTCCCAGGCCATGACGAGGCAAAAAGGCGACTTCAGTCTCCCCTATCCGCCCCTCTACAATCGGCCCAGAAGGCGCCCCGAAGGGGGTTTCCAGCTCCCGTGTTTGTTCATCCAGCAGACCCTCTATCTCATAGAGGCCGCTTCCTCCGATCACGCCTAGTTTTTTCATTGTCGTCCTTTTTGGGCCAAAGGGACTGGTTTTAACCCGGAGCCAGCAACAATGAAAGCGAGTCTGACCGTTGCCCCAGCCCTCTCCTCCTGCCAGAATCGTTGCCCGTTTTGTCTTGGGGACCTGAAGGAATCCGGAATCGGTCCAAGATTGGGGTTAGCAAAAGAAAGGAGTCTTCATGAGAGGGATCGAAGTATTTGATGTGGGGAAGTGGCGGTTCCGAGAAGATCTGAAGATCCCCGAACCCCAAGAGGGGCAAGCCCGGATTAAAGTGCTGGCCGCAGGCATCTGCGGAACAGATATCCATATTACTCATGGGGATCCCAGCCTCACAAAGCTCCTCAGGATTCCCTTCGTTCTCGGGCACGAGTTCTGTGGCTTCGTGGATCGCCTGGGACCCAACACTTCCGGACCAGAGAAGGGAACTTATGTCTCCGCCGAAATGCATGAATGGTGTGGAAAATGCCCGGCCTGTCTCTCGGGTTCTTACCACGCATGCCAAAACACAAAGATCCATGGCCTCAACCTGGATGGATGCTTTGCAGAATACTTGGTCATCCCTGTGCGGAACTTAGTCGTTCTCCCCGAAGACCTGCCAAAAAAAGGGGCGGCAATCCTGGACCCCCTCGGGAATGCCGTTCACACCGCCCTCAAAGTTCCCCCTAAGGGAAAAAACGTGGCTGTGATCGGCTATGGCCCCATCGGGGCCATGTCAGTCGAGGTCCTCCTTTTTGAGGGTGCAAAAAATATTTGGATCACTGACGTCAATCCCAAAGCCTTGGACCGGGCAAGAGCTTGGGTCAAAGAAAAGGATTGCGAAAACAAGATCCATGTCCTCTCCACTTCCGGTGATTCTCGAGAAAAGGCAATTCAGACCATTCTCACGGAATCGGGAGGAGGAGTGGATGTGGTCCTGGAGATTTCAGGACATCCAAACGGTATCAATGATGGGCTGAGGATTGTTCGACCCGCTGGAGATTACGTTCAGCTCGGTCTTCCCAGCAGCGATGTAACGATCCATGACTTTGGACCCAATGTGGTCTTTAAGGGCATCACCATGCACGCCATCATTGGAAGAGAAGTCTTTGCCACCTGGAAAAAAATGTTGGAACTCCATCAGAGAGGATTCGACATCGCAGGCATGGTCACAGGAGAATATCCCATCGAAGAATTCGAAACGGCTCTCACTCGTTTCACCGAAGGTGATGAACAAAAAGTCGTCCTCTGGATGAATGAGGATCACTCTTGAAAGAAACTGCGAGGAAAAAACACCGCAGGGGAAACACAGCGTAAAAAACGCAAGCAAAAGAACCAGGCTTACCACTGAACCAAAAATACAATTTGAGTCACAAGAAAACCGCTGATTCATAAGGACAGGTGAAGAGATGTACCAGAATACGAAACAGAGACTGGCCAAGGAACTTGCAGAGATCCAAGAAGCGGGTCTCTTCAAGGAGGAACGGATCCTCCAAGGTCCCCAAGGAGCGGAAATCCGTGTCCCCCAGGGGGAAGTCCTCAATTTCTGCGCCAATAATTATCTGGGACTCTCCAATAATGAAGAGTTGAAAAAAGCTGCCTCCCAAGGGATCCAAAACTACGGCTTCGGTCTCTCCTCGGTCCGGTTCATTTGTGGAACCCAGAGCATCCACAAGGAGCTGGAAGCTAAAATCTCCGATTTTATCCGCACCGAAGATACGATCCTTTACA